>ENA-OQAJ01000387-OQAJ01000387.1-human-gut-metagenome-genome-assembly--contig:-NODE-387-length-13853-cov-7.408131_pt1 | contig 13853 bp, 17 predicted proteins | sample MGYA00242736_ERZ504529 | MGnify/ENA primary metagenome ERZ504529 (study PRJEB26092, sample SAMD00036275) | human gut metagenome | host: Homo sapiens | study: EMG produced TPA metagenomics assembly of...
CTTGGCAGCTTCCAGACCGGTCACCACACGGCCATAAGGCTTGAATTCGGGATCATTTACAGAATAGATCTTCATTGCAATGCCTCCATCTCTGCATACAGCGGCTTCAGGGCCGGGTACAGCTTGTGCCACAGCTCATAGCGGGCTGCATATTTCTTAACCAGAGCCGGATCCGGCTCGGTCACGCTCTTGATCTTGATCAGCTTATCCGCGCATTCCTGCACCGTGGCGTATTCGCCGCAGGCAACGGCTGCCAGCATGGCGCCGCCGTAACCGGGGCCCTGCTCAGTCTGGGGCAGCGCCAGGGGAATGCCCAGAATATTTGCCATGATCTCGCGCCACAGCGGGCTCTTGGCACCGCCGCCGCACAGCGTGCTGGATGCGATCTCAACGCCCTGTGCACGAGCGATCTCGACACAATCCTTGATGGCAAAGGCAACGCCTTCCAGCACAGCCTGGGTCATATCGGCGCGGGTGGAATCCATACGCAGCCCGATGAAAGAACCGCGGGCTGCGGGATCGTTATGGGGGCTGCGCTCACCCATCAGGTAAGGCAGATAGTACACATCGTTTGCACCCAGCTTTTCAGCGGTGATGGGCTCCTGCTCCTTGCCGAAGTCCTGGGTGTTCAGGATATCTTCCATCCACCACTTGTTGCAGCTTGCAGCGGACAGGATGCAGCCCATCAGGTGGTAGCCGCCGTCTGCATGGTCAAAGCTGTGCAGGGCGTTCTGCTTGTCCACACCAAAGGTGCTGCTGGTGATGAACACGGTACCGGAGGTTCCCAGCGAGATGTTGCACTTGCCGTTGCCCACAGCGCCGCAGCCAACAGCAGCGGCAGCATTGTCGCCGGCGCGGCGCAGACCTTAACGCCTTCCGGCAAACCCAGCTTGGCAGCAGCTTCGGCGGTCAGGGTGCCAACCGGCTCCCAGCTTTCAAACAGCTTGGGCATCTTGGCTTCGCTAACGCCGCAGATATCCAGCATTTCTTTGCTCCAGCACTTGTGCTGCACATCCAGCAGCAGCATGCCGGAAGCATCGGAGTAATCGGTGCAGTGTACGCCGGTCAGCTTGTAGTTGATGTAGTCCTTCGGCAGCATGATCTTGCTGATCTTTGTAAAGTTCTCCGGCTCGGTATCGCGCATCCACAGCAGTTTGGGGGCGGTAAAGCCGGCAAATGCAATGTTTGCGGTGTACTTGCTCAGGTTTTCTTTGCCAATGACGTTGTTCAGGTATTCCACCTGCTTCTGGGTGCGGCCGTCATTCCACAAAATGCAGGGGCGGATCACTTTGTCCTGTGCATCCAGCACCACCAGGCCGTGCATCTGGCCGCCGGCACCAATACCGGCCACCTGCGAAGCATCAAAGCCGTTCAGCAGCTCCGGAATGCCTGCACAGACAGCGTCCCACCAGTCCGCGGGGTTCTGCTCGCTCCAGCCCGGATGCGGGAATGCAATGGGATATTCGCGGCTTACAATGTTGGCGATCTGCCCGTCGCCCTGCATCAGCAGCAGCTTGACTGCGAGTACCCAGATCGATACCAATGTAGTACATGAGCCATTCTCCTTTGCGTTGTGTTTTTTCTTGCGGTTCCCTCCGCTTTTTCTTTATTTTACCGAATTTCCCCTTGCAAGTGCAAGAAAGAGCGTATAAAATAATAGACAGAAGTTTGGGTGTTTTGGTGTTTTCACCCGGCCAAACTTTGTGTAACAAGAAAGTGAGGTTCCCCCGTATGCTGTTCTATGAGTCTGAGCGTTCTGACCAGCACAATTATTTGTACTGCCAGCGCGACCATAACTTTAATTTTCCGGCGCATCTGCACCACAGCTTTGAATTCCTGTGTGTGCAGTCCGGCACACTGGCCTGTACGCTGGAAACCGAGCAGTACGAAGTTCACCCCGGCGAAGCCCTGCTGGTGCTGCCGGACCAAATCCACAGCTACCGCACCATTGGCGAATCTCAGAGCGTGTTATGGGTGTTTTCTACCGACTGGGTGCCAGAATTTATTTCTCAGCTGGGCCAGCGGGAGTTTATCACCCCTGTGTTCCGCATGGAGCTGCGCCCCTGATGGAGCTGCTCTGGCCGGGCGGCAGCCGCTGCAAGCAGCTGGCCGGGCTTTACCTGATCTGCGGTACAGCGTTGGAACAGTGCTTTTTGCAGCCGCGCCCCGTGCCGGATGTGGATGCCCACCTTTCCTCCAAAATTATCGACTATGTGCAAAAGAATTACACCCACACCCTGACGCTGGAACAGATGGCACGCGATCTTGGATATAATTACACCTATCTTTCGGCCTACTTCAACCACAGCCTGCACACCGGCTTTCAGGGTTTTATCAACCAGTACCGCATCAGCCACGCCGCCGCGCTGCTGCAGGGCAGCAGCCTGCCCATCACCCAGGTGGCCGAACAGTGCGGCTTTGGCACCATCCGCAGCTTTAACCGCGTGTTCCTAAAAGAAAAAGGCATGACCCCCAGCGCTTTCCGCAAGCAGAATGTGCTGTAGCCATACTTATTGACAGCCCCGCCGGGCATGTTATAGCGGTTGACCTTTTTAGGTTATCGAGTTCATTGAAGAACCGTCACCGGCCAGGGTGGCGGTTCTTGCTTTTTACCACTAAACCCAGCGTGATCGTCTTTCGGCCAACATGGAAAGTAAATGTAAAACGCACGGTTCTCACCTCCTCTCGGAAGTGGGGCCAACCGCCTGCCGTTGTGTGCAGTGCCTGCTGCAGATGCAGCTTAAAAAGCACATCACATTTTGTCACCCAGTGCAACAAACTACTGCAGCCGCACCATAAACTTTGGGCAACACCGCACAATTCTAAGTGCCAATACGGCGAGCGAGGTGCGGCAGCTGCTAAGCCAAAAGCGCAGATAATACTTTATGTATTATCGAGCATTTTGGCAACGCAGTTGCCGTGCCGCAGCCGCCGGAGCGGTGCTTAAGCCGTCAGGCGGGAATTGTGCGGTATTGCCTTTGTTTTTTCTATCTTTATAGTCAAAAAGGCACCACCGGATGAAAAGTCCGGCGGTGCCTTTTTGGCTTATCAGGTCATCAATGTCCGCGCTTTCCCACAGCACGTTACGCCTTGTTTTCCGCTTTTCCACGCGCAAACATCTTTTTCAACACCTTCGCGCACGGCTTTTCAATCAACAGCGTAATGAGCGCTGCCCCCAGCAGGGACAGCCCAAAGCACAGCAGGGTATATTGCAGCTGCCACGGCTGCTCCCCTGCCCGGTTCGGTTCCGCGCTGACGGACGGTGGAACGCCCAGCCGTTTCAGGTGAACGGCCAGGTTCTGGTGCAGCAGGTAGTAGTTCATCGAAACCGCCGCCAGCCAGCCCATCACCCGGTTGCCCATCAAAAAGCGTAGCGGGCGCGCCGCAAACGGCAGGGTGAGCAGGATTCCCGCAACGGCCAGCCCCAGCAGCGGGCGTCGCATCATCTGCCCGGCCTGCAAAGCCGCCTGGCCGCTCTCCCCTGCCTGCACCCGGAAAATGCGCAGCATCCCCCAGGTGGAAAGCACGCACAGCAGCGTTGCGATCCCCTGCCATGCCATGCTTTGCGTTTTTCCGCTGCCGGGTAGCACTGCACCAGCCAGACATACAGCAGTGCCGCCCCCATGCCCAGCGCGTATATGTCCAAAAAGTTTGCCAGCTGGTTGACCACCATATTGTATTCATCCAGCCGCCAGACGCACCACCCGCGGAAGGCGAACGTCCCCGCTGCCATTGTCATCAGGGTGCCAAGGGGATTTTTCATTGCCCACCGCGCCAGCAGCGGGAAGATCAAATACGCCTGCATCTCGATTGCAATGGTCCAGGAAGCCACCCCGATGGGGGTTGCAATATAGGTTGCCGGGTTAAACGTCTGGGTAAAGGTCAGGTGCATCACAACATCCCGCACCATATCGGAGCTGTTGTAGTACAGGTGCCAGGGCAGCGCCACGGCAAACAGCAGCGCCAGCGTGACAAAATAATAGCTGGGCACAATGCGCATGATGCGGCGCTGGTAAAACTGTTTTGTGTTCGGTACCGCCTCTCCCAGCAGCATGGCACGGGCATAGGGCAGGAACAGCAAAAAGCCAGAAAGCAAAATCGTTCCGTCCACTGGCATATACCCGGCGCGCAGCAGATAATCCAGAGAGTAACTGCCAATGCTCGGCGTCAGCAGGATTGCTGCCAAAAGTGGTACCAGCTGACGATAAACACCAGCAGCACCCGCAGGCCGTTCAGTTCCGGTATTTTATAACAGTTCGGGCGGTATGGCTCCATGCCATCATCCCCCTCATTCCCACAAAATTTTCTTTACGCCAACGCGCAGGTTGACCAGTCTGTCCCAGGGGCCGTTGCGCTGCAGCATCATCAGCAGGCTGCTGCGGGTTGCAGGGTCGTTGGTGAACAGGGTTCCCAGCTTGCCATCCCAGCCGTATTCCCCCAGGTGCAGCGGCACCGGGCTTTCCTCCGGGGCAACGCAGACACTCATCAAATGGCCATAGCTCATACCAAGGCGATGGTATCCTGCCCCACAAAAAATCTTGCGTTGCTCTGCGTTCAGCAGCGGCTCCGCCATCGCCTGCACCGTTTCCGGTTTCAGCAGGCGGCAGCCGTTCCATTCGCCGCCGTTCATCAGCATGGTGGCAAAGTGGGCATAATCGTCAATGGTCGAAACCATGCCTGCCCCTCCGGAAAGGAACTCCGGCAGGCTTTTCATGTTCATCTGGATGCCAAGGTGGTTCACCACATCGGGCACCGCTGCGCCGGAATTGAAATCATACGCTTGGGCAAACCGGCCACGCTTGGCTTCCGGCACATAAAAATCCGTATCCAGCATCTCCAGCGGGTCCAGCAGGTTCTGCTTCAAAAAATCGCGGTAGTTCATCCCGCTGGCGGCTTCCACTGCTGCGGCCAGGATATCCGCGCTGACGCCATACCGCCAGCCCTTGCCGGGGCGGTACAGCAGCGGCAGCTTCGCCATTTCGGCAATCACCTGACGCGTGGTACGCTGCCCGCCTTTGGTAAAGGATTCCGAAATTTCATCATACAGCCTGCCCAACCCCGCCGACTGTACCGAATCGTTATCATTGTAGCCATACCCGGAGGTCATGCAGAGCAGCTGCCTGATTGTCAGGTTCGTATGCTCGGCATCCCCGAACTCCGGCAGATAGGCTGCCACCGGGGCGTCCAGGTCCAGTTTGCCGTCCTCCCATAGCTTCATCACCGCAAAGGCCGTGATGGGCTTGCTCATCGAAAAACACCCGGCAGATGGTATCCCGCGCAAAGGGGATGCCCCGTTCCCGGTCCGCCATGCCCGCCTGTGCATAAGCCAGCTGTTTGCCATCCCGTAGGTAGAGCGCGCTGACACCGATAAAATCCCCCTGCCGGACCACTTGATCCAACAGGGCTTGCAATGCCTGTTCCTTTTCCATTGTTCTGCATCCCTTTCGCAGTTTCACTTTCTGCCAGTGTAGCACGAATTTTTTTTTCTCTCTGCAATCCTGTTTTTGCCCGTTTGGCGTTGACGTACCGCCCGGCAGGTGGTATACTGGCAGCATCGTTTAACCAACTTATCAAGTTGCATAATAGGTTTATGTGGTAAATAATAAATAATAATGAATAAAGAATAATGTCGGTGCGCCGCCCGCGGCGGCGCGAATAAAATAAGTTGGCAGCTCTGGTCAGAATGTTTTTTCCGGAGCAGCTGACCTAATTAAAATGTGATGCCGTGGGCATCACACAATCATTATTCATTATTCTCTATTCTTTTTTATCTAAATAAACAGGAGACCCGCTATGTCATATATTTCAAAGATTGACCTTTCCACAGCCCCGCAGGAGGTCCGCGCCGCGGTGGATAACCACCTGGCCCAGGGCTACCAGCTGACCAACGAAAAGTTGACCCTGCTGCATAATGTAACGGCGTTCCATACGCTGGAAGAAAGCTCCTATGAGCTGGACCGTGAGCTGCAGCGGCTGATCGGCAAGCGCGCCGCAGATTTTTATGAGTACGCCATTTCGCTGCAAAATGACTGCCTGGTATGCAGCGCCTATTTTTCCCGCCTGCTGGAAAAGAACCATATTGACTTTGCCACCTTTGCTTTTACCGATGATGAGCGCCTGCTGATCGAATATGGCCGCGCCATTGCCCGTGACCCCAAGCATGTGCCGGAGGACCTGATGCGCCTGATGCAGCAAACCTTTACTGAAGAGCAGCTTGTGGTAATTACCACAATGGGTGTTTTTATGATTGCCAACAACTATTTTAATGACATCCTGAACGTGGACCCCGCACCGGTGCAGGAATAATTCCAGCGCCAGCACGTATATGAATCATGATATAATAAAGAAGAGCTTCTCGGCCCATACCAGCCGCCAAACTCTTCTCTTTTTATAGTTTATCGTTTTATTTTCCGGCCCTCACTCGCTCAGGCAGATGTCCCGCACCAGGTTGCCCCAGCGCTCCGGGTAGCCGGCCAGCAGTTCTTCATGCTGCAAATCCTGTTCGTGCAGGATGGGCCGGGCAAAGTGCTGCTGGTAGCGGGCTGTTCTGCTCCAGGCCGCCGCTGCCCAGAATGGCATGGTCGATATGGATGCTGCCCCGCGCCGCCAACGTCCCGACAAACACCCCACCCAGTGCGCAGCTTCACCGCCGTCAACCTCACGCAAAATTTACACAAATATAACGCCGCCATGGTGGCAGCGCCCGTTTGGCCCCGATATACTGGAATTATCGTCAAATGCTTCTTTGCCGACCAGATCAAACCATTTTGGGCAAGCTCTGGATTGAAAGGATGGATGATGTCCCATGCTTCCCTGCCGTTCCACTTGTACCTGTGCGTTTGAAGGCTGCCACAAAACCTGCCCCCGCTGGCGGGCCATGCAGGAGCAGCAGCACGCCGAAACCGCCCGCAAAAAAGAGTATCTGCGTCAGGCGGACGAAGCCTGCCGTGCCGTGTTGAGCCAATGCCGCCGCTGCGGCGGGTATGTGTTCTCCGCGGGTTCCTATTGATTTCTAAAATCAAAAGCAGAACAGGCGCGTCCAAACCTGTGCCTGCACTGCTTCTATCGCAATTTTCAAAAAATAAGGCGAATAGCCGCAGGAATGGAACCAGCCTGAGCAGTCAGAAGGCGAAACTGTCTGAAAATCGCATTGTATCGCGTTCGGAAGAGCATCCAGGGTCCGTGCCTTGAATTTACGAAGGAAAGACTTCACCGTCGACCAGAGCTTTTCAATAGGATTCAGATCAGGACTATATGGTGGAAGATAAATGTATCGAACACCGGAGCTGTCCAGCAGATTTCTCACTGCCCTTGCATGGTGAACTGCAGCAGCACCGGGAACGGCTTGCCTTAAGTCTTTTGCCATGGTACTTTCCTCCCCAGGAGGTGCCGGGAACCTGAATTCTCAATTTCCAAGCCACACCCCCAAAACAGGGGTTATTTTAGTACAGCCGCCGCCCGCTGTAAAGGGTCAAAAATTGCTCTTTTTTCGGTGCTTAAAGTGGTCAGTGTCAGATCTCAATGCTTCGCCCGCCGGTGCGGTTGTACAGCCGGTGGCTGATGGAAACCACGGTACGGTTCTGACCGGCGCGCTGCAAAGCATCCAGAACAGTCTGTTCTGTTCCGGCGTCCAGGTTTGCGGTAATTTCATCCAGCAGCAAGATTTGCGGCCCGGCTGCAATGGCGCGCGCGATGGAAAGCAGCTGCCACTGCCCCTGCGAGAAGATGCCCGGCGTACACGGGGTATCGTACCCTTCGGGCAGCGCCGCAATGGCGTCATGCAGGCCCACGGTGCGGGCGGCATCCTCCGCCTGCTGCGGGGTGATGGCGACATCAAACAGGGTGATCTGGTCCCACACGGTGCCCGGCACACGGCGGAAGCTCTGCTCCACATAGCCAACCAGCGGGCGGCGGGCAGTATCCGGCAGTGTGGCGGCTTCCACACCGTTCAGCATCACTTTGCCCTGCTGCGGGCGGTACAAGCCCAGCAGCAGCTTAAAGATGGTGCTCTTTCCCGCGCCGGTGCGGCCGGTCAGGGTGACCTGCTCGCCTTTCTGCACAGCAAAGCTCAGGCCGTGCAGCACTTCCTCATCGCTCTCATAGCCAAAATGCACGTTCTGCAGCTCCACGCTGGGGGCACCCGCACGGCCTGCGGGGCGGTTTCAGCGGTGGGAATGCGCTCTGCCTGCGCCAAAAAAGCCGTTGATGCGCCGCACACCGGCCACAGCGGATTGAATCGTCTCAATCTCCATGCCGATGCTTTCCAGCGGGGTGAACACCTGGGAAATATAGGCAATAACCGCCACAGCCGTGCCGACCGACATGCCAAAGAACGCCCTCACTTCCGGGCTGCCCGCTGCGGAAAGCAGCATGACCAGCGCCACCACCGCCGCGTTCATAATCAAAATCACAGGCGAATAGCAGGCATCGTAAAAATTGGTTTTCTCCACCGCGGCAAAGCTGTCGTCCAGCGCTTCATCATAGGCTTTTGCCATATAGCTTTCCCGCCGCAGGGTGTGGATGGTGCGGATGCAGCGCAGCGTTTCCGGCACATGGGCGGAAGCCCGCGCCACAGCGGCACGGTTTTGCAGCTGCGCTTTCAGCATCCGCTTTTGCACCACGCGGGTAAAGAGATACAGCAGCGGCAAAACCACCAGCAGGATCAACGCCAACCCGCGGTTCTCTGCAAAAATCACGGCCAGAATGCCGCACAGGCGGCAGGCATCCGCAAACATGCTGATGATGCCGGAGGTGAACAGCTCTTCCACCGTATCAACATCACCCACAAAGCGGGAAACCGCCGCGCCGGATTCCTGGTTTACAAAGGCTTCCGCCGGGAGCTTGTCCAGCTTGGCGCACATGGCGCTGCGCAGGGCGTGGGTCATTCTCTGTCCAAACGCCATCAGCAAGCTTTCCCGCAAAGATTCCAACCCGCCGGAAAGTGCCAGCAGCCCAAAGTACCCCAACGCCAGCGCAAAGGGCACCACCTGCCGGGCCGTCAGGCGGTCCACCACGCGGCCCAGTACCAGCGGCGGCAGCAGGCTTGCCGCCACCGCACCGGCCACGGCCAGCACCAGCGCGGTGCAAAGCAGCGGCTGGCGGCGCACGGTACCCAGCACAACGCTGCGCACGGTCTCATTTTTCCGGTTCATCCTGCTCGCCTCCTTCCTGGGCATTTACCAGCGCGGCATACTGCGGGTTCTGCACTATCAGTTCCTTGTGGGCCGCACAGACTGCTTTGCCGTCCTGTATCCACAACACGCCATCCATCTGGGGGAACAGGTACAGCCGGTGGCTGATCAGCAGCACGGTGCTGCTTGTGGTCATTTTACGCAGGTTGTTAAAAACCTGTTCTTCTGTTTTGCGGTCCAGGGCCGAGAACGGGTCGTCCAGCACCAGCAGCGGGCGCGGGTGGGCCAGTGTGCGGGCCAGCGCCAAACGCTGCTGCTGCCCGCCGGACAGGCGCACGCCGCCATCGCCCACGCGGGTATCCAGGCCGTTGGGCATCGCTTTTACTTCATCCTCCAGGCAGACAGCCCGCAGGTACTTCCAGGCGTCGTCATCTCTGCCCAGCAGGATGTTGTTGCGGATGCTGTCGCTCAGCAGCTCGGGGTCATGCCCCAGGTAGCCGACCACGCCGCAGCGCTCCGCGTCCGTCATGCCGGCCATCTCATGCCCGCCGTACTGGATGGAACCGGTATAGGGCAGCTCACACAAAAACGCTTTGCCCAGTGTGGATTTGCCGCAGGCCACCGCGCCGGTAATGCCAAAAATCCGGCCCGGCTGCGCGGTAAAGGTGATATCCTGCAAAACCGGTGCCCCGCCCCGGTAGGCAAAGCCAAGCTTGTTCACGGTCAGGGTTTCCGGCTTGGCCGGGATTGCTTCCGGCAGGGGGTCCGGCTGGCGCATCAGCGGTTTGATGCGTCCCCAGGATACCTGGGCTTTCTGCACCGCGTTGAACAGCTTTGCCGCGTGGGAGGATTTGACCGCCAATTTGCCAAAGCAGGACAAGAACGTGGTGAACGCTGCAATATCCCAGGCGGCCCAGCCGGTGCCCGCCACATTGCGCGCACCAAAGGTAAAGATGAACAGAACGCCGGTCATCGAGATGACCCCGTACAGCGGCGGCATGGCAGCCACCGGCAGCCCGGCTTTGACGGCGGTACGTTCGTAATCCTGCAGGCAGGCTTCATACGCGGCATCGCGCTGCGGCTCACAGCCATACACGCGGTAGGTCAGCGCGCCGGACACCCGGTCCAGTGTGGCGGCGCTCAGGCGGCCTGTGCTCTCCTTGTTGGCAGCGCCGGTGCGCTGCACCAGGGTTTTCATCTGCTCGGCAATATAATAGGAGATCGGCGCAAACACCAGGCAGAGCAGTGCCAGCCGCCAGTCGTACCCCAGCAGCATCACGCATAGGCCAGCAGGGCAATGCCGGTATCAAAAATTTCCGTGGTGAACTTGCGCATGCCCTCGGCACAGGCGTCCACATCGGAAATAGCTTTGGTCATCAGGGTGCCGGTGCCGGCCTGTTCCAGTTCAACCTTGCCTTTCCGCACCAGATTGGCGTACAGCACCTGTTTCATGCTGCGGTTGATGTTGTTGGCAAACTTGCGCACATACAGCCGCTTGATGAACCGCGCCCCCTGCACCACCGCAATGGCAATCAAATAGCCCGCACATAGCGCCGCCATGGCGGCAAAGGTTTCGTTCCCGTTCAAAATTCCCAGCAGGCATTGGGCCAGCTGGCCTTCAAACCAGGGGCCGACCACCAGACCCAGGTTATAGATCAGGCCCGATACCGTTACCACCGCCAGCACCGGCCTCTGGTTTTCGAAGTAGCTCAGCACCCGGTCCGGCTGGCGCACCGGAACTCTTTCCGTGTTCTTCATCCTGTATTTCCTCCCCATTCATCTGCTGCACCCGCGCCGTCACATCCGGGAACCCTGCCCGCCGCTGGCTTTTGCTGCGCCAATACAGGGTTTCCAGCGTTTGCAAAAGGCTTCCCGTTCAGCCTCCGGCAGTTCCTCCACCAGCCAGGCATAAAATATGGTTTCAATCGCAGCTTTGGAGTTTTTCAGTTTCTCGGCCTTGGGCGTGGCATACAGCAGCTGGCTGCGGCCATCGTCCGGGTTCGGTTTGCGCACCAGGTAGCCCTTGGCTTCCAGGCTGGCCGCACGGCGGGCGGCTGCCCCCTTATCAATCTTCAGGGCCGCACGCACATCCGCCTGGGTCATGCCGGGGTTGTGGCGTACCAGATGAATAAAATCAAACTCTGCCGTGCCAATGCCATCGGCTTTCATCATCTGTACAGTAAACTTGGCCGCTTCCCGCGCAATTTTGGTCATCTGCCGCTCGGTCGGGTCCTTGTTCTGTTCTGCCTGCATGTTTGGCCTCCTTTTTAAGTTGGATGTACTATCAACCATTTGGATGATACTGCATCTATCTAGTCCTGTCAATGCTTTTTGCCAGATTTTCTGCGGTGTGCTACAATAAAGGCAAAGTTTTGCAAAGGAGCGCCTTTTTGTATGCCGAACGTGATTGAAATTACTGATTTTGCCGCCCCGGAGCTGGACGTTTACGCCCGGCTGACCCAGGCTCAGCTGCGCAGCCGCCTGGAACCGGAAAAAGGCATTTTTATTGCCGAAAGCCCCAAGGTGATTGCCCGCGCACTGGACGCCGGGTATCAGCCTATCTCCTTTTTAATGGAGCGCAAGCAGATCACCGGCCCGGCCAGCGAGGTTCTGGCCCGCTGCGGGAACGCCCCGGTGTATACCGCTGACCGCGCCATGCTGGCCCAGCTGACCGGCTTCGAGCTGACCCGCGGCGTGCTGTGCGCGATGCACCGTCCCCTGCTGCCCACGGTGGAGGAAGTCTGCCGCAATGCCCGCCGGGTGGCCGTGCTGGAAGGCATTGTGGATTCCACCAACATCGGGGCCATCTTCCGCAGTGCTGCCGCCCTGAACATGGACGCGGTGCTCGTCACACCCTCCTGCTGCGATCCGCTGTGCCGCCGGGCCGTGCGGGTCAGCATGGGCACCGTGTTCCAGGTGCCCTGGACCCAGATCGGCTCCACCGCCGCCGACTGGCCGGAGCAGGGCATGCAGCAGCTGCACACTCTCGGCTTCAAGACCGCCGCCATGGCGCTGACCGACCTTTCGGTTTCTATCGACGATGCCGCCCTGGCCGCCGAGCCAAAGCTGGCCATCGTGCTGGGCACCGAGGGTGATGGCCTTGCCCACACCACCATTGCCGCCTGCGATTACACGGTGCGCATCCCCATGTCCCACGGGGTCGATTCCCTCAACGTTGCCGCCGCCAGCGCCGTTGCGTTCTGGCAGCTGGGCAAACAGTAACACGCTTTTGGAGGTCCCCATGAGCAGAATAGAACCTGTTACCCTTGGGTGTATATTTCTTCTATCAGGATGATGGCAAGTGGAATGAGGTTCTGAAATAAACCGGCCTGTATTTTGATAAAACGGAATTTAATGGAGCCAAACATGAAAATTGCAGCGGTTCCGGCAAATCGGGATTTAATGGAGGGATGTTTCTATGAAATCTTTTGTTTGCAGTTTGTGTCACAATGGCATACTTGGAGGAGGTCTGTACCTCGATAGTCAGTCGCTTACTTACAAGACAAACAAGCTTACAGTTGACAAAAAATACAGAAATTTAGTTTTGCCGATGCAGGAAATAAAAGAAATCTCTTGGAAGTGGATAGTCTTTCCAATTGCAACAGTTAATATGAAAAATGGAGAACTATATAAATTCATTATTTTCAATAAATCACGCTTTGCAAAATGGTTTCAAGAGTATTCTCGATAAATACAAAGTGTCAAATTCGCGTTTGTTGAATGAAGTTCAACAATGCATACCCCAGTGGGGTGTGCAAGCGACAGAACGGTCTTGCGATAGCAAGATGGAGGGGCCGCGCCCCGACAAGTTCGCGTTTGCGCTAGCAACAAACACCCTGCGGGGTGTTTGAGTGACAGAACGTTTTTGCGCAAGCAAAATGGAGGGGCTGTGCCCCGACAAGTTCGCGTTTGCGCTAGCAACAAACACCCCTGCGGGGTGTTTGAGTGGCAGAACGTTTTTGCGCAAGCAAAATGGAGGGGCTGTGCCCCGACAAGTTCGCGTTTGAGCAATCAGCAAGGCTTCTCCGCGGCGGGATGAGGGCATTCCGCCCTACAGATCATTTGTATGTTTGCATCGCAATATAAAATAAGCTGTAGGGAACGGTCTTGACCGTTCCGGGGCTTCGCTGTATATGCCATAATGAGATATACGGCAAGGTTCACCTAAGGGACGATGCCAGCATCGCCCCTTACGAGTTCCACTTTATCACGCGCCTTTTTGTCTCCCCCCAAAAAACAAAAGAATGCAGCGATGTATTTTCCCTCTACATCTCTGCATTCTTATTCTTTATGATTTTATCTCTATATTTCCCGCCCGCAGCCTATGCCCCGCCTCAAATTCCTAACTCCTAATTCCTAACTTCTAACTACAAAAGTTGCCCCCGCCTGATTGCGGCTTCAGGCGGGGGGCGATGGGGTATCGTTTTGGTGTGAGGAGGAATCATGTTCCACGGCAACGGTTGCGGCTCCGTTCCGTGTGATTATAGGATACCCAATACTTGAGAAAAATATATTATAACGGTGTGAACTTTCTGTTAATTTCCCCCACGCCGGGGGCACGCCGTTAAAAAGTACGAAATATAGTAAAAATTATAAGGGCAATACCGCATAATTCTAAGTGCCGATACGGCGAGCGAGGTGCGGCAGATGCTAAGCCAAAAGCGCAGATAATACTGGATGTCTTATCGAGCATTTTGGCAACGCAGATGCCGTGCCGCAGCT
>ENA-OQAJ01000388-OQAJ01000388.1-human-gut-metagenome-genome-assembly--contig:-NODE-388-length-13846-cov-2.028865_pt1 | contig 13846 bp, 22 predicted proteins | sample MGYA00242736_ERZ504529 | MGnify/ENA primary metagenome ERZ504529 (study PRJEB26092, sample SAMD00036275) | human gut metagenome | host: Homo sapiens | study: EMG produced TPA metagenomics assembly of...
ATCGAATTGATGTATCCGTCTTAAAAAAATTGTAAATTTATATAATGAAGTTTGCATACTGTTTGGAGATGTTTTGAAAGACTATAATTTGAAACGAAGAATAATTAATCGGACTTTTTTTACCTTGAGATTCAATATAAATAAGATTTCTAAAACGAGAAATGCTAAAGACTTTTATAGAATACTTTTGAATGATCAGGAGATAATGAGTGTTATTGACTTATATCAGCCGACAAATTTGAAAAATATTGTTGTATATTATTCGCTTAAATGGAAATTGATACGAGTTTTTGAGATACTATCTAAAATAAATTGATTTATAGAGGGATATTTATGAGAATAGGAATTATTACGTTTCACAGAGCAATTAATTATGGGGCAGTTTTGCAAACATATGCATTACAGAAATTTTTTAAATGTTTCTAACTATGATGCAGAGGTTATAGATTATCGATGTGAACATATGGAAAATTTTTTATAAAACATTCACAATAAAGGACAAGTCTGTAAAACAGATTATTAGAGGAATGTTGAATTTTAAAAACACATATAAGAAAAAAAGAGAATTTACAGATTTTGAATCAAAATGATCCGAATAAGTACAGAAGTTTATGATAAGTTTAATATAGATAAGGCGAATCTTCGCTACGATAAGTTTATAACAGGAAGCGATCAGGTTTTCAATTTTGCATGTACAGATTTCGATAAAACATATTTTTTACAATTTGTAAAAAATTGTGATAACAAACTTTCCTATGCTGCTTCGTTTGGTATGAAGGAGATTCCAGACAGCTATGTAAATGATTATAAAAGTTTGCTATCAACTTTTTCTGAATTATCTATCCGTGAAAATGCAGGACAACAGATTGTAAAAAACTAACCGGAAAAGATTCGGAATTATCTGTGGATCCAGTCTTTTTATTGACCGCAGAAGAATGGGAAAAACTTGCAAAGAAACCTAAACTTAAGAATTATATATTAATTTACAAATTGAATACATCGAATTTGATTTTTGACTTTGCAAGAAAATTATCTAAATTAACGGGCAGAAAAAATTGTGGCGTTGAATTTTGATGTAGTAGATCAAATGAAAACTCCGGATATAAAAGGAGTGTATTCGGCATCAGTAGAAGAGTTTTTGGGATATATAAAATATGCTGACTATGTTGTGACTAATTCATTCCATGGAACAGCCTTCTCTGTTATTTTTCATAAAGATTTTTATGTGGAAGCATTACAAAAAGATTTTAAGCCTAATGATAGAGTCGAATCTTTGTTATGTTTAACAGGGTTAGATGAATGTAAGGTGAAAACATTAGAGGATTGTAGATTAAATGTTAGTAGAGATTTTAATTTTGCCGATGATCAGATCAGAAAACAATATATAAAAACAAAGCAGTATTTTGAGAGGGTTTTGAATGAAGATGGAAGTTCATTCTAATTTAAACTGGTACTAAAACATTAGAAATAATAATTGCTTTACTTATTAATCTGGTTATTTTTTCTACCAATAACAAGTTGATGATGTACACAAAACACCTATCGCTCTTCATAATCGTTTTGTGTTTTGTGTTGTTCGTTTCAAAAAAAGATTATACAGTAAAAATGAATAAGTTTATAGGTCTATATGTTGCATTTGTTTCAATTCTACTTGTCGGTTGCATTTGGTTTTCTAGTTCTGATGGATCTATAGATTATAGTATATACTTTTATTTTCGGGGCATAAGTTATTGGTCCTTTTTTAGGTTTTTCAGAAAATATTTTTATCGCTATTTATTGAAAATCTTCAGGGCTTTTATTTTGGATATTTATTTTTTCTATGTTTTTAGAAGCGGCATCGCCGGATATTTTTCATAGATTGTTTGGATTTGCGTCATTCGGAGATGAAACTATGCGTGCGCTTACATCAGGCGGAGCATCGCAGGTCTCGCTTTTGAAAAGGCATATGCGGCATTTATCTGCAATTTAGGACTAGGGATGATTTTTGCAGAATATATCTGTCATAAATCACATAAATATATTATTCAGAGTCTTATTGTAATGGTAGCGTTAATGATGACGGGAAAAAGGACGCTTTTTTATTATACCAATAGCAGTTTTGCTAATTTATGTTATACTTTTTTCCAAAAACAATAAATTTATAAAAATTGGCAGGTGTTGGTTTAGGAATTACTATATTTATTATAGGTGCATATGTACTGGTTCCTGGTGCGTCTTTAATCATCAATCGCATTGTGAATAGTGAAGGAGACGTACTTTCCGGTAGAGAAGTGTTTTGGAATTATGCAATGGAAATGTTTCGGCAAAACCCATTGTTTGGAAAAGGATTTTTATCGTTTAATGATTATGCCTTTTATCGAGGATTTCGATATTATGGAGAACGTTGGAATTATCAGGCACACAATGTATACATTCAGCTTTTGGCAGAAACTGGAATCGTTGGTTTTCTATTAATGACATTACTTATTATCTTGATGCTGTTTAAGACAATATCTGCAGTTAAAGAAAAGCCTGTTTTTTGGAATATACTTTTGATTTATTGGATTATTTTGTTTGGAGTTTATAGTTTTACTGGAAATACATTATATTATCCATGCCAGCTAATTGTTTTGATTATTATTATCCTGTTGGTTTCAAATATAAAAGTAGCGGATTCTTCTTATATGGTCAGTAAAAGGTAAGCGCAAAATAATTCGACGGATTGTGTTGCCCTAAAAATCAATCCATAATAATCATTAGAGAATGCAAGCATTTCACTTCATTTTCTCTTGCTAGAAATGATAGATGCGAGCATTTTACTCTATTCAAGTTATGGAGGTGTGCTCATGAGAAGCAAAAGAATACCTGCTGAAGAACAATACCGTCTCATCATGGAATGCCGTCAAAGTGGATTGACAGATCATCAATGGTGTGTGGAACATGATATCAAGCCAGGAACTTTTTTACAACTGGGTAAAAAGACTGCGTCAGAAAGGTTGTGTGGATTTGCCGGCGTCAACTGGAAGCACCTATCGTGCACCAGAAAGCCAGGAAGTTGTCAGAGTGGATTTTCATGATACTGACCCGATTCCTTATGAACAGCCATTAAAATATAATTCCGGCAGCTACGGAAAGAAATAACCTTTCTGTAGCAGAGCCAATGAAGCTGTCTGTAGGAAGCTTTCATCTAACAATACCAAATGGAACAGATCCTCAGCTTCTGGCTCAAACGCTTCGAATTGTGAAGGAGTTGGAATGTTAGGGGATATCACAGCCGCCGATGAAATCTATATCGTAACAGGCAGAACGGATATGCGGAAATCCATTGACGGGCTGTGTGCTATTGTAGAGGATCAACTCCATATGGATCCAAGGCGAAGTGCCCTGTATCTTTTCTGTGGAAAACGTTGTGACAGGATCAAAGCTTTGCTCTGGGAATCTGACGGATTTGTGCTGCTGTATAAACGTATGGAGGTCCAGGGCAGATTCCGCTGGCCCAGAAATCAGTTGGAAGTAAAACAATTGACCTGGCAGCAATTCGATTGGCTCATGTCCGGGCTTGAAATCGAACAACCAAAGGCATTCAAGCCTACGGAATGATCGCGTAAAACATCTATGCCAGCCAACAGAAACGGAGGGGCTTTTCATCCTGTATCATGTCTGAAATCCCTTGTAAATGCTGGGTTTCCTGCTTCTTTTTCATTGCTTTTTATGGTATAATAAGAGCAGTGAAAAAGGAGCAGAAAACATATGGCTGGTAATTCAAAAGATTCAAAAATCCTCGCGTACAAGGACATGATCAACCAACTGAATAAGACGATTTCCACGCAGACAGAACTGATCCAGTCTTTACAAAAAACATTGGAAGCAGACCGTCTGGAAAAAGAAAACCTTCGTCAGCAGATTGAATATCTCACGAAGAAGCTTTTTGGTACTTCCAGTGAAAAACGGAAAGATATCGATGGCCAGTTGAATCTTTTTGATGAAGCCGAGCAGGAAGCAGATCCGACATGGGAACAGGAACTTTCTGATGACATCACTGTTCCGGAACATAAGAGAAAAGCAAGACGGACACATGCAGATCTCTTTAAAAAATGTTCCTTCCTGCGACGAGATCATTTCTCTTCCGGAGGAGGAGCGAAACTGTCCAACCTGCGGAACGCAGATGGAATGTATCGGGAAAGAATTCGTCCGCCATGAATTTCGCTTTACCCCTGCCAAAGGAAAAGTAGTAAATATCTATCGTGAAACCTATAAATGCCCGGAGTGTGCCATATCAGAGGAACATCCGGATGATCAGACATTTGTCAAAGCCCCTGTTCAGGAACCATTGATCCCGGAAAGTTATGCATCGGAATCCGTTGTCGGATGGGCAATGCACCAGAAGTACCAGAATGGTCTGCCGTTAAACCGGCAGGAAGAGGACTGGAAGCAACTGGGTGTCCCATTAAGCCGGGCTACGCTTGCTAACTGGATCATTTACTGTGCCGAGAATTATCTCCGTCATGTTTATGATTATTTTCACCGTCAGTTACGGATGCGTAAATATCTGATGGCAGATGAACCCGGGTTCAGGTACTGAATGAACCGGAGCGTAATCCTGAAACGGATTCCTTGATGTGGCTCTTCCGCAGTGGAGAAGATGGACTTCCGCCGATCCTGCTCTATCATTATACAGAGACAAGGGCAAAGTTCCATGCAGCATCTTTCCTACAGGGGTTCAGCGGATATCTGGAGACTGATGGATATCAGGGTTATAATAATCTGCCGGATATCAAGCGCTGCTCTTGCTGGGCACATGTGAGACGTTACTTCACAGATGCCATACCGAAAGGGAAAGAGTATGATTACAGCCTTCCGGCAGTGCAGGGAGTACAGTTCTGTTGCAAGCTGTTTGATTGTGAGCGGTACTCAAAAGCAAAAAATCACACTGCGGAGCAGAGAAAACAATTTCGACTTGAAAAGGAGAAGCCGATACTGGAGGCATTCTGGAATTGGCTGGATCAACAGCGCCCAAACAAGGGAACCCGTTTGGCGAAAGCGGTGAACTATGCCCAAAATCGGAAAGACACCCTGATGACCTATCTGGAAGACGGTCATTGCAGTTTATCCAACAATCTTAGCGAGAATGCAATCAGACCATTCACTGTTGGCCGGAAGAACTGGCCGTTCAGCGCCAGTCCTAAAGGAGCCACCGCTAGTGCTATTGTGTATACAATAGTTGAGATGGCAAAAGCGAATGATCTGAATACCTATAAATATCTGACATATCTCTTATCACAGCGGCCAGACGATGAAATGTCAGATGAACAGCTTGCCCCATGGAGCGAGACTGCGAAAATGAACTGTCAAAACTAAAATAGAGTAAAAAACGCTTGCATCTATCATTTTGGTGCAAGCGTAATTTACGAGTAACGTAGCAATATTTTGCGCTTACAGTAAAAGAACTATTAAATGGAAGTTTTAGATTTGAGTGGAGGTGTTAAAGTGGAACCGTTAGTGAGTATTATTACTCCGTCATATAATTCTGAAAAATATTTAGATGCATTTTTTATCTCAATTTTGGAACAGGATTATGAAAATTATGAAGTGATTTTTATTAATGATGGCTCAACTGATAGAACTGAAAATATTGTCTATAAGTATAAGGAGAAATTTGAAGAAAGAAACATTCGTTTTGTGTATTTAAAGCAGGAGAATGGTGGACAAGCAAAGGCTATGAATTTGGGCTTTCCATATATTCAAGGAAAATACTTTTATTTGGCCAGATTCAGATGACGAATTGTATCGAAACAATATTAGCGAAAAGGTGAAATACATGGAACAACATCCAGATATTCCATTGGCAATGTCTTGGGCTGATTATGTAGATGAGAGTGGAAATGTTATAAAGCGTTTACAAAGAATTAAACCTGAAAAAGATAATTTTTTTGAAGATTTATTATTCAGTAAAAAAATGTTGTATTTTGTCCGGGTATCTATATTATGAGAACAGATATATTTTTTTAAGTATGTGCCAAGTAGACATATAAATGAGAGCCGAATTGGGCAGAATTATCAGATTTTATTGCCAGTAGCATATCATGAAAAAAAATTGGATACATTGATAAAACATTATATAAGTATATTCTACATAAAAAACAGTCATTCTAATAAAGATAATAATAATTATGAAAAAACAATCCGAAGATTTCAAGAACATGAAAATACATTATATGATCTTGTAAAGGATATATGTGATGTCAATGATCAGAATATATACACTCGAAAAGTATTTGTACACTTTTAATCGTTTTTATCTCCGATTGGCAAATGAATACGGAATGAAAAAGTGAAGTAAAGGTTTATTATAACAAATTAAAAGTAGTTGGGGAAAACGGAATTAAACAAAAAATATACTATATTATGGGAAATGTTAGGAATAAAGGCAAGGTAAAATATGGGACGCTCAAAAAAAAAATTTATGTTGAATTCGGTTACGACAGCATTATTACAGGTCGTAACAATGATTGCAGGGTTTATAACGCCTAGATTTATGTTGACAGCATATGGATCTGAAATTAATGGCTTGATATCATCTATTCTACAGTTTATTAGTTACTTCAATCTAGTAGAGGCTGGGTTGTCAAGTGCAGCGGTTTATTCTTTGTACAAACCTATCGCAGAGAAAGACTACAATAGGATCAACCGGATAGTAGTTGCTGCGAAGCACTTTTTATGTGAAATCAGGATTCATTTTTGTAGGTTTGGTTGTAATCCTGGCTATATGTTATCCTTTTTATTACAGATTCAACTGTTTTAGATCAAACTAGTATTTTTCGTTTTTAGTTCTTGTGTTGGGAGTTAATGGCTCGTTAGAATTTTTTTACTTTGGCAAAATACAGAGCATTGCTTACTGCTGATCAAAGGACATATGTAATTTCATTGGCTTCGATTGTGTATACAGTTTTAAATACTATATTGTCGTGGCCTTATCAATAATGCATATTAATATTGTCTTGCTGAGAATTATTGCATTGTTATCAATATTTGTGAGAACATTAATATTGTATGTGTATGTTAAAACTAATTACCACTTTATATGTTATGACGTGGAACCTGATTATGGTGCGATGGATAAGAGATGGAGTGCGTTATATTTACAGATAGTTCAAACTGTACAAAATGCATCTCCAGCAGTTATGACAACCATTTTTTCATCTCTTAAAATGGTAAGTGTTTATTCAGTTTATAATATGGTGATGGCTGGGATTAATGGAGTAATGTCTGTATTTTCTACGGGTGTCTCAGCAGGTTTTGGGGAATTAATTGTTAAGAAAGATAAGACAGCATTTCAAAAGGCATATAGTGATTTCGAATATCTTTATTATTTTATGGTTAGCGTTATATATTCTATTACATTAGTTACAATCCTACCGTTTGTAGGGGTCTATACAAGTGGAGTTGATGATATTCAATATACAAATCTTACACTTGCTATTTTATTTGTAGCTAATGGAATCTTATACAATCTAAAAACACCTCAAGGAATGTTGGTGATAGCGGCGGGATTATATAAGGAAACAAGAGTTCAAAGTACGGTTCAAGCAGCTATTTTATTGATAGGAGGTATTTGCTTTGGAATAAAATGGGGATTAGCTGGAATCATGTTAGCTTCCTGCTTATCTAATTTATATCGTTGTATTGATTTGTACTTTTTTATACCCAAAATGGTAACACATATGACTAGAAAAAGTACTTTGTTAAATATTTGTACTGCAATTTTAATGATTATAGTAATATATGTTACGGCACCAATGCTAATAAAGTTTACGCCAACAAGTCTTATTACATGGTTTTTTTACGCAATCTGTGTTGGAACTTATAGTTTAGTTTTTATTTGTATTTTTCATATTATATTTGCAAGAGACAATTTTAGAACGATACTTATAAGATTGAGAAATATGAAAGGAAAATAAGATGGAAAAGTTATATATAAATAAAGAGGACTGTTGTGGATGTTCAGCATGTTTGAATATTTGTCCTAAACATGCAATTTATATGAAACATGATGAAAAGGGATATTTGTATCCTGAAATTAGAAAAGATTCATGCGTTAATTGCGGATTATGCGAAAAAGGTTTGTCCATTAAAAGATAAAGAAAAGAATAAAAAAGTTTGAAAAAATAGCTTATGGAGTAAAAAATAAAGATGAGCATGAACGAGCAAAAAGTAGTTCAGGTGGAGTATTTGTAGAAGTTGCAAAATATATTTTGAACAATGATGACGTTGTGTATGGCGTGGAGATGAACAATGATTTTCAAGTAAAACATGGAAGAGCGACAACGATTGAAGATGCTCGGAAATTTCAAGGCTCTAAATATGTACAAAGTGATAAACATTCGATTTTTGTATGGTACAGAAAGATCTGAAGGAAGGAAAAGAGGTGTTGTTTACAGGTACGCCATGTGAGGTAGCTGGTTTGAAGAAATATTTGAGAAAAGAATATGATAATTTATATACGTTGGATTTAATTTGTCATGGTGTACCAAGTAGTGAATTATTAAACGCATTTTTAAAGGGAAAAGAAAAGCTGTATTCCTCTCAAATAACAGAACTAAAATTTCGAGAGAAAGCGTATGGTTGGAGAAATCAAGAATTATATATTAAATTTGAAAATGGACGAATATACCATGCTCCTATATGGGTAGATAATTTTTATCGTTTATTTACCAATAATTATATATTAAGAGATTCTTGTTATTCATGTAAATTCTCAAGCATGGAACGACAGGGAGACATAACAATTGGAGACTTTTGGAATATCAAAAATGCAAATGAGACATTTGAAGATAAATTGGGTGTATCATCTGTTATCATAAATTCCGAAAAGGGAAAGAAAATATTTGAAACAGTAAAAAATGAATTTGATATAATCGAATGCTCGTTAAATGATATTAATCAGAAAAATTTAAATAGTCCCTCACCTAAACCAGTTCACTATGAAGATTTTCAAAGGCTGATTGCTGAAAAAGGATTCGAGTATTGTTTAAAAAAATACGGATCAATGAAGAGGCTTGAAAAAATTAGAAGAGCTTTGTCCCCTGTAAAACAAAGGCTAAAAATCATGATAAGGCATTAAAACTTAACTCCTGAGAAAAAGTGAAAAATATAATTTTAGTTGCTTGTTTTAAGATATGGTTTTCTATATTGATATATTGTAGATATGTGGCGTTCTGAATCTGAACAGTGGAAATATGGAAATCATAATTATTTTGCAATAGTTTTAATAATGAAGAACAGTTATATAATATTCACGCTAAAATAATTTCAAAGAATATGAGAAGATTGTAATAAAGAAGTACACTGAGAGAATAACTGGCAGATGGAACCAGGTAGAACTTAAGCATTAAGGATTAAAGTGGCATGGGGAAAAGAATGTATTTAGCAACGATAATAAATGAGGAGGAATAGCAACGATAATAAATGAGGAGGAATAGCAATGAAAACAACATTACTTATCATGGCTGCTGGTATCGGTAGCCGTTTTGGAACAGGAATTAAGCAGTTGGAGCCAGTGGATGATGCTGGACATATCATCATGGACTACTCAATCCATGATGCGATTGAGGCTGGTTTCAATCATGTGGTATTTATTATCCGTAAGGTTATTGAGAAGGAATTCAAAGAGGTCATCGGTGATCGCATTGCCTTCATTTGCTCTTCTCATAATGTAACTGTTGACTATGCTTTCCAAGATATCAATGATATCCCGGGAACTCTGCCGGAAGGCCGGACAAAGCCGTACATAAGTGAAACTAGCAGTGATTTTTCACGAAGAGTGAGAGATATTACTGACACGGAATTATATGGGGAATTTGAAAATCATTTTAATCGGCAAATTAAAAACAGATCTGGAAGAACTTATAGAAGCTTACAATTCCGTGATGTATTAGCGGTAATATCAAGTAATAATATTCAGTATATCATGACAAAAGGAATCATGAACAAATATCTGAAGGCTATTCACGATAAAATAGTAATCGGATTTCCGCAGACTGCAAGCATGACACCGTTAGATATAGATCCATTTTTACTGAGTACTACTCACATATAAATACCGTGGATGATTTATTAGACTGTCATAAAACAATACTAGATGAGATATATACATAAGCCGCTTGCAGTCGGTATTGTCCTCGTACCCACGCTCTGCTATACTTGAATAACTAAAAAAGGAAAGAGGTTATTACCTATGCCCAGAACTAAAGGTAGAGCAGTTAGTAAAGAGATTTGTTTTGGATGAGGGGAGTCCAAATGCAACAGATGGATTCAAAGAAAGATTCGAGAAGTATTAAGGAGGCAATTCAAAGCAAATTTTTGACTGATGACAGTAAATATGCTAATGGAGATGATTTGGCAAATGAGCAAACTTGCTTCTATGTGATAAAGCAGGATGATGCTTATCAGCCATTTAGCTATTTGAGTGTTCCAGAAGCCAGATTGAAAATTTTAAACTTTCGGATAAAGATAATGCGGATGCATCCTGTTTAAATTTTCTTTTCAGCGAGATGGACAATTGAGACAGTTATGGGCGTATCAAAAAATATATCCCGCCTCGATTCCCAATAAACAGAAAAAATATTTCCAGCTTATTAGTAAATCCTTTGATTGCCAAGATGTTTTTAAAGAAATGAAAGATCAGATGTTTATTATCACTAGAAAAATCGACTTGCTGATCTTGAACAATGAGATAATAACGGATGATATCAAACTAATGGAGCGCCATTTTGGCTTAGAAACATTTCTTCGAGCATCGGCCACGCGTGCTGTATCGTCAATTACGACAGTTGGGCTGGTTGGGAATGATGATAAATTGCAGGAGTATGTACAGCGTCCGAACAAAAAGTATGCGAAGAAAATGATGCAAATACATAAGTTTCCAGTGGCGACAATGAGCAAAGAAAGTCTTCTGGAAAATTGCAAACTGTGGAACGCTGGAAACATGTTATTTGAAATACAAGGAACGCAAGTTCACCTAAGAACTTTTACGGATGTTGAAAATATCATAGATTTGTTTACTGAAAGATATACGAAATCCGAAGTGACGGGACAGGAGTATGACACATCTGTTAAGGATAAGGCAGAACCTATTAGCAGCAATATTGCTTAAAAACGCAAGCGATAATATTCCCCTCACCCCAATACAGTGCTATACTTAAACAACTATAAAAGGAAAGAGGTTATCACCTATGCCCAGAACGAAAGGCAGCAAAAACCGTCCCAAAACCAATACCACCCAAGACTACGCATCCCAGATTGCAGAGAAGCAAGAATCTATTACTTCCCTGACTGCTGAGATCGCATCCATCACCGCCAACATTGACACGTTGAAGGCTGATCTGAAAGAGAAGAAGACTGCTCTGAAAAAGGCCGAAAAAGAAGTGGCAACGCTGGAAGCAAAAAAAGCAAAGGCAGATGCTAAGGCCGCTGAAGAAGCAAAGAAGGCTGAAGCCGAGTGTGTACTGAAGAAGCTGCTGGCTGGCGGCATGAGCGCGGATGAGATCCTTGAAAAACTGAAATAACCAGGAAAAAATAATGCCGTGTGAACAAACTGAACTTTTGACACATTGGGGTCAGACCCCATAAAGAATTATTCAATCCACTTCAGATCGATTTTTCGGGAAGAGGAGCGGCTGCGATTTCTTTTAAAGAGAATGTTGAGACAGGAAAGAATCATGGAGTTTTCCTGAATAGTGAGGATGGAAATGTCAAGAAGTTTCTCCATAAACAGACAGTGGAAACACTTCGACAAATGGGTGCGGTTAACGAGAATGACTGCGTAGATATTGATACAGGTGCGGTGATCTTTTCAACGGATATGCTGTCTTCCTTGTATTCTTTGATTTCTACAACAGAAGATTATCACAAATATGTAAATGATACCGTGCGTTTGTCCTTGTATGGGGACTTTCTTTACCCGCTTGCGGAGGATTCCACCCTTGAAAAAGTTTTTATGATGAAAAACCGGAAGGGGGAATTTTGCGCGGAACTTCATGCGGCCAGAGCGGAAGTTTGGAAAGTGCTCAGACCATATAGGATGAAACTTTTGCGCCTTGCCCCTGCTAAATTTATTCATTTTGGTACAACAAGGGAGATCCTGGCTTTGATGAGTGGCGGAGTGGATGCCTACAAAGCGCTTGGCTGGAGCAAAAAAGTGAACAGCAGTATCAGTGGAAATACCGCTGGTTATAATAGTGTTTTGTCCGAAAGAGCTGAGATCGGGGATGATTGTTATCTGGAGGTTTCTTTTGTACATAGCAAAGCATCTGTAGGTAAAAATGTGGTTCTTTCTTATATTGATATTCATGATGAGCAGATTCCGGATGAGGTGGTTCTTCATGGCCTGAAGCAGAAGGATGGAAAGTTTGTCTGCCGTATTTACGGAGTGGAAGATAATCCGAAAGAGAACAGATTATTCGGGATGAATCTGGAAGAAGCATTGGAACAAGTAGGTATCCAGCCGAGCGAGATATGGGATCAGGAGGAACATCTTCTGTGGTTTGCAAAGATTTACCCGGAATGTGGGAATATCAGAGATGCTGTAGATGCTGCACTTAATTTATATGATCTTTTGCATGGAAAAGGTGATCTGGAGCCCGGAAAAAGATGCAGAAGAAATCGCTTTGTTCCGGATTTAATGATGCAGACTCGTCTGCAATTATTGCGTGGAATAAGAGAATGCAGGAACTGGTAAGAATGGATGAGATCGCCAAAGATATTCGTTACGGAAAGCCTGTAAAAGAAACAGCAGCGTTAGAGCCTTTAACACAATTACAGGAGAACTGGTTGGAAAGAAGATTAAAGAGAGCGGATTTCTCAGAAACAGTCCGGTTAAATTATTATATTGGTACTGCATTGGGAAGCAGACATGGTGACAGATATGTTGCGGAGAGTTTTAAAACGATTTCCGGACAGATTCTGGAAGCAACACTTCAGAACTTACAGTATAATGACAGCTGTAAGATCGTAACAGAGAAACATACGGTTAATCTTCCTCTTCGTGTGATAGGTGGGTGGTGAGAGCGATACGCCGCCAATTTGCTGTGAGATGGGCGGTACAGTGCTTAATGCGGCCATCAGCCTGAACGGGGAATTGCCTGTAGAGGTTACGCCGATAAAGATTCCGGAAAAGAAGATCGTATTTGACAGCCGTGACATGGATGTGCATGGCGAATTTGATTCTATTGAGGAACTCCAGAAAAACAGGTGATCCATATGATCCTTTTGCGCTGCAGAAAGCTTGTCTTCTTGCATGTGGGATTATTCCGTCAGAGGGTGGCAGCCTGGATGAGATCCTTACTCGTCTGGGTGGCGGATTTGAAATGCATTCAGAAGTAATGAATGTGCCAAAAGGAAGTGGTCTTGGTACTTCTTCCATTCTTTCAGCAGCATGCGTAAAAGCTGTATTTGAGTTTATGGGAATTTCTTATACAGAGGAGGAACTTTACGCGCATGTGCTGGTTATGGAACAGATCATGTCTACCGGTGGCGGATGGCAGGATCAGGTTGGTGGAGTAACAAACGGAATTAAATATATCACCAGCAAGCCGGGACTGGATCAGCAGCTTCGAGTCGAGCATATTGAACTTCAGCCGGAGACGAAAAAAGAGCTTAATGAGCGTTTTTTGCCTGATCTATACAGGACAGCGTCGTCTTGCGCGTAACCTGCTCAGAGATGTGGTCGGACGTTATGTGGGAAATGAACCGGATAGCCTGTATGCTTTAAATGAGATCCAGAAAGTTGCTGCTTTGATGCGTTTCGAGCTGGAACGAGGAAAAATTGATGAATTTGCCGATCTGTTGAACTACCATTGGGAGCTTAGCC
>ENA-OQAJ01000389-OQAJ01000389.1-human-gut-metagenome-genome-assembly--contig:-NODE-389-length-13835-cov-4.603078_pt1 | contig 13835 bp, 12 predicted proteins | sample MGYA00242736_ERZ504529 | MGnify/ENA primary metagenome ERZ504529 (study PRJEB26092, sample SAMD00036275) | human gut metagenome | host: Homo sapiens | study: EMG produced TPA metagenomics assembly of...
TGATTATATCTACAGTTTTATATCGTTTGTGGGGAACGGATTTTAGAATTTGCATCCAATTTTCCAGCTATTTTTTGTTGAAATTATTCAGTTGGCGGGGTATGCAGCACAAAAAATCCAAGCCGCTCCGCTAAAGGATTTTTTGTGTTACGCCGATTTACAGTCGCTTGCGCGACGAAACGTAAGGGCAGCAGCATGTTTTCATGCTGACGCGAATGCTCCCGCAGAGCCAGCATCAGCACATGCCGTTTGCCGTTACAACCTTTCCCGTGAAAACGCAATGCCGGGCGGTCCGCAGACCGCCCGGCATTGCTCTATTATATATAAATAATTCTTCCGCTGATGATACGCAAAGCAAAGCGGCGCGCATTCTAAATCGTCATGCTGTCGTCAGGCTTCCGGCTGTGCCGTGCCCGCAGACTTCTGCGCCGCAATGAACTCGGCTGCATCGTCCGGGATGTCGTCCAGATCATCGTCGCTGCCAACATCCACGTTGAGCGGCGGCTTCTTGAACAGGATATCGTACAGCACCGGAACGATATACAGGGTCATCAGGGTGGCGTAGCTCAGGCCGCAGATGATGACGATGGCCATGCCGCTCATCAGCTGGCTTGCCATATCGCCGCTGAACACCAGCTGCAGCATGGCCAGCACGGTGGTCAGGGTGGTCATGAGGATGGGGCGCATACGGGTCTTGCCGGTAGCCACCAGCGCAGCGCGGCGCTCCATGCCGCCAATGCGCAGCTGGTTTGCATAGTCCACGAACACGATGCCGTTGTTGACAACAGTGCCCATCAGCACGATGAAGCCCATCAGGGAGATCATGGTGAGCTGCTGGCCGGTGATCAGCAGGCCCAGCAGGCCGCCGGTAAAGGCCAGCGGCACCGTGAACAGCACGATGAAGGGGGACAGCAGGCTCTGGAACTGTGCCACCATGACCAGATATACAAAGGGCAGGGCCAGAGCCATCCACTGCACCATTTCGTTCACCATGTAGTCGGTGCCCTCGGTCTCGCCGCCCAGCGTGGTGCTGCAGCCCTCCGGCATCTCACCGCTGGCTGCGTACTCATCCAGCTTCTTCTGCAGCACGCGGGACTGCACCATGGTGTTGTAGCCCTTCAGCGTATCTGCCGTCACAGTGACAAACTCGGTCTGGTTCTCGCTGGTAATGGCATCCGGTGCGGTGCCGGTGGTCCAGCTGGCGATATCGTTCAAGGTGCAGGTACCATTGGTCACTGTGCCGTCTGCCGACATTTCGGTGGTCTCAAAGGTAAGCTCCATCATGTTTTCCTTGGTGACAGGGTCCAGATTGTCCGTGATCTGGACATCCATGGTGGTGCCGTTCACCGTGACGGGGGTCTGGGCGGTGGCGGTGGTGGTGAGCTTTGCCGCGATCTGCTGGTACACCTGCGCAACGGTCAGGCCGTAGGCGCGCACCTTGTCGCGGTCCACCTTCAGGATAATGGTGGCATCGCCGCTGCCAAGGCCGTTGTCCGCATTGGCAAAGCCCTCGGTATCGTTGACGATCTCCATTACCTTCTCGGAAACGGTGGTCAGCGTTTCCGGATCCTTGCCGTAGACCTTGACCGACAGGCCGGTGGCCAGCTGGCTGGTCAGATCATCGGTCATGCCGTACAGCTTGACCTCAGCGGTGCAATTCTCGATCTGGGACACTGCATCCTCCATGGCCTGCCGGGTCTTTTCCACCTCACGGGAGGAAAGGCTCTTGCTCATCATAACATTGATCTTGTATCTGCCGTAAGCATTGGCGGAGTTCAGGATATCGGTAATGGCGGTGGGCAGGCCCAGCTGGCTGATATCCAGACCGGCCATGCTGGTGTCGGTGGTGATGCCCACCTCTTCCACGTTTTCTACATTCAGGGCCGCCTCTGCCACCTGACCCGCAATGGCATAGGATTCCTCCTTGGTCAGGCCGTCGGCGGTGGACAGGGTGATCTGCGCCTCGTTGCTGGTGATGCTGGGCAGCAGCTCCACGCCCATGTTCAGCACCTGCCAGCCGCTGAACACCAGCAGCACCACCGCCGCGATCAGGGGCAGGGCACGGTGCTGCAGGCACCATTCCAGACTATGGGCATACTTTTCCTGCACCTTTTCAAACCAGGCAAGGCGCTTGGGTTCAGCTTTTTTCAGCACAGTAGAGGATGCCGCCGGGACCACCGTGAGCGCCACGATGAGGGAGGCCATCAGGCAGTAACCGATGCACAGGGACATGGGCATCATCAGGCTGCGCACAATGCTGGCCGAGAACACCACCGGCAGGAACACGCACACCGAGGTAAGGGTGGAGGCCACCACCGACATGCCCACCTGTTTTGTGCCCTGCACGGCAGCGCGGGCCGCAGGCACGCCGCGGCTGCGCAGACGGTAGACGTTCTCAATGACGACCACCGAGTTATCCACCAGCATACCAATGCCGAGGGAAAGGCCGGCCAGGGTCATCACGTTCAGGTCCAGCCCGGTAAAGTACATGAGCACCACCGCGAACAGAACGGACAGCGGGATGCTGATGCCGACCACGAGGGTGGGCTTGATGTCCTTCAGGAAGATGGCCAGCACGATGATGGCCAGCGCAGCGCCCACCAGCATACTGCTGATGATGCTGTTGACGATGATGGTGATGTAGTTGCCCTGATTGGACAGCACCACCATGTGCAGGCCGTCGTATTGTTTTTCCAGCTCTTTAAATGCGGTCAGGCAGTTGTCGGAGACCTCGCCTGCACTGGAAGTCGCATTCTTATAGATTTTGAGGATGGATGCCTTTTCGCCGTTCAGGCGGGTGTAGCTGTCGGCGGAGTTATCAATGACCTCCACATCCGCCACATCAGAAAGGCGCACGTCGCCGTAGCCTCCACATGCAGCAGCAGGGCACCGCTGATGTCCTTCACACTGTCGTACTCTTCGCCGACTTTCAGCAGCCAGGACTCGCCGTCCTGATCCTGCACGTAACCGGCCGGCATGGAGAAGTTCTGGGCATAGATGAGCTGCGCCAGCGTTTCAATGTCCAGCTGCTTTGTCACATCGGCCTGTGCCAGAGCGTTGGTCTTGGCCGTCTCGTACTCTGCCTTGGCAGCCTCCAGCTGCTTTTCGTACTCGTTCAGCATTTCACGCGCTTCGGTGAACTGCATATAGGCGTTGAGCTGCTGCTGGGAGAAGCTGCCCAGTGCGCCGGAGAACTCGGTCATCAGCTGGGGCACATTGTCCATGGCCTTGATGGTGCTTTCCAACGTGTTATAGACCACATTCAGGCTTTCCTGCAGCTGCATCTCATTGGCAAGATCCTCTGCGGTGCTGCCTTCGGAGCCGGTCTCGGTGTTCACGCGCTCCTGCAGCTTCTGCAGGGCGGTAGTGAGCTTATCGGTAATGGTGCGCAGCTCAGCCACAATATCGATCAGAGAGTCGATATCCCGCATACCGGTCTCGTTGAACTTGTCCATGACCTTCTGCAGACCGTCGCGCACCTCGATCAGGGCCTGCTGGATCTCAGGCTCCTTGAACACAGCGATCAGGCTGTTCACACTTTCCAGAAGAGCCTGCGCCTGCGCACGCACCGTTTCCACTGCGGCGCCCACCTCGGTGCTCATCTGGCTCATGACCGAGTTGGACACCGTATTGCCAAAGTTTTTCAGCTGCTTTTCGTATTCCTTGCGTCCGGCGGTGATCTGTGCCTCGGCGCTTTCCAGCTGGGAGCGGGCTGCAGCCAGCTGGGTATCGATCAATTCCAGCAGCTTTGCGTTGATCTCGTCGATCTTATCCTGATTGAGCTGCACCTGCACCAGCTTTTCCACCAGACCGCTGGACGAAACGCTGGACACACCGCCCTTGCGCTGCACTTCCGGCACAAGGGTGTTCTGGATAAACTCAGAAAGCTCGTACTGGTCGGCACCTTCGCGGCTGACAGCCACCGTCATGAAAGCGTTCATGTTCAGGCTGTACTCAATGATGGAGGGGGTCAGGCAGGTGCTGGGCAGGTCGCTTTTGGCCTGATCCAGCTTGTTGGACACCTTGACCAGCGCGCTGTTCATATCCGTATCCTCGGTAAACTCCATCAGCAGCAGGCTGTAGTTTTCTGCCGATGTTGCGGTGATCTTGGACACGCCCGGCACTGTGAGCGAGTTCTGCAGCACATCCGAGACCTCGCTCTCCACGCGCTCCGGGCTTGCACCAGGATACACGGTGACCACCATCAGATACGGTGTGTTCACGTTGGGCAGCAGGTTCGTATCCATCTTTGTGACCGCTACAAAGCCCAGGATCAGGATCATGACCACTGCAACCAGCACCGTAAACGGCTTTTTGACACTGAATTTTTCCATTTTCTCCTACCGTTTCTCTGCCTTGCCGCAAAGCAGGACAGCTGCTTTCCTGCGGGAAAGGCTACACTTCAACATTTTTTATTATACACGCAAGCCCCCGCCTTGCAAGAGCGGGGTGGGATTCTTTTGCGATTCTTTGGATACTTTCGCAAGATTTTAACATTTGCCGTTCCGTTTTTCCATTTTCCGGCTGCGGGTGCGACCAAATTCGGTCAGTCTTCCTTTATGGATACGCGGCAGCAGGGCAGATTGTTGCACCTTTTTAAAATTTTTCTGCCGAAGCGCCAGAGCCGCTTTTTGTTTTTTGCGTGGAAATGTGCATTTGAATATGTTATACTAGAGTACAGAATGGATCAGCAGGCTCTTTTTCGGGCCTTATCCTATAGATTCGACCGATAAAAACGAGGAACACTATGAAAAAAGTCATTTCCGTCCGTTTCAAAGAGAACGGCAAAAGCTATTATTTTGATCCCGCCGGGGCCGACATCAAAACCGGCGAATATGTGATTGTGGAGACCGCCCGCGGCGTTGAGTGCGGCGAGGTTGTGCAGGGCGTGAGGGAGATCGCCGATGCGGCAGTGCCCAAGGCCCTCAAGCCCATTACCCGCATGGCCGACAGCGTGGATATCCGCCGGATGCGCCAGAACCGTGAGGACGAAAAGCGCGCCTACCGCACCTGTCAGGAGTGCATTGCCCGCCACGGCCTGGAAATGAAGCTTGTGGAGGCCGAGTATACCCTAGACCGCTCCAAGATCATGTTCTACTTTACCGCCGATGGCCGCGTGGACTTCCGCGAGCTGGTCAAGGATCTGGCCGGTATCTTCCACACCCGCATCGAGCTGCGCCAGATCGGCGTGCGGGACGAGAGCAAGATGATCGGCGGCCTTGGCATCTGCGGCCAGCCCTTCTGCTGCAGCCGCTTTTTAAAGGACTTCCAGCCCGTCTCCATCAAGATGGCAAAAGAGCAGGGCCTTTCGCTGAACCCCACCAAGATCAGCGGTGCCTGCGGCCGGCTGATGTGCTGCCTTGCCTACGAGGAAAGCGCCTACGAGTACCTGAACAGCATCATGCCCATGGTGGGCAGCACCGTGCGCACGCCGGACGGTCTTGGCACCGTGCTGGAGGTGAACCCGGTTTCCGGCTACCTGCGGGTGCGCTGCGGCACCGAGAGCCTTTCGCCCCGTTACTATAAGGTGGGTGTGTGCGAATATATCAGCGGCGGCAAGCGTGCGCCCCGCCGCCCGGACCCGGACGACGATTACTCCGGCGTGCGCAACCCGGCCCCGGTGGTGGCTTCCTCCGACGATGGCGAAAAGCGCTGCGCGGGCGGCGGCTGCGCCCGGAAGCGCGCTGCCGAAAAGGAGTGAGGGAAGCACCGGAGGTTCTGAGGGGTTAGTCTGCTAAAACTAACTGTTCTTCGTGATTTTTGCCAAAAAACTCCTGCAAATTTGGCCATAAGTTAGCCTGTGCTTTTGTGCAACCCAACAAAAAACAGACTTTTGTGTTTTTCGGGTCACGGTTAGTCTTGCCTTTTCTCACCTGCTTTGTTAAAATGCAGGCAAGGATATGATTTCCGGAGAGACATGCACAGCCGTGCCATACATGACTCTTCATACAATACTTCGGGCACGGAGATAAAAAGGAGAGTTTATTATGGCACACAAGGTTTCTGACGCATGTGTTGGCTGCGGCGCTTGCGAGGGCGCTTGCCCGGTTGGCGCTATCACCGTTGATGGTGTTGCTTCTGTGAACGCAGACGCTTGCATCGACTGCGGCGCTTGCGAGGGTGCTTGCCCCACCGGTGCTATCACTGCTGAATAATTTTAGCAGCTGCACAAAAAACGCATCAAAAGCAGCAGGCCTGTCCAAAGCAGGTCTGCTGCTTTTTTGTTTTGCAGTAATTCGCACAAATTCCCCGAGCAATTCCACGCATTTTTTGAGAGGGTACGGCACACTTATCTATGGAACATTCTACCGAAGTCTTGTATAATAGAACTATGGTTTATTGCTCGCCGGAGCATCGTTTTGGCTCCGACGCGCTGCTGCTGGCCCGTTTCTGTGAGCCAAAGCGCGCCCAGAAGGCCGCAGACCTGTGCTCCGGCTGCGGCATCGTGGCGCTGGAATGGCACGACCGCGGCCACCGCGGCCCCTGCATGGGGCTGGAGCTGCAGCCCGAGGGCAGCGCTCTGCTTTCCGCTGCGGTGCAGGAGCAGGACATCGGGCACATTGAGCCTGTCTGTGCCGACCTGCGCGCTTTCCGGCAGGGCGAGGGCAGTTTTGACGTGTGTGCGTGCAATCCGCCCTATTTCACGGATGGGCCCCAAAGCCAAAACGCAGCCCACGCCCTTGCCCGGCACGAGAACACCTGCACACTGGACGATGTGTGCCAGTGTGCGTTCCGCCTTTTGAAGGACGGCGGGCGCTTTGCGCTGTGCCACCGGCCGGAACGGCTGGCGGAGGTGCTGGCGGTGCTGCGGGCCAACCGGCTGGAGCCGAAGCGGCTGGCCTTTGTAAAGAACAAGGCGGACGGCGCGCCATGGCTCTTCCTTGTGGAAGCGCAGAAGAACCGCAAGACCGGCCTGCGGGTGGAGCCGGATGTGTTGATCAGCGCCGGTGCGGCGTTATATGGGAGGTAAACTATGGCAGGAACTCTTTATATCGTGGCAACGCCCATCGGCAATCTGGACGATATGCCGCCGCGCGTAGCGGCCACCTTTGGCGCGGCAGACTTTATTGCCGCCGAGGACACCCGTGTGACCATGAAGCTGCTGAACTTTCTGGGCCTGAAAAAGCCCATGGTCAGCTACTATGAGCACGCCCTGCAGAAGGGTGAGGGCATCCTGCGCCGCATTGAAGCAGGCGAGAGCTGTGCTCTGTGCAGTGATGCGGGCATGCCCTGCGTCTCCGACCCGGGCGAGGTGATCGTGCGGGACGCACTGGCCCGGGGTATCAAGGTAGTGCCAGTGCCGGCGGCTTCCGCCTGCGTCACAGCGCTGGCCGTGTCCGGGCAGGACACCTCCCGCTGGGTGTTCGAGGGCTTTCTGCCCGTGAACCGCAAGCAGAAAAAAGAGCGGCTGGCTGAGCTTTTGCAGGAAAAGCGCACCACCATCTTTTACGAAGCGCCCCACAAGCTGCGCACCACGCTGGACGATCTGGCCAATGCCTTTGGCGCAGACCGCAGCATCACCCTGTGCCGGGAGCTGACCAAGCTGCACGAGGATATCTGGAAGACTACCCTCGGCGAGGCGGTGGAGCACTACAAGACCAACGAGCCGCGCGGCGAGTATGTGCTGGTGATGGCCGGTGCGCCGGAGACCGCCGACCCGGAGCAGGAGCTGACGCTGGAGCAGGCAGCGCAGCGGGCGCTGGAGCTGACCGGGCAGGGCTTTGGCCCCACCGCCGCAGCCAAGGCGGCGGCACAGGGCACACCTTATTCTAAAAGCGAAGTGTACAAGCAGCTGCTGGTATTGCAACAGGGCCAGCAGGCTGGTGAATGACAGCATCTCAGGTAAATGGTAATAGAGGAGGACCCCTTTGTGACAAAGCTTCTGGTTTTGAGCGACAGCCACGGCGGACGTGCCGCCATTGAGCGCGTGCTGATGAAAGAGAGCAAAAGCATCGATGCCCTGATCTTTCTGGGCGACGGCCTGCGGGATCTGGAACTGGCTCTGACGCTGTACCCCAAGCTGCGGGCCTACTCGGTGGCGGGCAACTGCGATTACGGTGCACTGGAACCCACCGACGGCCTTGCCGCCTTTGACGGCGTGGTGATCTTTTACACTCACGGTCATATGTACGGTGTGAAATACGATCTGGATACGCTGGCAGATGCCGCATCTGCCCGGGGTGCCGAGGTGGCGCTGTTCGGTCACACCCACATCCCCCATGCAGAGACCCGCAGCAAGGTGTTTTTGTTCAACCCCGGCTCCTGCGGCCGGTGTTACACCGGGCCGGACACCTACGGCATCCTGACGCTGGACGAAGGCAAAGTGACCGCCTATGAACATAAAGAGGTACCCAAACAATGAGCATCAATGAGGTGCGCTATCTGCCGGAATGCGGCAGCACCAACGCTTACGTGAAGGAGCATTTTGAAGAGTTCGGCCCGGTGGGTGCGGTGTATACCGAGAACCAGACCGCAGGCCGGGGCCGTCTGGGCCGCAGCTGGGTGAACGCCGAGGGCAAGGCCCTGTATTATACAGCAGCCATCCGGGAACCGCTGGCCCAGCCTACCACCCTGCCGCTGCTGGCAAGCCTTGCCGTGCGCACCCAGCTCAAGCTGCGCTACGGCGTGGACTGCCAGATCAAGTGGCCCAACGACCTTCTGCTCAACGGCAAAAAGATCGTGGGCATCCTGTGCGAGGGCGTGAGCTACGGCTACCAGCAGCAGGGCCGGGGCATTTTGTGCGGCATCGGCATCAATCTGGCCCAGCCGCAGAGCTACTTTGATGCCGCCGGTCTGCCCAACGGCACCTCGCTGGCGCTGCAGGGCGCAAAGGTGGATCTTTCCACCGACCCCGCATGGCTGGCCGAGGGCCTGACTGACTTTGGCTTTGACCGCAACATGTATGTGTTTGCCCGCGATGGCTTTGCCCCCTTCCGGGGAGGAATACAAAGCCGCCTGCGTCAATCTGGGCCGCCGGGTTACCTTCGACCTGCCGGACGGCGGGCAGGGTGCAGGCGAAGCCGTCGATGTGGACGAAGAGGGCCGTCTGGTGGTGCGCACCGACAGCGGCGAAGTGCACGTTTTTACCGGCGAAGTATCGGTGCACGGCATCTATGGGGCCGTGTAAAAGCACTCTTTATAATATATGAGCGTCCCGGGAATTTTCCTCGGCTGGTTCAGTCGAGGAAAACCCGGGGCTTTTTTCAGCTTTGTCCAAGGCCCGCCGAAAGCAGGGAAAAGGAAAGCTTTTCCATCCTTCCTCTGGACAGCGCGCACGCTGTTAAAAGGCATTCTTTTCCTGCAGAACTGTTCTTCATGTGCGCATCAGTTTTGGAATTATATGGAAATTTTTCGCACTGCTTTTGACCCAAATTTCCCGCAAAATGCTTGAATAAACGAATTTTTTGTAAATTTCTTGTGTACATTTCCAGTTGCCAATTCAGTCATACTTTAGTATAATAGAGTACGTGCCAGCGCGTCCTTTTGGATGGGATGCGCGTGTTTAGGAAATCGGAAAACGGACAGCACAAGCGCCTGCCCCAAAAAGCAAGGCGCTTGTGCTGTCGCAAGGAGAGCAAACATGAAAGATCAAGAATCCTTCAACCGTATATCCTGCGGAAAAGATCACCGCAGAAATGACGGCGACCTCTGTGATCATGGGCATCATCCTGTCCGTGGTCTTCGGCGCTGCAAACGCTTATCTGGGCCTGCGCGTCGGCATGACTGTTTCTGCCTCCATCCCGGCAGCAGTCATTTCTATGGGCGTGATCCGCGTCCTGCTCAAGAAGAACTCCATTCTGGAGAGCAACATGGTGCAGACCATCGGTTCCGCAGGCGAGAGCCTGGCCGCCGGTGCCATCTTCACCATGCCCGCACTGTTCCTGTGGGCAAAAGAGGGCCTGTGCGACAAGCCCAGCATCCTGGAGATCACCCTGATCGCCCTGTGCGGCGGCATTCTGGGCGTTCTGTTCATGGTGCCCCTGCGCAACGCCCTGATCGTCAAGGAGCACGCCACCCTGCTGTACCCGGAAGGCACCGCCTGTGCAGACGTCTGCTGGCCGGTGAAGAGGGCGGTGCAAACGCCTCCACCGTGTTCTCCGGCATGGGTCTGGCAGCCATCTTCAAGTTCATCGTCGATGGCCTGAAGATGATCCCCGCCGACATTGCCGTGGCCTTCAGCTCCTTCAAGGGTGCTCTGGGCATGGAAGTGTACCCCGCTCTGCTGGGCGTGGGCTACATCGTCGGCCCCAAGACCGCTTCCTACATGTTCACCGGTTCTCTGGTGGGCTGGATGGTCATTATCCCGCTGATCTGCCTGTTCGGCGCAAACATCTCCCTGTACCCGGCAGCAGCCGGCACCACCATTGCTGATCTGTATGCAGCAGGCGGTGCAGACGCCATCTGGTCCAACTACGTCAAGTATATCGGCGCAGGTGCCATTGCTACCGGCGGTATCATCTCGCTGATCAAGAGCCTGCCTCTGATCGCATCCACCTTCCGTGATGCCATGAAGAGCATGAAGGGCGGCAGTGCTTCCGGCACCTCCCGTACCGAGAAGGACCTGCCCATGCCCTTTATTCTGGGCGGCATCCTGCTCATCATCCTCATCATCTGGCTGGCTCCGGCCATCCCCGTCAGCCCGCTGGGTGCTCTGCTGATCGTCATCTTCGGCTTCTTCTTCTCCACCGTCTCTGCACGTATGGTCGGCATGATCGGCAGTTCCAACAACCCGGTCTCCGGCATGACCATTGCCACCCTGCTGATCGCTACCATGATCCTGAAGGCCACCGGCAACGTTGGCATCGAGGGCATGATCGGCTCCATGGCCATCGCCTCTGTCATCTGCATCTGCGCTGCCATTGCTGCGGATACCTCTCAGGACCTGAAGACCGGCTACCTGCTGGGTGCGACCCCGGTCAAGCAGCAGATCGGTGAGCTGATCGGCGTGATTGCCGCCGGTCTGGCCATCGGTGGTGTGCTGTACCTGCTGGACAGCGCATGGGGCTACGGCGGTGCCGAGGTCCCCGCACCGCAGGCTACCCTGATGAAGATGATCGTCGAGGGCATCATGGGCGGCAACCTGCCCTGGAACCTGGTGTTCACCGGTGTGTTCCTTGCCATTGCTCTGGAGGTCCTGCGCATCCCCGTGATGCCGTTCGCCATCGGCCTGTATCTGCCCATCTACCTGAACACCTCCATCATGATCGGCGGTGTTGTGCGCTGGTTCATGGACAGCCGCAAGAATGTTGACGCGAAGCTCAAGGAAGAGCAGACCACCCGCGGCACCCTGTTCTGTGCCGGTATGATCGCAGGCGAGGGCCTTGTGGGCATCCTGCTGGCTGTGTTTGCCGTGTTCGGCATCAGCACTGCCCTGAGCATTGATCTGGGCAACATTGGCGGCGTGGTCCTGATGATCGTGATGATCGCATGCCTGCTGGCCTTCTCCATGAAGAAAAAGAAGAACTGATGAGTAAGAAAAAGCAGTCCATCAACTATCTGGACCTCATTCCGCAGCGGGCGGAAACCCTGCGCTGGCACACAGACGAAGCCACCGGCCTTATCACCCTTGAGGTGGAGAACACCGGTGTGTTCAATACGATCGCGCAAAAAGTGTTTCATAAACCGCGCACCACACAGGTGCATCTGGACGAGACCGGCAGCTATCTCTGGCCGCTGATCGACGGCCAGAAGACCGTTGCAGACCTTGCTGAATGCATGAAGCAGCAGTTTGGCGAAAAGGCCGAACCGCTGTACCCGCGCATCATCAAGTACTTCCAGATCGTGGAATCTTACCACTTTATCAAGTTCCTCAACCAATAAGCACAAAAGAAGCGGCGCTCAGAGCCTGTTGCAAGGCACTGAGCGCCGCTTTTTCGCTGTTCTTTATTGTTTTTTGCAGTTTGCTGTGATATTCTGTAATTGCCGCATCTGCGGTACGAAGGCGCTGTGTCCCAAAACGCAGCACGGGTTGCGGCTCCCAGCATTCGCATCGTACCTTGAACGGTACTCGCGCCTCGCTGGCCGCGGCCCCAACAATTCCTCCCTGTTTCTGCCGCAGGCAGCGGTCGTCATTGTTGCAGCTCGTCTTACCGGCACCTAGGCGCGCCGGGCAAGGCGATTTTTTTCTTTGGATCTTTCGCACCCCCGGTTTTGCCCAAGGGCAGAAGGGGGGATGCACCATGACGTTTGAACAGGTCGTGCTTCTGCTCACGCTTCTTGGCGGAGCGATCTACGTTACGTTTGAAATTACATGGACTGTTTCTCACAGTGATGATAAAAAGAAAAATGACCGCCTCTTGTTCCCCAACACGACCGGTCATTTTTCTTTTTGACTAGTATGGTAAGGAACTAGCCGTTTGTGGGCCAGCGCCTTTGTATTTTCAGTATAGCTTATTTTCCAAAATTGTCAAGCCCATGCACTTTATCTGCGGTGCTTTCTCCTTTTAAGGTTCAGCGAGCCACCGCCCGCGGCAAGAGTGACCGCCGTTAATGCAGCGAGGATGAACAGCAGTGCACACAGCAGAAGCACTGTCGCCTTCATGTCGGTGCGGAAATCGGAGACATACTCCTTGTGGGTCACAAGGTCCACCGTGCCCGCTTCATCGCCGTCCAGATACACGGTGGCTGTACCCACCACACTGCCGCTCTTGACGGTGGCCGCAATGCTCTCCGGCAGGTCGAAGGAGTAGGTAACGATATCGTCCGCGTGGCCGTAGCCGCTGACCGGCGCAGCGGCATACAGTGCCACCGTCGGTTCGGTGCGGCACTTGGTCAGGTCTACGGTGGTCAGCACGGTCTGGGTGTCCACCAGCGGACGGTCCGCAAAGCTGGCAAAGGCCCAGTCGAATAGATCATCGCACTCGGCAAAGAGGTGGTCCGGCGTATCGCAGCCAAGGATCACCAGCCCGTAGGTGTGTCCGTCCTTTTCCGCAAAGGCCACGATGCAGCGGCCTGCCAGCGTGGTAAAGCCGCCCTTGACCCACCGGACATACTCCCGGTAGTTGGCGCTCTCGCTGTTCATCAGGCTGTTGGAGCTGCTGATGGTGTGCTCAGCCTTGCGGAGGTTCGTGGCCGGCAGGACATAGCTGGCGGTGCCCGCCACCTGTGCAAAGGTCTGGTTTGCCGCACAGGCGGCGGCGATCTTTGCCAGATCCTGCGCGGTGGACACGTTGCCGTAGTCAAACAGGCCGTGGGCACAGGTAAAGTTCGTGCCGGTGCAGCCCAGCTCCTGGGCACGGGCGTTCATCTGCTTGACGAAATCCAGCACGCTGCCGCCCACATCGTAGGCAATGACGCTGGCGGCGTCGTTGGCGCTGACGATGAGCATGGCGTTCAGCAGGTCGATGCGGCGCACCGTCTCGCCGATGCGCAGGCCCATGGTGGTGCCGTTGGCGTTCTGGATATCCCGAAACTCCTGGGTCAGCGCGGTGGGCACGGTCACTTCACCGTTCAGATCCTTGCCGCTTTCCAGCAGCAGCAGGGCCGTCATGAGCTTGGTCAGGCTGGCAACATACTGCTGCTGGTCAGCATTCTGGTTCAGGATGGTCTTGCCGGTGTCGGCGTTGAACAGGTACACCGCCTCGGTCTCGCTGGCGGTCTGGATGGGCATGGGATATACCGCAAGGCCCGGCAGTGCAGCAGCAGCGGCCAGTGCCAGCGTGAGCACCAGCGCCGTCATGCGGCGGAAGATGGTGTTTTTGAACATGAGCGTGCCCCCTTGTATCTGCTTGCCGACGCACGGCAAAAATTTTTGTTTTGAAACAGCTCCTACTTGCCGGAAAGGCTCTGGCTTGCTATACTACTTTAAAGAATACCATAAACCAGCCAAAAGAGAA
>ENA-OQAJ01000390-OQAJ01000390.1-human-gut-metagenome-genome-assembly--contig:-NODE-390-length-13826-cov-3.956055_pt1 | contig 13826 bp, 16 predicted proteins | sample MGYA00242736_ERZ504529 | MGnify/ENA primary metagenome ERZ504529 (study PRJEB26092, sample SAMD00036275) | human gut metagenome | host: Homo sapiens | study: EMG produced TPA metagenomics assembly of...
CCCAACGGCTGCTTCGTCTTGCAGGCGTTTTCCGAACTGTGGTGCAAACAGCGACGTGACGCGATTATCATCTGGTGCATACGCAATGGATTCGACCGCATTGCCACGGACGACGAGTTGTATCGTATGGGGAGAGGCGACGTTGCTACCGGCCGATTGACGACATTCGGCCCAACAACACTCACCAGTGAGACGCAAGTAAGAGGGCATCAAGGAGAGACATGGACGATAAGCAGGCGATGCATGCGATGAGCATCGACGATGCGTACCATGTCGAGCGTACGCTCGCTCGCGGACCTTCCGGCGTCACCGAACTGGTGAGCATTGACGGCAACGGCCCGTTCGTACGCAAGAAGATTCCCTCTCCCCTAGCGCAACGCAATGTGTGGGCGGTGCTCAGCGCCTGCCAGAGTAATCGTCTGCCGCGCGTGGAAGCGACGTACGAGCTGCCCGACCGGTTCGTCATCGTCTACGATTACGTGCCGGGCAGCACGCTTGCGCAAATTGCGGAGGAAACGGGCGGCTTGCACCGAATGTGGCCGTGCAGCTATCGACCAAATTTGCGAAGCCGTGCAGGAGCTTCACCAGCACGGCGTTATCCACCGCGACATCACGCCGGCCAACGTCATCGTGGCCCAGGATGGCGCGCATCTCATCGATTTCGGCATCGCGCGCATCCGGTCAGAGGCAAGCAACGTTCACGGGATACCACGGCGCTTGGCACCTACGGATTCGCCTCGCCTGAGCAATATGGCTTTGCCAAAACCGACGCGCGTTCCGACGTATTCTCGCTGGGCCGGCTACTCGGATTCATGCTGACCGGCGTATATCCCGATGCCAGCGACTACGAGCAGCGACTTGCCGATGATGCCGCAGTACCGGCACGACTGCGCGCCGTCATCGGCTATGCGTGCGCATTCGAGCCCAGCAAACGGCCACAGAGCGTCCAGGAGTTTCGCCAGGCGCTGTTCTCCCAGTCCAATCCGCCTATGCCGAACGCATCATCGGCAAATCCGCCATCACCGAGCACAACGAACGACGTCACGTCGGCGTCTCGACTATTTCGGCGTCTGCACTTGAGCAAAACGCGCCATCGTGCTGTGGTCCATCGTCGGAGCGGCGCTGGTGGTCGCCGCTATTGCGGGAGGCATTGTGTTGGCAGGTCAACTTGGCATTATCGGGTCGGCAACATCACCCGATTCCTCGACACAATCCAGCAGCCAATCAACCGATAAGGCCGATGGCGGGCACTCCTCGAACGGGTCAGGAACCGACAATGCCAATGGCACGGGCGGAGTAGGCGGCACTGACGGCGCTGATGGAAACGGCCAAGACACCGTCACCGATAATCCTCTGAAAATAGTGGAATCCGGCTGGTCGGCGGACCAGCAAGGGTATGTCCACTACGCTTTCGCCCTGCGCAACACCAGTACGACCCAGCAGGTGCAGTATCCGCAGATTACCATTACGGGGCGGGCCAAAGACGGTTCCATCGTGTTCTCGCAGACGCAAACACTGATTATGGCATTCCCGAATCAGACTGTATATAACGCCGGCCAAGCGGGCGAGGGCACGGCCCCGGCCACCGTAGATTTCGTTGTGCTTAGCCCTGATACGTACAACGTCACCGAGGCTCAAGGAACCGCTACCTTCCCCATCAGCGGAACATCCAAAATAGACAACAGGGGACGGCGGCACGACGTTCAATGGCGAGGTCCGCGCCGTGGCAGATGGATTCAAGCCATCTGATGGACAGCAAATCAAGATTTCCCTAGTACTGCGTAACGCACAGAACGCAATCATCTATGGAGATATCGCATTCGTGGATTGGCCGGGCAATGGCCGATCCACGCCATTCTCGATTACCGTCTACGATCTGCCGAAGTATGTGTCTTACGATCTGTATGCGCAAATCTGGTAGTTGACTTTACGTCTGGCAGGTGGCCGTCAGGTGCCTGTCAGGCCGCTGTTCGCGTCACCTGCGCACTGACGTTACGGCGCGCCTGGCCGAACAGATAGATGCCGATGGGCAGGGTCAGAACACCGCCGATGATGAACACCAGCGAAATCGGGATCACGTCGGCCAGTGGCGCGAAGATCAACATGCCGAGCGGCATTCCGAGCGTGCTCAGGGTGGTGTCAAGGCCGAATACACGGCCCACCATCTTCTCATCGGCCTCGGTCTGGATGATGGTGCGCATCGGGCCCATGCAGATGGCCGAAGCCAAACCGTTCACCACATCAATCAGCAAATACGCCAGCAGATTGTGAACCACGCCAAGACCAACGACGGAGACGCCCACCAGAGTGATGCCGAAGGCGACCACGCGCATGTTGTTGCGGATGAGCTTGGCACCGATGGTAGACATCAGCGCGCCGCCGAGCAGCATACCGATGCTCCATCCCAGCTCGTTGGCGGCGAGTTTATCGGAGGCGGTGGTCAGGTTGATGAATCCGAGATTCAAATCGATGCCCTCATATTCGCGGGTCATGAGCAACAGCGTAAGGTTCATCGGCGCCACGGCCACGAAGCACACCAAGGTGTCACCGAGCACCACGTTGCGCAGGTTCGCCCGGCGCCATGTGTAGCTGAAGCCATCTTTCAAGTCAGCAAACACACGACGGACGCTGGCAATCAGCGAACGATCAGCATTGGCATCCGACATCGGTTCGAGTGTGGGTTGCCCGCTATTCTCCGCTTCAGCCATACGCCTCGCAACATGTTCCGTGCTCTTCTTCGGCGCTTTGATCAACGCCACAAAGCCGACGCCGATAATGGCCGTGGTCACATCGACTAACAGAATCGACCACAGCGGCACTGTGTTGATAAGCACAGCAGCCACCGCAGGTGCCACAATCATATTCACCGAATTAATCACGCCGTATATTGAGTTGACGCGCAATAGTTTGCCCGAGGGAACAACATCCGGTATGAACGACTGCACAGCGGGCGTCTGCACCCCGCCTCCCGCCGAACGAATGAACAGCACCACGAAAATCATGGTCAGACTCGCCCATCCCATCGCGAAGCTCAGCGACAGCACGACGGTGACCACAGCAATCACCATATCCGGCAGCATAATCAGCAACTTGCGACTGTGACGGTCGGCCCAGGAGCCGCCGCAAATCGAGACGATGGCCTGCGGCACCACGCCAAACAACGTGGCCAGCAGCATGGCCGAACCGGTTTTAGTCTGCAATACGATCCACCACCAGATGGCATATTGCACAATATTGGAGCCCAGCAGCGAGAACGCCTGGCCGGTGAGTAGAAGCACTACACGGCGGATCCACGCACGCTCGGATTCCCCGTTGGCCACTGCTGCGGCATAGGCGGCACCGGGTTTGTTCGCGCTATGGACCGCTGCGCGCGCATTCGCATTGTCATCGCCGGAAACCTCGGGTGTTTCGCGCACAGTTGGTTCAGTTGTTGTACTACTAGAAGACATACGAGTGTTCTCAATTCTTCAATTCCACTACAAAGGTCACATCACGGCATACGCACGCCGACGCGCGTATGCGTGCACGACTCCAGCAACGAGCCGTACCCGCCGTTAGATGGCAGGCTTCAGTATCGTGACGCCATGCGTTAGCGTCACCATGCAACGATAGGAACACACTATTCAATAGTATAATCATGAAGGCGTGACGTTGCCCTTGCGCAGGTGCCGTAAGACTCCGCGGACAAAGCAATGAGGCTTCCCCCGCGAGAAGGGAAGCCTCATATTCCATTCATTCTATTCAGCGATGATGGCGCCTAATCACCGATCATCCTTTGGGAACAGCGCATCGAAGGCATGTTCCATCACGGACTTACGGCGGATCACACCGACGAGTCTGCCATCACCATCCACCACCGGCAGTTTCTTGAACTGCTTCTTGGCGAGGATTCGGGCCACCTCTCCAACATGCTGGTCGGGCGTGGCGGCAACGACCTTACGCGTGGCGATGTCCATCACCTTCTTGCCGGAGAGCGCCTGCACCTTGGAGGCCACGGTTTCGTCGTCGAACACCACCATCGTCGAACCAGTGCCGGTGGAAACCGTACGGGATTCATAGGTGGCAATCGATTTCATGACATCGCCGTCGCTGACGAAGCCGACGAGCCTGCCATCGCCGTTCACCACGGGAAGGCTGGAGACGTTGAGGCGGATGAACTCGCGCACCACATGCGTGATGTCATCGCTGTCCAGGCAGCTGTAGGGCTGATCGTCCATGATCCCGCCGATGGACTGTTCCTGGGCCTGCTTGAACAGGGAGGCGGCGGGGGCCACGTATGCGCCGGCGTAGTGATGCTCGGCGGGCTGGCCTTCAGTGGTTTCGGCCGCGACTTCGGCGGAGGCTTGCGCCTCGTAGGCCTTGGCGTTGCGTGCGGCCTTCTCCTTGGCACGGCTGGTGACGGTGAAGATGCAGATGATCAGGGCGACCAGCGAGATGGCGGCGCACAGCAGGTAGGAGAACGCGATGCCGCTGGCCGTGGCGGACTTCACACCCTGGGACATGTGCGAGGCGGTCACGGATGTTTCTGCGGTGACCAGAAGCGAGGTCGCAATGGCTGCCGCGATCTGGCGGCCGGTGTTGGCGATGGCGTTGCCATGGGCGATCATGTCGTTCGGCAAAGCGTTGACGCCCCAAGTGTTGATCGGCATGTTGGCGATAGCCTGACCGGATGCCTGCAATGCGCAGAACACGGCGACAAACAGCACTGATGTCCTGGTGTTGATGGTGCCGAGAAGACCAAGAGAGATGGTCATGAGCGCAAGGCCGCCGATACCCACGCCGCGCGGGCCGAATTTGTCGAATGCGGCACCGGCGACCGGACTCAGGATGATGCCGACCGCCGCGGCGGGCAGCATGACCATGCCGGTGACGGTGGCGGATTGGCCGAGCACATTCTGGATGAAGATAGGCAACGTCACGTTGGTTGCGGCGACTGCGGCGTTGATCAGAGTGACCAGAATCGCGGAGTTGCGGAAGTTGCGGGTGGCAAGGGTGTCAACGCGCAACAATGGCTCATCGAGCTTGACTTGCTTGTATACGAATGCGACGAAGGCCACAAGACCAACGACGATTGAGGTAATGACGACCGGACTGGCCCATCCCATCGTGGAAGCGGACGAGAAGCCATAGAGCAGGCCACCGACGCGATGGTCGAAAGGATCACGGACAGGATGTTGAGCTTTGGGTTCTTCAACTCGCCGACGTTCTTGAGCATCATCGTGCCTCCGACAAGGATGACCAGTGCCACGACTGCGATGCCAATGAACATCGGGCGCCATCCGAAACTGTCAATCACCAGACCACCGACAACCGGGCCGATAGCCGGGCCGGCGGCCATGACGATACCGGCCATGCCCATGGCGGTGCCGCGCTTATCCGGCGGATAGACGAGCATCGGCACTACGGCGACCAATGGCAACAGCACGCCGGAGCCGACGGATTGCAGTATGCGTCCGACGAGCAACAGCACGAAATTCGGCGCGACGGCACACAGCAGTGTGCCGACCATGAAAGTGGCAAGAGCTCCGGCGAAGAGCTTTCGGGTGGAGAATTTATCAATCAGATAGCCTGAAATCGGCACCATGATGCCCGAGACCAGCATGTAGACGCTGGTCACCCACTGCACGGTGCCGGTGGTGATATTGAAATCACGCATCAGTGCCGGCAAGGCCGGTGACATGACGGTCTGGTTGAGCAGCGCGATGAACGAGCCGACGACGATCACGCCCACGACGATGAATCGGGCGTGCGAATCAATAGGCTTTACGGAACTGGCGGCGGACCCGAATTCCGCGGTTTTCTGTGAGGTCACAGCATTTCCTTCTGTTGGTAACGGCATGTGTGGGCGATCCGGCCCCATACTTGTGTCAAGACGCGGGGACACCGATGAGTCCGGGGTAAAGGAAAAGCCGCCATCCGTTCCGCATTCATATACGGCAAACGATTCGCGGCTTTGCGTAAGTTGATGGCTATGGTGAGCGATTCATGCGACGTCGACTGCGGATGGGCCATCGGTACATCCCGGCATAAGGCGTGTCCCCGCTACACCAGCATCGAGAATAGGGCCATTTGTGGATTGGCAAACAGAACATTGCCGACGAACGACCCACGGCAGGCGCGTGCGATGAACATCGCGTAGCGATACAGGTTCATGGCATCTCCTTGATGGGTTTTCGTACGGCAGGCATCGAGAAGCCTATCATCATTCAGATCGACGGTGAAACCCACGCATGCCTGACAATACACAAAATCTTCACAAAAGGGTTGGGCTTACGCATACGCTCCGCATGAATAACGGTCCGGGTATGAATCAGGGGCGAGCCAAGGGTTGCGTCTCGTGTTTCCGTCATGATTTCTGGCAAAATAGTGAAGCCGGACATGCGAGGCATCGACCGGAATCGGAAAGGGACTAATCATGCGAGTTCTCGGCAATATCCTGTGGATCATTCTTGGTGGGTTGGCCATCGCAATCGGATGGGCATTGGTGGGACTGATTCTGTGCATCTCCATCATCGGCATCCCGCTCGGCATTCAAGCGTTCAAGATGGCGGGACTCACCCTGACGCCGTTTGGCAAAACCGTGCAATACGGCGGCGGAGTCGGCTCTGCCTTGGCCAACATCCTGTGGGTGGTGCTGGTCGGCTGGTGGATGGCGCTCGGCTATCTGGGAGCGGCGTACTCAACTGCATCACCATTATCGGCATTCCGTTCGGCATCCAGTCGTTCAAAATGGCCAAGCTTGCGCTCTGGCCGTTCGGCGCACAGATCTACAGTTTGTGAATTACTCGAAATCACATACCTACAAAACCAAAGATTGTTGCTGTACCAACGTCTAGTCGTTTGGTACAGCAATTACGGCAACATCTCCCCTTACAGGAAGAAGTCGTCAATCTCTGCTTCATTGTGCAATATCTCGGTTTCAGAGACACCAATGAATCTTGCCAAATCAACAGATGCGGCGAAACGTAGCTGTATATTTAAATCAAGATTGAATGCATAAGTCTGCAGCTCCCCTAGTTTCCGGTATTTATCGAGAAGAGTTTCCAATATTTGCGCGTATTGCACGTCGAGATTCGCGACGAACAAGTCCGCTTTGCGCTGATATTCAGCGATGATTGCCCGCTCTCTTGCACTCAATATGTTCTTGCCAAGACCAAGCACATTCGAAGCGACAATTGACCCGATAAGCGCGCCCACAACGGGAACAGGAATAAGCGTCTGACCAATCGCCGCTCCTACCGCCGCGCCGGTAGCATCAAGGGCATTGATAGTTACCAAGCTCAAGAAACCGTCATCATCAATCTCTCCGGAACGGAATTTCATGACAGCATCTATGAGTCCAAAAGTTCCGGACGCTATCGCCCCTGCGCTCGGAGCCGAAAGATGACAGACATTGGTCAATCCATAAATTGCATAGCCCGAAAACCCGCCTTTGAAGGCACCCTCTGCTGTCTTGACGCCTCCTTCCTTCCAATCCTCAGCGGTAAACTGCCATATTTCCTTGCCTTCTTCGTGCTTTTGATACACGAAAATGCCGAAGTTCAATCCACCTTGGATAGCAGCACCCACCCCGCAGCTTTGTTAGCCTCGCCTAGATTCGGCTGAGCTTTGTGATATGCAGCAGCCTTATCCGTATTGGCCTTATTGGAGATTTCGCTCTTTTGCTCGGATGTCTGCCGTTTAATATTGTCGGTTTCTTCAGTAAAAGTCCGGTCAATCGCTTCTCTTTGGACCTGATCATATTTCAATACCGATGATTGCATCCATTTGTCCCAGGACAGTCCCCGGATGTTACTTTCCTCTTCGATAATCTGCTTAATTTTCTGCACTTGGTTACTGGTTAGCGGTTGTCCGTTGAGAAAGACTTCTTTATCGCCATGCATGACCGCACGAAAAACGTCCATGTGGTCCTTTGAAAACATCATATCCATAGAACGGTATTCCGCAGATGTCTTCAGCTCGTTCATTAGGTTCGCATAGAACTTTACCTGCACTGGCTTGCCGTTAATCAACAAATCAGCAGGACCATTATTATTAAGCGTAATTGTTGATTTTTCCAACCCTTCAAATGCTCGTCTGGCGTTAGCGATTCCCGTCTGCGCGAATTCAGCGATAAATCCATGCATACCATTTTCACCACCACGCCCACTGTCGACAATGTTCATGACATTTTGATTCGCTAAATCAAGGTTCCTTAGCGCATTAGCTTGTCGCTCGGCGAGATCTTTCAGCTGACCTGTTTCATTATTAAGAATCTGTCTCAATGTGTCCATCAGAGTAGACACACGTAGCTGATTCAAATAATCAATATACGCGGCAATGCCCTGAGCAACATTGTTATCGATGGCGTGCTTGTCAGCAGTATTCTTGTCAGTCATCGAGTTCCAGTTCCTTGTTAATCATTTGCGCTAAGGTGAGCGTCATATTGACCAGTAATCCCGCCTGCATTTTCTCTTCGTGGGAGAACTGGCTGTAATCGGCGCCTGTCACCGCAGCATTCGCACGCTGTACACCATCTATCTGAGTTTGCGTTGCCTCAGTCAATGCCGCGACTTCGGCATTCTTCACATTGAATTTGCGAATTAATACTTCCACATTCTGGCACTCAAGCAAAAGCTTGTCAGCAGTTTCTTTGTTTTTATGATTCGCATAAATACCAGAACCAATTGCCGCAGCGCCCGCCACGCCAGCGATGGTCCATCCAACCGGACCAGCCAAGCCCAGGAACGCGGTTCCGGCTGACATGCCACCGCCACCTGCAGCCAATGCACCGCCACCAAGCCAAGCCAGAGCAGCACTATTTGCTGCAGCTCCGGATAATGCAGAAATGGCAGTACCGGTCGAAGCTACACCGAAGGTGGTGGCCACACCCATTGCAGCCGTAGGTCCCATGGTTGCTACTGCGATTCCCAAAGCACTGAGGGTGGCTCCTGCTCCAGACCCTCCTTCAGCTGCTTTTGCTTGCTTTTCTGCCTCCTTAATCTCATCCTCTTTATTCTCGAACGTCGTTACTTCGGTATTGATCTTATGCAGTTCAACGGCAAATTCTTTTGGCGTATTAGCCAATTGATTGATATGTTGTTCAACATACTTGACATGCACAATAGCGATTTTTCTCAAGTCATACAGCGCTTGCGTACTTTTAGCTAAATCATCCGCTACGTTTTCATAGCGTTCTACGGCATTGTTGTAATCCTCAACAGCCTTAGCTCTTAGTTTGGAATTAAACAAATCGACCTTATCGGCACTATCCTTGACGTTTTTTAGCGATTGAGACGGTACCCTTTGCCATGCTGTCAGCCGCTTTGCTTACTTCGCCACTTGCGACGGCCGCAGACTGTGCCACGCTCCCTGCAACAGCTGCCGTCATTTTGCCCGCATCGCCGGCAAGCTTACCCGCATCGTTGGCGATCTTACCTGCCCCTTTGGCAACATCTTTCGTGATTTTTCCCGCTGTGTCACCGATATTTCCGGCTATTTTACCGGCTTGTTTGGTGAAATCATTAAGACCTTTGCCCAAATTATCGAACATGTTGCCCATGGTTGTTGCTCCCCTTTTCACGCACCTGCCATGATGTCCGTCATCGACGGCAAGTGCTTCGTTGCACTTATAGGCCAAGTGTACTCATAATTACGTAGCTGCGGTACATGACCATACATGCACACTGCGTAGTTTGACGGATTCGCGAAGAAGCCCCCATGAATGACCAAAACGTAACTTGCTTACACACACCGTGATTTGACGGATTTGGACGTAAGACCTTATGGTGTGCACACCATGATTCAACGTATCGCATTCAGCAGCAACGGCGTGAACGAACACGCCAAGCGCCAGCAGACGAACCTGCCGGCGATGCTCGAATGCGCCTTCAAACAGGGTTTGCGTACTGCTCAGTTCCAACCAATAACCGGAAACAAGCGCAGCCTGCTCGCTGCCATACAAATCTGATCAGTACACCTCTCATTGGCGCATAGCTGAATCATTGCCGGTGATATCGAGCCGACTCGTTCGCACCATGCCTCATAAACGCACCTGCACGAGCATGCGTTCTTGGCATAGTCGCAACTCAATGCACCGCAGCAAAACCCATTGCATACCATCACATATTCAGAAAGAACAACAGATCATGAAGTATTTCACTACTGACACGCATTTCGGGCATCCGCTGGTCAGCGTGCTGCGCGGATTCACCACGTTCGACCCTGGGCACACACAGTATGACGCTCTCCTCTCCTCGCAGGGACGCAAGGCCGCCGAGGATTGGGTGAAGGGCGTGGTGCTTGACGATTCCCGGCTCAATTTCCGCAAGGCCGCAGACACCGATGCGCACGATGAAGCAATCGTGGCCAATATCAATCGGATTGTCGGCGAGGACGACGAGCTGTGGATTTTGGGCGATATCGGATACCGAACATCGGTCCGGCATCTGAAGAGCTGCCTGCGTCAGCTGCGCTGCAGGCATCTGCACGCGGTTATCGGCAATCACGATGACTGGTGGCTGGACGATGCACCCGCGCGAGATCTGTTCGAATCGATTGAGCCGAACAGCACGGCGGAGCTGACCGGTCTCGGAATTGGCCGCCCGCAGGCGACGGAGACCGTCAATCTATCGCATTTCCCCTACCGTGAGGATCTTGCCTATGGCTGGCCGGATGATGCCGTACGTTTCCGCGATCAGGCATTGCCGTTCGACGGACATCGTCTGCTGTATGGTCACACGCACCAGCTGTCTCCGGAGGGCGCACGCCACGAAGCCTCAACGTTGGACTGGACGCATGGAATCTGCAACCGGTAAGCGAAACACAGATTGCCGACTGGTTCCATGCACACGCGACCGATTCAACGCACGTATCACCGCTGGATATGCCCGACTCCCCCGGGCCGGCGCCCATTGACTCCGCCGCACAGCAGGAACCAGGCGGCTCGGTTTCGGCAGCCGAATCATAATACAAGCAATATTGGGGCGAGCAGAACCTTATGCCATCGCTGGCACCTGTCTCGCCCCACAGCACAACGAAAGGAGCTTGGCTATGGCAAAGCTCATTATTCTGCGAGGACTGCCCGCTTCGGGCAAGTCCACGTGGGCACGCTCATGGTGTGAGGACCCCGCCAACACGTGGCCGCATTGCGTGATTTCTCTCGATGACATTCGGCTCATGATCGCCGGCTCGGCACAGGTCCGAAACCGACTGCAATCCGAGCACGGCAAGCGATTCAATGACATGGTGGTTGCCATGGGACGGCACATGATTGCCGACGCATTGGATGCGGGGTGGGATGTGGTGGCGGATGCGCAACACGCTAATCCCCGGTATGCAGCCGAACTGGCGCTACTCGCTCAACGTCATGGCGCACTGTGGGAAACGAGGGATTTTGACGTTCCTCTAGACGAATTGTTGCGTCGCAATGCGGCGCGTGATACCGCTGACCGTGTTCCGGAAGATTACATTCGTTCGTCCTGGAAGCATTTTCACACCGCGATGTTCCGCCCGTTGGAACCGGGCGATCCGAATGGAAACCTGTTGGAGCGTATGCGCGCGGACCCTTACGTTCGGGTTATTCCGGTGCGCGGCGAAACAGACGTGTATGCGTGCAATTTCACTGCAGAGGCATTTCGTGAACATCGGTGGACGGATCGCACCATCAATGCGCGAGGGCTTTTTGTCGGCGGCAACGGTCAGGTGGTGCAACGCGGGTTCGAGAAGTTCTTTGCTGTGGACGAGACGGAGGAGACATCGTTCGCCCAAGTCGTCAATCACGCTCAAGAACATCCAGAGTCGTTGCCCGTGCGCGTTGAGCGCAAGGAGAACGGATTTCTCGGGCTCGTGGGCGCGGCGGGAACTCCTGGATTGTTCCGCTTCTGGTCGAAGTCGGGGCAAACGGATTATTCCGCGCTTATCGAGCGCTGTTTCCTTCAGATTCAGCGGTACGTGCCGAATTGTGGCGTATGTTGCATGAGTGGAATGTCACGGCGGCGTTTGAAGTCATCGATCGCGAGTCCGACCGGCACATCGTTGGATACGAATCATCCGGGCTGCGCTTGCTGCATCTGATTCGTAATGCCGAATCGTTCTCCATCGATGCCGCTCACGAGGAAACGTTCACTCTTGCCGGCGGCTTCGTGCGGCCGGAAACGGTGGCGATCCGCCATTCGCCGGAAGAAGTCGCCCAGGCAATCGGCGAAGCCAAGGCAAGCCCGCGTGAAGGCGTGGTGCTATATTTTGCCGACGGTTGGATGGTGAAGGTGAAGTCAGACCGGTACAAGTTGGTCAAGGCGATGCGCCCTCTTATGCAACGCGTGCTGCTGCGTGGTCGTTCCTTCAACAAGTCCGGCGACATTGCCGATTTGGCTCGCCGTATCATCGATTACGCACACGAACACCACATCGACCTGGCCTACGAGCGGCAGGCATTCGGCGAGCGCGATATCGATATGACCAAGGTCAACGACATCGTGGACCACGTGCGGTAACTGCTGAGTTCTAGCGCAATATCTTCTGACCAACGTATGTATCACGAAAGCATGTGTCGTGAAAGCATGTATTGCGCTAGAACCAAATCATTCTCGTTGAGGCCGGATAATGAATCTCTATGCTTTGAACATGACGCACCATATGCCGGCATTTCCTTGCGCGAACAACTGTTCATTACGAACATTGTACTGATGCCGTTACAGAACAGAAGAGGGTGCTGTCCTACTTTGCTGACGACGTTGCATTGAAGCTCGACTCATGCCATGTGTTCTACACTCCGAACGTGGGGATCCGAGGCGTATCCAGCTACGAGCACAGCTTCGATTTCCTGTTCCAGCGTAGCGCCAACCATCCGACCCGGTTCTGCCAGGCACCGAACCGATTCGACAAGGACGCCGTGAAAGACATCATGTTCGGTTGGGATGACACGAAGAAGGATCCCAAGCGCAGGGATTCCCGGCTGATAGTCATCGGCGACGACCGGCAGACGCCGTTGCAGCGCGGCGCGCTCACCGCGTTCCGCAACTACGGTGTGACCGTTATCCCCTACTCCAAATTGGAAGAGCGGGCTCCCGTGGAACTCGCCGCGTAGCTTCCGAGCCATATAAGGACTCATCCCGACGACTCACCGCGAGCACCGGGATGAGTCCTTGGTTCTTGTGTTTCGCTATATGATCTTGTGTTTCGCTATATGATTGAGTCATGTCGGACGACAATGTCCGGCACGAAGGGAGACCCATCATGAAAAAGGCAATCGCACTGCTTGTTGCGGCGATGTTGCTTACCGGCCTGTCCGCTTGCGGGGGAAGCACTACGGCCGATGCGCCGGCCAAATCCGATGGCACGTCAAAGACCGAGACCAATAAGGAAGAACCCAAACCCCAGCCGGCCGATCTGACCGGCACATGGAAGCAGACCAATTCCAACGACCCGAGCTCATACATGGAAGCTACCATCAGCGGCGACACCATCGAGGTCAACTGGATCGGCACCGACACCAAGAGCCTCTACTGGAAGGGCACCTATCAGGCACCGACCAAGGCCGGCGACTGGAAGTGGACCAGCCAGGACGACACCGAAACCCATGGCTCAATCCCTGCTCGCCTCGCAGGACGCCACCAAGGACTTCACCTACAGCGAGGCCGACGGCGTGAGCTGGGAGACCACCGCGCTCGGCACCACCATCACCGTCAAGACGGCCAAGCAATAATCCCGTGTCGGGCGGATCAAGCCCTAAACACCGAAACCGCCCCGGTCGCTCTGCGAGCGCCGGGCGGTTTGGTTTGTAGGGATTCAGACAAGTGCCGGGATCGATTCCATTGATACTGGTTTTTCTCCCAACAGCATTTTTG
>ENA-OQAJ01000391-OQAJ01000391.1-human-gut-metagenome-genome-assembly--contig:-NODE-391-length-13819-cov-3.544625_pt1 | contig 13819 bp, 14 predicted proteins | sample MGYA00242736_ERZ504529 | MGnify/ENA primary metagenome ERZ504529 (study PRJEB26092, sample SAMD00036275) | human gut metagenome | host: Homo sapiens | study: EMG produced TPA metagenomics assembly of...
CACAAATCCATTGAGGTCAGAGTTCCTTATCGTGGAGCGACGACCTCAGTTTTTTATAACCGTAAATTAACAAGGAAGATATTTGCAGATGGACGGAAATTGGATTCAGGTCTAAAAAAAGAACTTTTCTCATACAGGTTATATGATTTATAATCATAATAAAAGGAAGATACTATAGTAATTCTTGTAAATAATGTATATTGATTCAGCTCATCAGAACATGAAATCCTGTTGAACTGTCTTAAATGCATTAATTAAGAGGATTGTTAAGCAGTGGCAACCGATGTTTCACGTGAAAACGAAAAGGATGGGATGATTATGAAAAAATTACTCAGAAGATGTAAACAGACAGTATCATATTCAAGTGGCAAAAGGTGAAGTGGGCCGTTATGTGATCCTTCCGGGAGATCCGAAAAGATGTGTAAAGATTGCACAGTATTTTGATAATCCTGTGCTGATCGCAGACAACAGGGAATATATCACTTATACAGGAACACTGGATGGAGTGAAGGTCAGTGTAACGTCAACCGGTATTGGTGGCCCATCAGCGTCCATTGCAATGGAAGAGCTGTATCGCTGTGGAGCGGATACTTTTGTCAGAATCGGAACCTGTGGTGGAATGCAGACGGAAATAAAAAAGTGGAGACATTGTAATTGCGACAGCAGCAGTACGTATGGAAGGAACAAGCAGAGAATATGCGCCAATTGAATATCCGGCAGTGGCAAATCTGGATGTGACCAATGCTCTTGTTGAAGCTGCGAAGGAGAAAGGATTTATATATCATACAGGTGTGGTACAGTCTAAAGATTCTTTCTATGGACAGCATGAGCCGGAAGCAATGCCGGCAGGTTATGAGTTGATCAATAAATGGGAAGCCTGGAAACGAATGGGATGTCTTGCTTCTGAAATGGAATCCGCGGCACTTTTCATCGTAGCCGGTAAACTCAGGGCGAGGATGGGTTCCTGTCTGTTGGTATTGGCAAATCAGGAGAGAGAGAAGCTGGGTCTTGAGAATCCGGTTGTACATGACACAGACATGGCAATCCGGGTAGCTGTAGAGGCAATCCGCAGAATGATTAAAGAAGATCAGGGACAAGTTCTGTAAGGACGGAGGTGACAGAGAATGCAGAATCTGGAAAAATCAATGATCAGCAAACTGATTGAGACTGCAATGGAACAACTCAAATTTTCTTATACACCCTATTCAAATTTTAAGGTTGGTGCATCATTACTTACAAAAAACGGACAGATTTATACAGGGTGTAACATTGAAAATGCGGCATATACACCTACGAACTGTGCAGAACGAACTGCAATTTTCAAAGCAGTGAGCGAAGGCGTCAGGGAGTTTGACACAATTTGTATTGTGGGTTGGAAAAGATGGGATTTTGGAACAGAGTATACAGCTCCCTGTGGTGTCTGCCGTCAGGTAATGATGGAGTTCTGTGATCCGGAGACATTTCGGATTATTCTGGCAATAGATAAAGAGCATTATGATATCTACACACTGAAGGATTTGCTACCGCTGGGATTTGGACTACGAAATCTGATAAATTCCCGAGAAATATAAGGTAAACGCCCATCATTGCAAGTAATTTTTAATTGCGAAAAGTAAAAAAGTGAATGACGAATAAAAAGGGAACAGGAAAAGGTCAGCGATTAATAAAATGTAAGAGAAGGAGTAAACATAAATGAAAAATTACGACAGAATTTTTGTAATTGTACTTGATTCTCTGGGAATCGGGGCAATGCCGGATTCAGCAAAAATTTGGTGACATCGGGGTGGATACTTTTGGACATATTCTTGAGAAAATGGGTTCTCTGGAGATTCCAAATCTTAGAAAAACTGGGAATGCTGAATCTTCATCCGGCAGGAAAAATGGCGGGCGTTGAGAATCCCAAGGGGCGATATACGCATCTGGGTGAAGCTAGCAATGGAAAAGATACCATGACCGGACACTGGGAGATGATGGGAATCAAAACAGAAAAACCATTTAAAACCTTTACAGAAACAGGATTCCCGCCGGAATTGATCGCAGAACTGGAGAAAAGATGCGGAAAAAGAGTGATAGGAAACAAGAGCGCAAGCGGAACGGAGATTATTGAGGAACTTGGCGAAGAGGAGATTCAGACGGGTGCAATGATTGTTTATACTTCAGCAGATTCTGTTCTTCAGATTTGCGGAAATGAAGAAACTTTTGATCTTCAGAATCTGTACCGCTGCTGTGAAATTGCAAGAGAAATTACCATGAAGGATGAATGGAGAGTTGGCAGAGTTATTGCAAGACCGTACATTGGTAAGAAAAAAGGTGAATTTAAACGTACCAGTAACCGTCATGATTATGCATTGAAACCCACCGGACTTACCACGTTAAACGTGTTGAAAGATCATGGATTTGATGTGATTGGTGTTGGAAAGATTCATGATATTTTTTGCGGAGAAGGCATTACAGAAACTTATCATTCAGACAGCTCTGTACATGGAATGGAGCAGACAATTGAAATCTGCAAGAGAGATTTCAGAGGGTTATGTTTTGTTAATCTTGTAGATTTTGATGCATTATGGGGACACAGAAGAAATGTGGAAGGTTACGGAAAAGAGATTGAGAAATTTGACAAAAATCTGAGTGTGTTGTTAGAAGAAATGAGAGAGAATGATCTGCTTATTCTCACTGCAGATCATGGAAATGATCCGACTTATACAGGAACTGACCATACAAGAGAATATGTACCATTCATTGCTTACTCAAAGAGAATGAAAAATGGCGGTGCGATAAAAGACGAAGATACTTTTGCTGTGATCGGTGCTTCTGTGGCGGAGAATTTTGGAGTGCCAATGCCTGAGGGAACAATTGGACATTCTGTTTTAAAAGAGTTAATGTAATAACGATTGTAAAAAAAGACAGGAATATTGAAAACAGGCGTTTTCAATCTCCTGTCTTTTGTGCTAAATAGGAAAAGAATTTATCTGACTAAATCGTTAAAGAGAGACAAGTGATAAATTGTAAAAAGATAAAATGATACAGAAAGGAAACAGTTTTTATGGAAACAGGAACAATTTTTAAATTTCATAATGACCTGGATACAGACCAGATCATAGCATCACAGTATCTGTTACTTCCTAATCTGGATGAGATGAAAGGTCATGCATTTGAATCTCTGGATCCGGATTTTTCAAAGAAAGTAAAACCGGGAGATTTCGTGGTAGGTGGAGAAAACTTTGGATGTGGTTCTTCCAGAGAGCAGGCGCCTGGTGTTCTGAAAGCGTTGGGAGTACAGGCAGTTGTAGCAAAATCTTTTGCACGAATCTTTTAACAGAAATCTCTATTAATATTGGTTTGCCGGTAATTGTCTGCAAAGATCTTCCGGACGAAGTAAATACCGGAGATAAGATGGTTCTTCATATGTCAGAGGGAACAGTTGAAGCTAACGGAAAAACATATTCCTGTACAAAGCTTCCGGAATATATGCAGAATATTTTGAATCAGGGTGGTCTGATCGCATCTCTGAACAAGGAGGAGAAGTAAAATGGGAATGACAATTGCAGAAAAGATTATTGCTGCGGCAGCAGGTGTTGACAGCGTAAAACCGGGAGATATCCATACAGTTAAACTCGATCGTCTCATGAGTAATGATGGAACCACACATCTTACGGTTGATATGTATAACAATAAATTGAAAAATCCGCACATTGCAGATACAAGCAAGCTGGTGTTTATCGTGGATCATAATGTACCATCTGACAGCCCGAAAACAGCAGCATCTCAGAAGAAGATGCGAGATTTTGCAAAAGAACATAACATTGATTTCTGGGAAGGAAAAGGTGTCTGCCATCAGGTTATGATCGAGAATTATGTCCGTCCGGGTGAACTGATCTTTGGTGCAGACAGCCATACCTGTTCATACGGTGCATTAGGTGCATTTGGAACAGGCGTAGGATGTACAGATTTCCTTTATGGTATGGTAACAGGTACTTCATGGGTACTGGTTCCTGAGAGCGTAAAATTTAATCTGACAGGTAAACTTCCGGAAGGAGTTTACGCAAGAGATCTGATTCTTACAATCATTGGGGAAATCGGAGCAAATGGATGTAACTATCAGGCAATGGAATTTACAGGCGAGGGTGCGAAAACACTCAGTATTAGTGATCGTATGGCGCTTTGCAACATGGCAGTAGAAGCCGGTGCAAAGACAGGTATCTTTGAAGCAGATGAGAAAGCTATTGAATATTTGAAAGAACATGGACGTGAGCCAAAGGCTGTATATCACAGTGATCCGGATGCAGTTTATGCGAGAGAATATACATTTGATTTATCAAAAGTCCGTCCTGTAGTTGCGAAACCTGATTTTGTAGACAATGTTGTGCCTGCAGAAGAAGCCTGCGGAATTGAAATCAATGAAGCATTTCTGGGATCCTGTAACAACGGACGTATTGAAGATCTGCGTGTCGGTGCAGAAATTATCAAGGGCAAGAAGGTTGCTGAGGGCGTCAGATTTCTCGTTGTGCCTGCAAGCCAGACTATTTACCGCCAGGCATTAAAAGAGGGGCTTATTGACACGTTTATGGAGCTGGAGCCATTGTTATGAATCCGAACTGCAGTGTATGCTGGGGAAGCTGTCAGGGTGTGATCGGTGAGAACGAAGTTCTGATCAGTACAGGAACACGTAATTTCAAAGGTCGTGCAGGACACCCAAGCTCCAAAGTATATCTGGGATCAGCAGCTACTGTTACAGCATCTGCATTACAGGAAAGATTGCGCTGGCAAGTGAGGTGTGATGCTAATTATAAATGTTTCACGTGAAACATTTAACCGAATCAAGTAAATTTCCTGCGAAGGTCGCGAAAAGCAATAGACAGCAGGTGGAGATTTGTTTGTATCAGGAGGAGAGCAAGCTCATCCTGATAAACTGCGGAGTAGTTATTCGGTATGGTATAGAGTCGCGTAGCAAAGCGGATATTCACAATTCATTTGAATGAATTTTAACTTGTGACTGTGAAAGTACTGAACAGTTACAAGTGAAGATAGAAGATAAGAGGTAAGATTATGGAAAAATTCACAGGAAAAGTGTGGGTTCTGGATGATGACATTGATACAGATATTATTATTCCAACAGAATATCTCGCACTGAAAACAATCGACGATATGAAACAGTACGGATTCAGTCCTCTGCGTCCGGAACTGGCAGGACAGATTCAGAAAGGCGACATTATTGTTGCAGGAAAGAACTTTGGATGTGGTTCTTCCAGAGAACAGGCACCGGAAATTATCAAAGCACTGGGAATTCAGTGTGTAATTGCCAAATCTTTTGCGAGAATTTTCTTCAGAAATTCTATTAATAATGGTCTGTTACTGATCGAGCAGCCAGATCTTCATGATGATATCAAAGAAGGTGATGAAGTCACTGTGGTAATGAATGAACATGTAGATTACAATGGAAAACAGTACCCGATTGCTTCTCTTCCGGAAAATCTGATGAGCATTATTCAGGCTGGCGGACTTGTAAAAGCCATGCGCAAACTGAATGGGCTGGATTGATTTGGAAAGGAGAGGAAAATGGGCGAGACAGTTATTGAGAAAATTATAAGAAACAATGTTGGAAAAACAGTAAAGCCTGGAGACATTGTAACGGTCAATGTAGACAGGGTTATGATTCATGATATATTTATTCCATTTGTAGCAGAAAAGTTTGAAGAAATGGGCTTTACGAAGCTCTGGGATCCAGATAAAGCAGTACTCATATATGACCATCTGGTTCCTGCAAGTCAGTTAGATGATACCAGACATTTCCATGCGGGAGATGCTTTTGCCAGGAAATATGGCATGAAAAATGTTCACAGAAGTGATGGAATCTGCCACCAGTTAATGACAGAGGCAGGTTATGTAAAACCGGGAAATATTGTATTTGGTACAGACAGCCATACCACTACCTACGGATGTGTAGGCGCTTTCTCTTCCGGTATCGGATATACAGAGATGGCAAGTATTCTGGGAACAGGAACTATGTGGATCAAAGTTCCTGAGACAATTAAGGTTGTGATCGAGGGAGAACTTCCGGAAAAATGTTATGTCCAAAGATATCATCCTGCGTCTGATCGGTGATCTGGGAGCTGATGGAGCAACATACAGAGCACTTGAATTTACCGGCAGTACAGTAAAGAATATGACAGTAGCAAGCCGCATGACTATGGCAAATATGGCGATTGAGGCAGGGGCAAAATGTGCGCTGTTTACACCGGATGAAAAAACTGCAGAATATTGTGACATAGAGTTAAATGAGTTCCAGAAGAGCCTTACAGGAGATGAAGATGCAACCTATATGAAAACAATCACTTATCGCGCAGAGGATTTTGTACCGGTTATGGCATGTCCGTCTCAGGTAGATAAGATTAAAAATGTAAGTGAGCTTGAAGGAACAGAAATAGATCAGGTATTTATCGGTTCCTGTACAAATGGCCGTCTGGAGGATCTCAGAGCTGCAGCAGAGGTGTTAAAGGGCAAAAAGGTAGCAGATTACGTTAAATTGATTGTAACTCCTGCAAGTCGTAAAATATACTGTCAGGCAATTGCAGAGGGAATTATGGATACTCTGGCAGAAGCAGGTGCAATGATCACACATCCCGGATGTGGATTATGCTGTGGACGTGCAGGAGGTATCCTTACCGACGGTGAACGTGTAGTAGCTACAAATAACAGAAATTTCCTTGGTCGAATGGGAACATCTAAGGTAGAGATTTACCTTGCATCACCAAAAACAGCAGCAGCGTGTGCAATTGCTGGTAAAATTGTAAATCCAGAGAAATAAAACGTACAATAAAATCAATGCGATATAAATCGTACAGATAAGCAACGAAACTACAGAATAACAAAAGAATAAAATTAACGGATAAGTCCATTGCATTATTTATAAAAGGAGTAAGCAGTGGACTTATTTTATGTTATAGGAGATTACTTTGTAATGTTCCTATAACATACATAAAGGCGCAGAGAAAGTAAAGCCTTTCAGGCAGGAGCGCACTGCGGTGTAGAGGAATTATATCGCTGAAGCTACCTGCCGCAGACGGAGAATCTTGCTTGCAGGATTTTTCTTGTGTCAGAGAATGACACTGTAATATGTTTCATATCACATAATCAATCATCTGACGGGATAATAAGGAAAGAAAAGGCGTGGAAAAGCCTGTAAATTTGATTGCATAGAAAAAGTTTCTCAGACAGAATTGTCCAGTGTGAGTCTGATCTCCGACGAAAACATGTGCTTTTTGAACTTAAAATTGAACAAAAAGAATCCGCGAAATGACAAGAAAGCCGCATAAATAAAAGGAATTTCAAAAACATCAAAATTTAAATTGAACATATATTGAACTAAAATAAGAAAAGTTAAATTCTGGTTCAACGTATAGTTCAAAATATAAATTAAACTAATTGAACCAGTGCAATAAAAACAATTAACACGTTCAATACAGTTCAATTAATAATGAACTATAAAATGAACTAAAAATTGAACCTTGCTGATAAAATTGAAAATAATAAAATTTACCGTTGAATTATTAGTTCAATTATAGTATAATAGCAAAGAAAAAAAACTGAAAAAAGCTGATAAAAATGCGGGATTTAAAAATGAAACAGAACATAATATTCACGTATGATGCTGAAAGAAATACATTTGAACTTAATTAATGTTTGTAGGTCTGTATTTTGATTCCCGTATAAACAATATAATATATCTGTTCTTTCTATAACATATATGCGAAAGAATTAAGAAATATAACAATAACCATTGATTATAAAAAATGTAATTTGTTTTTTACAGAGAACGGAGATAGTATTTATGAATAATATATTTGCTGAACGATTAAAAAAAGCAATGGAACAGAAGAATATGAAGCAGATCGACCTTGTAAAAAAGGCGGCAGAGCAGGGCGTGAAACTTGGAAAGAGTCATGTGAGCCAGTATCTGAGTGGAAAAACAACTCCCAGATCAGAAATTCTTAATTTTCTGGCGACAACATTAGGAGTAGAAACTGAATGGCTGAAAGGAACCGATGTATCTGTAGACACTTTAAAGAAAGAGACAAATGAGGCAGGAATTCAAATGGAAAATATGAAATTTGATTACAATTATAATAATATGAAAGAAAATACCAGGGAGACAGTTGAGGAAGTACAGGTTCGTGAATTTAAAAAATCATCTAAATTAAACAACGTATTATATGATGTAAGAGGACCGGTTGTAGAAGAAGCTGCACGTATGGAAAACGCAGGAACTCAGGTTTTGAAACTGAATATCGGAAATCCGGCACCATTTGGATTCAGAACACCGGACGAAGTGATTTATGATATGAGACAGCAGCTGACAGAGTGTGAGGGATATTCTCCTGCAAAAGGTTTGTTTTCTGCCAGAAAAGCAATCATGCAGTATGCACAGTTGAAAAAGCTCCCTAATGTATCAATTGAGGATATTTATACAGGAAACGGTGTCAGTGAACTGATTAATCTCTGTATGTCAGCTCTGTTGGATAATGGAGATGAGATTTTGATTCCATCTCCGGATTATCCGTTGTGGACTGCATGTGCAACTTTAGCTGGTGGAAAAGCAGTACATTATATTTGTGATGAGCAGGCAGAATGGTATCCGGATATGGATGATATCAGAAAGAAAATTACCAGCAGAACAAAAGCAATCGTTATTATAAATCCGAATAACCCGACTGGTGCGTTGTATCCGAGAGAGATATTACAACAGATAGTAGATATTGCCAGAGAACATCATCTGATCATTTTCTCTGATGAAATCTATGACCGTCTTGTAATGGACGGAGCAGAACATATTTCCATTGCTTCAATGGCTCCGGATTTATTCTGTGTAACATTCAGCGGTTTATCCAAATCACATATGATCGCAGGCTTTAGAATCGGATGGATGATTCTCAGTGGCAATAAGGCAGTTGCAAAAGATTATATAGAAGGAATCAAGATGCTTTCTAATATGAGACTTTGTTCTAATGTACCGGCGCAGTCAATTGTTCAGACTGCATTGGGCGGACATCAGAGTGTGGAGAGTTATATTGTTCCTGGTGGACGTATTTATGAGCAGAGAGAATTTATTTATAATGCGCTGACAGATATTCCGGGAATTACCGCTGTGAAACCGAAAGCTGCATTTTATATGTTCCCTAAGATCGATACAAAGAAATTTAATATCGTAAATGATGAGAAATTTGCATTAGATTTATTAAAAGAGAAGAAGATTCTGCTTGTACATGGCGGTGGATTTAACTGGCATCAGCCGGATCACTTCAGAGTGGTTTATTTACCAAGAATAGAAGTATTAAAAGAAGCAGCCGGCAAAATCAGAGATTTTCTGGAATATTACCAGCAGGAAATATAATCTGTCAGTGAGAAATGGGTACTATGTTACGTGAAACATAGTACCCATTTCCTGATATTATAAAAACTTTTGGTCAAACGGATAAAATCATCCATTTTGCTACGCAGCTCTACATCGAATAATTGTGCTGCAGTAGATTTGCTTGACTCGGGTCAAGCGGATAAAATCATCCGCTTCGCTACGCAGCTCTACACCGAATAACTGCTTTGCAGTTTATCAGAAGGAGTTTACACTTCTCCTGATACAAGCAAGTCCCCACCCATTGCTTATTGCTTTTCGCAACCTCCGCAGGGGACTTAATTGATTCGGTTAAATTGTGGAATTACTACAGGAAGACAATATGTTTGTTTCACGTGAAACATAATGTGCTGACAAGATTGTCCAAGAATCGTTACTGTTCACTGGTAATATCCCGCGAGGTGTTTTTTTGTGAGCGAAGGTCACAGAAAACCCGAGACATACCGCGCGAATTTATGCGATTAGCATAAATTTAAGTTTGCGAAGCAAACGATACTCCTTGGGCATTGCACAAGGAGGTTCATATTTCCTGCATCGCGAAGCGTGTTGCTGAGAACGGAGTGAACAGTAACCAAGAATCAAATAGTGACAAAATTTTTATAAAAAAATTAAGTGGTGAATAACTATCAGATGTGATAAACTATGTTTAATGCGTTATTTGCGAAATAGTTATTATTCTGATAACAGTAAATGAGGTTAGGTTTAAAAAGTATTTTGCCCCTGATATCATCAAATGATGCTGTGATATAAATTTCTGGAGGTATGACGAAAAAATGGAAAATGAGGAAAAAAAACCAGACAGAACAGTCAGACAAAAGCAGGTCTGTGTGGAGGGAGTTGTGGGACTATGCAAAGATTATCATTGCAGTCTTTGTTATAGCGTTTCTGTTGGGACACTTTGTATATATTAATGCACGAGTGCCGTCAGGTTCTATGGAAGAAACAATTATGACAGGTGACAGAGTATTTGGAAATCGTCTGGCATATATAAAAGATGATCCGGAGAGATTTGATATTGTAATATTTAAATATCCGGATGATCCATCTCAGCTTTTTGTAAAACGAGTAATTGGTCTTCCGGGAGAAACAGTAAACATTGTAGATGGAAAAGTGTATATCAATGATTCCGAAGAACCGCTGGATGACAGCTTTTGTCCGGAAACACCGGAAGGAAGCTTTGGACCGTATACAGTTCCGGAGGGATGTTATTTCATGTTAGGAGATAACAGAAACCACAGTATGGATTCCAGATACTGGCAAAATCCGTTTGTAGAGGAAGATGCAATAGAGGCAGAAGTAGCAGTTCGTTACTGGCCGTTAAATAAGATAGGAACTGTAAAATAATCGTGACGGTTCCATATTTTCAAAAGTCAAGCGGATAAAATCATCCGCTTCGCTACGCAGCTCTACACCGAATAACTGCTTCGCAGTTTATCAGAAGGAGCTTGCACTCCTCCTGATACAAGCAAGTCCCCACCACTGCTTATTGCTTTTCGCAACCTCCGCAGGGGACTTACTTGATTCGGTTAAACTGCCGGGTGGTTACAGGTAATTTGGAAATTTTATAAAAGACTGTTAAAATCAGGAAAATCACATATTAGTGTCCTGATTTTGACAGTCTTTTGTTGTCTGTGGATTTTTCAAATGTTATACTGTAAGACAGGAGGAAAATGAAGAAAATGGAATGCTGGATAGTTACAACAATTCCGTAAAATGTAAAAAGAGAAAGGAAGACGAATATGAAAAAATGGAAAAAGTTTATAGCAATGGGACTGGCGGTATCTATGATAGTTCCGTCTTGTATACCGCAGACATTGTGGGCTTCAGAGTTTTCGGCAGGAAGTGTTGAATCAGCAGCAGATGTTTTTGAAGATGGTGCCGAATATGAGACAGGAAGTGAGGCAGGAAATAAAATATCTGATGAGAATAACAGTGGAGATGAGTTTGGAACAGGAGAGTAAAAGATCAGGAACCGGAACAGTCGGAGACAGAAGATTCAGTAAATGCCGGACAGAGTGCGGAAGGTTATAACATTCTGCTTTACAGTGATGGTAAACTGGAAAAAACATATGTGATACCCTATGCAGATGCGGATACTGCTAAAGTACCGGAAGCACTGAGGGGAAAGACAGGTTACATTTTTAAAGAGTGGAATACGAAAGAAGATGGAACCGGTGAAACTTATAAACCGGGAGATTCTATTAAGAAACTTCTTGAAACAGCAGATATGGCAAAGCAGGCTCAGGAAACCAGTGAGAGGACAGAAGTCGGAGAAGAAATAAAACCAGAAAAAGATGTGATGCAGGAAGAAAATGATGTGGCACAGACGGACAGCGCATCATGGGAAGAAAAAACTGATAAGGCAGAAATGCAGATATCAGACACAGAAAATGATGGAACAAGTCCGGATATATCTACAGATAAGGCTATTGCAGCAGGAGATACAACAGCAATAACCCTGTATGCAATCTGGGAGAAAGCATCCGAATATAAAATCACATATAAACTTAATAAAGGAAAAAATAATACTGCTAATCCCAAAACTTATACTTCAGAAGATGAGATTAAATTTAAAAAGCCGACGCGTTCCGGATATCATTTTGTGGGATGGTATACAGACAGTAAGTATAAAAATCAGATAAGCGTGATTGAAAAGGGTTCAGAAGGTTCACTTACTTTATATGCAAAATGGACAAAGGAAATCAGTCCTTCGGCGAAAGCTGCATCACTGGATTATGTAAAAGGAACAAAGGCGAATACCATCACTGTATCCGCAACTGTTTCAAATTATGTGAAAAGTTCGAATGGTTATTACTATCTGGTGTATGTAGATTCTAATTCCGGTAAAGTGAAAAAAACGGTGGGTAAAGTAAAGAAGCCGGAGAAGGCAAAAGGGAAGATCACATTTAAGCTGAACATTTCCGGACATCCGGAATATGCACAGGGAAAAATTTGCCATAGGGATAAAAAAATCTAAATCTGCGTATAGTGTGATCAGTCCGAAAAGCTATGTCAGCAATCCGGAGAAACTCAGTACAAATACAGCAGCATATTTTGTTCCGGGACAAAAAAGGAATTCAGGCTACAGATATCAACGAGCTGACAGATACAAAATCCAAACAGTATTTTTTAATTTATATATTTCAGACCTGATGCGAAAAGACAGTGGTGTGGAAACATATAAATATAATGGGAAAACATATCATTTTAATGGTCTGTACGGATATGTATATCTTGTTCAGCAATGTAATGCAAAGGGAATCCAGGTGACTGCACAGATCAGTATTGACAGGAATGCCAGTACGCAGAGCTTTATTACGGGAAACAGTCCTTATGCAGAAACAGCTTATTATGGATGGAACACAGATAACAGCACAACTAGACAGACTATGGAAGCAATGTTTGCATATCTGGGAGAGAAGTTTGGAAAAAATAACTGTTATATAAGTAACTGGATCCTGGGAAATGAAGTAAACAGTGCAAGCGGATATTATTATGTAGGGAATGTCAGTTTTTCAAAATTTATCTCCATGTACAGTGAAGCTTTTCGCTGCCTTTACAATGCAGTGAAAAGCAGCCGGGGAAGTTCCAAAGTATTTATCTGTCTGGATAATTGCTGGAATCAGAAAAATGCCTTTACTATCTGCTATAGTGCAAGATCAACTCTGGAAAGCTTTGCGGCGAAGATTTCTGATATGCAGAAAGATGTGAACTGGAATCTGGCATATCATGCATATAATCAGCCGCTTTCAGATTCACAGTTCTGGTCAGGTGCAAATGCATCCATGTTTACCAGTGATGCGAACACCACCACGTTTATCACTATGCGTAATATCCAGACACTTACAGATTATGTGAAAAACAGATTTGGTTCCAATACAAGGATCATTCTTTCGGAACAGGGATTTTCTTCCACTTATGGAGGACAGGCAAATCAGGCGGCAGCAATTGCACTGGCCTATTATAAGGCTGCCTGCAATCCAATGATTGATGCATTTATTATAAGAAGCTATAAAGATGAAGCCCATGAGGTGGCTCAGGGATTGGCAATGGGATTGAAGGATGCCAATGGGAAAAAGAAAACAGCGTATAATGTCTTTAAAAATATGGATAGTTCCAATTCCCTGAAATATACAGAAAAGGTACTAAAAAAGTCAGGTTGGAAACTGGAAATCACTGGTTCCGGGATATAGTACCGGAAAAATTTCCTCCATGTATCGAAAGTGATGTAACTGACAGACAGGACTGATTTTAAAAATTGCTGTCATATTGGAAATGTATAAAATTGTCACAAATTAAACACATTTTTCCCACACAAAGAACACAAATCATTCCTATACTTAGAAGCATCAAAGGAAACAGAGATAAATAAATGACATAGATAAATGACATAGATTCATGGAGGGACTTTAT
>ENA-OQAJ01000392-OQAJ01000392.1-human-gut-metagenome-genome-assembly--contig:-NODE-392-length-13814-cov-2.484401_pt1 | contig 13814 bp, 15 predicted proteins | sample MGYA00242736_ERZ504529 | MGnify/ENA primary metagenome ERZ504529 (study PRJEB26092, sample SAMD00036275) | human gut metagenome | host: Homo sapiens | study: EMG produced TPA metagenomics assembly of...
CGTGCGCGGCGCGCGGCCGCAGGGTCGGACGCCGCCCGCTGCGCGGCCTTTGCCCGCAGCCTGTCTGTGACCGCCGACACCCCCGCCGCCGAACCGGCCAGCTCCCGCTGCCGGCCCTGCGCTCCATTTTCAGCCATCTGAACGGGGAGCACCCCGGGTATTCCGTCCGGCTGCCCGCCCGGACGGTGCCCTGTACGACCCCGTGCAGGATGCGCCGGACATCCCCGCCGCCGTTTACCGGGAGCTCTATCAGGAGCTGACGGAGCAGCTCACCGGCCTGCAGTTCAGCCCGGCACAGGCAAACGCGCTGCTGGGCCTGCTGGAATCCCAGTGCAGCGGCCTGCCTGCCAGCACGCGCGGGACGAGGACCGGGATATTTCTCTCTACGACCAGCTCAAGCTGACGTCGGCTCTGGCGGCCTGCGTCAGCGAGTACCTACAGCAGGCCGACGCCTTTTCCCTGCTGGACACTCCCGCAGAGCTGCGCCGGGAACCGCGTTCCTGCTCTACACCGCCGACTTTTCCCGCATCCAGAGGTTCATCTACACCGTCCATACCGAGGGTGCCCTGCGGTCCCTCCGCAGCCGTTCGTTCTTTCTGGAACTGCTCATGGAGCACTACATGGACGAGCTGCTGGACGGCTGCGGCCTGACCCGGACTAACATCATTTACAGTGGCGGCGGGCACTGCTATCTCCTGCTGCCCAGCACCGCCGCCGTGCAGCAGACCCTTGCCGACTGGAACCGGGCCTTCAACGGCTGGCTGAACGAACAGTTCGGCGTGCAGCTGTTCCTGGCCAACGGTTGGACCCCCTGCAGCGCCAACGACCTGTGCAATGTCCCCGCAGAGGCAAGCCCCTACAAGGCCCTGTTCCGCCGGGTCAACGCCATTGCCGAGCAGCACAAGCAGCACCCCTACGATGCCGCTGCGCTCCGCGCCCTGAACCGTGTGCAGGCCATCCCCGATGTACCCGGGAGTGCAAGGTGTGCGGCAATTCCGCACAGGTCACGCCGAGGGTCTCTGCCCGTGCTGCAATCGGTTTGCCAACCTGTCGGCGCAGATCCAGAGCCAGTCGATTTATCTGGTCCACAGCACGCCCCGCCCCGGTGCCTTTGCGCTGCCGGGCATCCGGGGCAGCAAACGGTTCCTTTCGTTCTCGAACGACTCCGGCCTCTGCGCCGACGCCGTGCGCTCCTACACCAGAACCGGCTGGTCCGGACGCTCAGCCCGTCCGTCAACCTGTTCGTCGGCGACTATGCCGCCAGCAACAATATTGAGGATCTTGCCGACCAGTCGGAGGGCATCCGCCGCATCGCCATCTGCCGCATGGACGTGGACAATCTGGGGCAGGCCTTTATTGCCGGCTTTGAGCAGCCGGACCAGACCGACCCCGTGCAGCGGATGAAGTACGTCAATCTGTTCCGCGCCGCAGCGTTCTCGCGGCAGATGTCGCTGTTCTTCAAGTACCACATCAACGGCCTGCTGCAGGGGCTTTGCGTCAGCATCGTCTACGCCGGCGGCGACGACGCTTCTGGTCGGTGCCTGGAACCACACCCTGCAGGCCGCCCTGCGCATCCAGAAGCACCTGTGCAGCTACACCTGCGGGGCGCTGACCATCAGCGCGGGCATCGCAATGTTCAACGAACATTATCCCATCCGTGCCGCAGCTGAGCAGACCGCTGCGCTGGAGGACGAAGCCAAAAAGCTGCCCGGCAAGAACGGTGCTGCGCTATTCGATGCCGTGCCCGACCACACCTATTCCTGGGATGTGCTGCAGGACAAAGTGCTGGGCGAAAAACTTGCCTGTCTGGAGCAGTTCTTTGCGCAGTTCCAGAAAAAGGACGATGATCACCGCGGCAATTCCATGCTGTACAACCTGACCGACCTGCTGCGCAATACCCGGGAGGACCAGGTCAATTTTGCACGGTGCGTCTACCTGCTTGCCCGGCTGCGCCCGGACGAGAAGAAGGCAAGCCCTGCCCAGCAGGACGCATACCGGACCTTCTCGCACAATGTTCTGGACTGGGCGCGGGACCCGGAACAGCGCCGACAGCTGATCACCGCGATCTACATTTATGTCTATCAGAAACGAGGGAGAGAGTGATATGCCAAAACCGAATCATCCTTCCGGCAAAGGCCCGGCCAAGCCAAAGGCCGCTGCTGCAGAGCCGATCATTCCGGAAACTACGTTGATTTTGCGGAACAGTTGATGAAGGAGAATTACTCCCTGATCACCAAGACCAAGATCCAGAACCTGCTCCGCCTGGCCTGTGACGTTTACAACAACGAGAACCGCCGCACCGAGGAGCGGCTTTTGAAGGAGAGCGCCAATCAGATCAAGCTGATGCGCATCCGTCTGGCTTACGAATGCGGCCGCGACCCGAAGGTGCGCCAGCTTGTGGAAGGTGCCAACCTGTTTGAATATCTCGAAAAGCTGTCCTCTGTCGGCACCTGCACACGGCAGGACCTGCTTGATTTTTACCACTACATGGAAGCACTTGTCGCCTTCCATCGTTACTACTCTGAATCCAAAACCGGAGAGGAGAATGCATCATGACCGGCAAAATTCTGATCAAGTGTGACCTTGTTGTCCGCACGGGGCTTCATATCGGCGATTCTTCGTCTTTTTCTGCCATTGGTACCGTGGACAGCACCGTCATCCGTGACCCGTTCACCGGGCTGCCCATCGTGCCGGGCAGCAGCCTGAAGGGCAAGCTCCGCACGCTGCTTGCCCGCCGCAGCTGTGTCAATGGCGAAACGCTGCCGGATTTTTCCGCAGATGGCGAGGTGATCCTGCGGATGTTCGGCGGCTCCGAACCGGTCCGCTTTGCGCGGCTGCAGTTTGCGGACGCTTCTGCTCAACTACGATCAGCTGAAAGGCGTGGGCGTGACCGAGGTCAAGTCGGAGAACGTGATCAACCGCCTTACCTCCAAGGCCACCCATCGCCAGATTGAGCGCGTTATTGCCGGTTCCCGGTTCGGATCAACATCGTTTACAACCTGTCCGACCCCAAAGAGATGGAAGAGGACCTTTTGCTTCTGTCCAAGGCCATGAAGCTGCTCCAGCTGGACTACCTTGGCGGGCACGGCTCCCGCGGCAACGGCCGTGTGAGCTTCCAGAACTTCCAGGTGATCCCTTATCCGGAGACGCTGAACGTTGATCTGGACGCATCCGCCAAACCTTCAAAACCGAGGTCGAAGAGTATGAACTATTTTCTGCTAAAGCTGGCGTTTGATACGGCAGTCCACTTCGGTGGTTCCGACTCGGCGGTCGGCTCCCAGTCCTCTGCCCTGACCCTGCGTGCCGACACGATCTTTTCGGCCCTGTGCCACACGGCGCTGGAAGTGTACGGCGAGCCCGCGCTGGAGGAGCTTCTCGTCTCTGCCGATGCGGACGCCCTGCGCATCAGCGATGCCATGCCCTGGCGGGGGAATTCCTTTTACCTGCCCAAGCCGATCGCTGCATCCACATCCCCTGCCGAGCTTTCCACCGTTGAGCGCAAGGCGGTCAAAAAGCTTGCCTGGATCCCGGCCTCCAAATTCGACCGCTACACCGCCAGCCTGCACAGCGGCACCTACCCGCTGGACGAGCTGGACCAGAGCTTTGGCCAGGCCTACGAGCAGACCAAGGCCAGCGTGACCGACGGTGCCGACGCCAAGCCGTACTTTGTCGGCCTGTACCGCCTGCACGCAGGCTGCGGCCTGTATGTCCTGTGTGCCTGTGAGGGCACCGACCAGATCAAGCTGCTGAAGGATCTCTTCACCCTTCTGGGCCTGAGCGGGATCGGCGGCCGCACCAGCGCCGGTTACGGCCGGTTCCATCTGGACGGTGACCCCAGCTGGCTGAACACCGCTGAAGAAGAGTCCACCCGCTGGATGCTGCAGGCGCTGGAACGCAGCACCTCGCCCTATCTGCTGCTGACCAGCAGCCTGCCCGCAGAGGAAGAGATGGATGCTGCACTGGAAGGTGCCTCGTTCCAACTGGTCCGGCGCAGCGGCTTTGCTGCCACCAAATGGGTGGAGACCCCCATGAAAAAGCAGACCCAGTATTTCCTTGCTGCTGGTTCGGTTCTGCAGCATCCGTATCAGGGCAAGCTCTATGATGTGGGCACCGCACTGCCGCATCCTGTTTACCGCTACTCGAAACCGCTGTTTATGGGGGTGACACTATGATCCAGCAGGATCACCTGCAGGTCTTTGATCTGACACTGAAAACGCAGTCTCCTTTGTTCGTTGGCAGCGGCCGTAAGATCGGCAAACGGGAATACATCTATTCCCCGAACCAGGGCTGCGTCAAGATCCTCAACATGGAACTGTTTTTTGACTACATGCTCCGGCACGATCTGGTGCGGCAGTTCGAGAAGTTCATGCTCAGCTCCAACAGCAGTCTGCTGGACTTCTGGACCAGAGACTGTCATCTTGCAGAAGATTGGCTGGAACACCCGAAGCTGATGGGCGACAAGCCATTGATACAGTATCGCCTGGCCGTGACCGAGGATGTTGCCGGTTACAACGGCACCAAGGAGATCCATCAGTTTCAGCGCGACGCCTACGGCCGCGCCTATATCCCCGGCAGCAGCCTGAAAGGCGCGCTGCGCACGGCGTGGCTGGTGCATCTGCTGCTGCACGAGACGCCGGTCTCCGACAAAAAACGCACTCTGGAAGCGTTTGAGGTCAACCACGATTACGTATTTCCAGAGGGTAGCTACGCCAACAAGCTGAGATCCGGTGCTGCCGCCGACGACATCCTGGACAGCATTTTCCGTGGTGTTCAGGTCTCCGACAGCGCCCCCATCGACAACGACAAGCTGATCCTGACCGGGCGCACCCTGATCTCGCCCCTTTCCGCTGCCCGGGTCGAGGACTTTAACGGTGATGCCAAGGATCTGCCCCTCTATCAGGAGTGCGTGCGCCCGGGCGAGACCATCCGCTTCCGGCTGACGCTGGACCAGAGCATCCTCAACCGGCATATCCACCCCATTACAAAGGATGCTCTGCTGGAAGCCATCGCCGAGTTCAGCAGCTTTTATCAGGATACCTTCCTGTCGCACTTCCCGCAGGGCCATCCCGTTGCAAACATCCCGGACACCCCGCACCTCATCCTTGGCGGCGGCACCGGCTTCTTCTCTAAAACGGTCGGTTACCCTTACCTGAAGGACGACTATGCCGCCGCCCTGAAATGGACCCAGCGCATTCTTCAGACCCAGCACGGACGCATCAGGCAGACATCAGCCTTGGCGTTTCGCCGCACCGCGCGCGGTACATCACCTATGCAGGCAAGCGATACCCGGCCGGGTTCTGCGAGGTGAACATCCTATGATCGAGCAACTGCAGTTCTCTCTACGCACAGCAGAGACCCCACGGCTGCCCTCCGCATGGGCCTACCGTATCTACGGCTGGCTGATGTCGCAGCTTCCTGCCGATACCGCTGCCCGGCTCCATGAGCAGGGCGAGCACCCGCTGTCGCAGTCCCTGTGCTTTGATGCCGCAGCGCAGACCTCGGTGTGGACGCTGAATCTTCTGGACGAAGCCCTCGCCGCACAGGTGCGGCCGCTGCTTGCGGGTTGCACCACGCTGAAACTGCACGGCGCACCCCTGCAGATGGAGCTGCTGGGCAGCCGCTCGGTGGAAAACGGCCTGCAGCTTCTGCTGGCTGCGCGGGAGGACTCCGCCAGCCGGACAAGGCTGTGGTTCCGCACGCCCTGCGCCTTCAAGCAGGCGGGACGCTACGCCATCTACCCGCAGGAATTCCTGCTGCTGCAGAGCCTTGTGCTGCACTGGAACACCGCCTTTCCGGATTGCCAGCTGAGCGACCCGGATGCGCTGGACGCCATCCTGTGCGGGCTGCGCATCCGGGATTACAGCCTGCACACCGTCACTTATCACATCAAGAACACCTGCATCCCGGGCTTTGTGGGCAGCGCTGTCGTGGAGGCCCGGCTGGCCCTGCCGCTGCTGGAGCTCTGGAACGCCCTGCTCTCCTTTGCGCCCTACGGCGGCATCGGGATCAAAACCACCCTTGGCATGGGCGGCGTATCGGTGGAGCCGCTGGTTCTGCCGCAGAAGTTACGATAAATGTGTGTAGCCCTTTCTTCTGGCACAAAATTGTGCTGCACTTAGATCATACCCGCGAGGGGATAACAAAAAACAGCCATCACTTCAGTTGGAAAGTGATGGCTGTTTTTGTTATGACTTTTTGAGCCTTAAAATGCTTTGTTGCTGTCCAGCAGTTCTATGCCCACCGGGGCAGTGGCTTTACACTCTTTCAGTTTGAGAGGTAGAACGCAACGTCCCCCAACGTCTGCTCAATGGCGCTTGTGCTGAGCGGCAGAAGCCCTGTGTCCTTTTGAAATTTAACCGCGCTGTCCGTGGCGTGGTTGATCTGGTTGCGGTACTGCTGCACGCTCTGGTAGTATACGATTCCCTGCGCCACAGTGTCTTTCCGGGTCAGATCCAACAGCAGTTCCCCCTGCTCCACTGCGGCTGTCAGATACTCCTGTGCTTCGGTCAGAGTCGCCACACGGAACAGAGCGTTTCCGTTCGCCTCAGTCTTGTCCTTGGTCAGGCAGAGGTTTACGGTAAAGGGCCGTGCCTCATGGAACAAAGCAGCGCGGCAGAAGTGGTAGTGGAACATTGGGAACACCCAGCTCTTGCCTTTGTTCTGGGGCTGTAGTGCCATGTAATCCAGTGCTTTGCCGGTTGGCTGCAGAAACAGGTGACCACACAAATAGGTGGGCATTTCCTCGCTCAGGAGGGTCAGTCCCTGCTGGTACATCCGGTGGTGGGCACACCACTGCACGAGTGCCGGCAGGCTGTCTGAACGGCTGCCCATGAGGTTTTGGAACTCTGCCTCAAAGCGGTCGTTCATCAGCTCATAGAGCAGGCTGCTCAGCGTTTCCCTCGAGGCAGGGCGCTGTTTGATCTGACGGGCAATGGCCTTGAGGTCGGCCTTGAGCATCTGCACGCGGCAGAGGGCCAGATCATCCGCGAAATGGTCGATCCGGTCAAGCAGGTTCAGGATGTCAGGGTCCGTCTCACCGGTCTGTTTCATATATGCTTTCAGTTTCTCGGTCGTACCGGTGGAGAAGAACGCATCCACTGCTGTAATCAGGTCCATCAGGTTGTACAGGCCCGTGCTGTCCCGCACAACGGAACTGTTGCCCTTGAGCTCCGAGTAAAGCACTTTTTTTGGTCTGAACCATGCGGATGTCCTTGAGGTAGCGGGCTACAATGAGCAGCAGCGTCGCCGTATCGCGCATTCCACCGGACAGGTCGATGTAGAGGTTGTCATTCTCGGCCACCTGTTCCAGCACGGCAGAGATCGCACGGGTCTGGTCGGCTTCCTCCATGCTGTCGGGCACAGAGACCGCCACCAGCTGTTCCGGCTGCACGCCAAGCTGTTTCAGGAACTCATCCCTGAAATACTCCAGCGTGGGCACCTTATTGCCGGAGCCATCTGCCGCCGGGACGGTCGGCTTTGTCCGGACCGTGTCGCTGCACAGGGCCACGATCTTGTCCGGCCGGGATGCAGGGTCCTTCCACAGGGCGCTGACCGCAGCCTCGTTGGTCTGTGTACGCAGGAAGCGGTTTTTGCTGCCCTCCGGGGCAGGCTGTGCAAAATAGGCGCTCATATACAGGAGCGCAATGTTCTCCCCCATAGTGTTTACAACTCCTTCTCAGGCTTTGTGTCCTTGAAGCTCAGCATCTCCCGGAACATTTTGGCGAACTTCTGGTTATGGTAGGAAACCGTTCCCTTGTCCTTGCCCAGATACTCTGCCACGGTCTTGTCCTGCTCCGGGCGGCGAGTCGGCAGCAGCAGTGGGTTCACTGCGGCGCTTTCAAGCTCCTTCGGATTTTCCGGGCCTTCGCCACTATAAAGCGGTTCTTGCACGCAGAAGTGCACATAGTCCCGCAGAATCAGCTGGTCCCACAGAATGCCGTCCCTCTCCAGGGGGCGCAGGTCGTCGCTACGGCCAAGGCGTTCCGGCATGTCGGGGGCCTCATTTTTCCGCAGATAGCCCAGAATGCGCGGGGACCAGAACAGTACCATATTGGCACGGGTCTTTTCTTTTTCTTCCAGGCTCATGAGCAGCACAGCCTTGTGCAGGATAGGGAAGATGTCCTCTTTCAGTTCCAGCCCATCTTCAGGAGACAGTCCCGTGTCCACGATCTCGATCCCGGTGCCGTCGTCCCGCTCGGTGTTGATGGACACCAGCGTATCTTTGTTCAGCAGAGCCTCGTGCAGGCTCCGCTGGCCGATTCTGGCAGCCTGTGCGACCGTCTTTTCCAGATGCGGGTCGCCGGTCACCATGGCACTGGTGTAACCCATCCGGTCCATGTAGTCCAACGCCTGACGGACCTTACGGGCGGTCTCCTTGCTAACGTCCATAATGCCCAGGCTCTGCGCCTCTTTCCGGGCATCTTCGGCCTTCAGGTGCCGCATGGCCATCTGCATGTAAGCACAGAAGCTGTCCTTCTCCCGTGTCGGGTCCGGCTGGTATGCCGCCGCAGCCTGGAAAAACGCCATCGAGAGGATGGTGGCATCTTCCGTCGGGAACAGCTCAAAGCACTCGGCCCAGACCCTCTTGTAGGTTTCTTCCAGCTTCGGGTCTACCGCAGCGGCCTCAGCCGGGCCGTCCCTGGCAGGCTCTTCCCGGCCATTCAGCTTTTTCAGCATCGGCTGAAAGAGAGCCTTGCGGGTGGCCACATCCACATCCCAGAGCGGCGATGCATCGATCGTAGCCCGGAGGTTTGCACGTTCCTCGTACATCAAATTCCCCCTCCCTTACTGCTCGGCCTTGTTCTGGCTCATCCACACCAGCTGGTTGTAGACCATCTCGGGCGGTATCCTTGTTGCCGTGGATGCCGCCCACGAGGCCCTGCAGGTGATAAAGCGGCGTAACATCGTGGAGAACAGACTGATTCACGCTCTGGCCGTTGACGCGCCGCATCTCGCCGTAGTAGACGCCACCTACCTCCAGTTCCTCATGGGTCGCTGCTGCGCAGGTGAGAGCCGCCAGCTGCACCAGAGGGATGGTCTTGGTACCGTAGGTGATGTCCATGTAGGCGATGCCTTTTTCCGGCAGCACGTCGCACAGGTCGCGGCACAGGCGGATCAGGGTGCTGCAGTCCTGCTCGTCCGGCATGGGCAGCTCCCGGATGTGGTCCTCGGTGAAGCCCATCGCCTGCAGTTCCTCTTTGAGGTAGCCGAAGTTGCGTTGGGTATCGCCGTTCACACTGCGGATGGCGATGATGTGGAAATCGTCGCCTTCCTGCAGCGTGTTGTGCAGGACCTGCAGGATCGGGAAACGGGTCTCGATGTCGCCGGAATTGGCGCTGGAACGGTAGGTGTTCTTGGTGAGGTCGAGACGGCCCTGCAGAGGAATGGTGGTCACGTAGATACGCTTCATAGCGTTTCTCCTTTCGTTTGTGCACGATATACGGTTGGCAGCATGGTTGTGTTGCGCCCAGTATAGCGCACCGGTAAGCGTTCCTGCAATGCACAGATTGTACGAAAAAAAGCGGAAAAGTTTTCAGCCGATTTTTCCAACCCAGAGCCTCATAAGGTCTTGGTTATAGACCAGAAACTCCGAGTTGTTCCGGAGCCCGGTGAGGTCGTCCTGCGAAAGCACGGGCTTGGTGACCACTTCGCGGTTTTGGCCAAAGCTGAAGCCGCTGCGCCGTGGTGGCCCATCATGCCGCCCCGGTCGTGGTGGGTGTTGAAGCCGATGGAGTTGGTCACCCGCTCACTCTCGTAGCTGGGCAGGACCTGCAGCAGGGTCTGGGCGTCGCCGCCTGCGGACGAGACGACCAGATATCGCATGGAGCGCAGCAGGCCCTCCGTGGTCAGCCCGCCTGTCCGGCTGGGAACCGCCCGGCTCAGGCTGCTGCAGAGCAGCACATAGTCGCCGCAGGCATTCAGGGCATCCAGCAGCTCGGTGCTGGCCGAGAGTCCCTGCCCCAGGCAGAGCAGAATGGTGTGGGTGCCACCCCAGTCTGCCATCTGCATCATGCCCATGCCGAACTCGCCGGGATTGATCGTAATCCTGCCGCTGCCCTCCGGAAGCTGGTCCGGGAGCACGGTATCCTGCCACTGGACCGGAAGCCGCAGCAGCGGACTGTCGGTCAGGTCCCGGGCGGTGCCGATGAGCACGAAGGGGCGGCTGCTCTGCCGCTGCAGGGCTTCCACCACCGGAAAGATCCGGCCCGGCGGGCCGCAGACCAGCGCCTCCTGCGGCAGGATGCGGGCCTGTGCCAGCAGGCGGGATGCGGTGGTGGTGCCGCCATCCTGGATGTTCTTGCGGCGGGTGTTCTCTGCATCGGCGTGGGTCGTGGGCAGTGCCAGAAGGTGCATGCCCCGGTTGGAACGGAACAAAGCATGGGTTTCTCCTTTCTTCGGTCAGGGCCGGAAGCGTCGTAAATGAAGGGATCCGGCGAGACTGCAGGCAGGCTCATCAGGGCCTGACCCGGTTTCATGAGCTGGGAAAAGTCGGCGTCTGTCACCACTTTCTGCTCGCAGTCGGTGGTCACGGGCCGGTTGCCCTCGCCCATGTAGCGGTAGACCACGCGGGCGGTGCCGTAGCGGTCCGCAAATGCCGCACGGGACATTGGGTCCATGACGCGCATGGTGATGAGGTTGGGGAACAGGGACATCAGGGTCTTGGCCTCTGCCTCGGAGTAGTGGCGAGTCAGCAGCTGGACGCTTTGTACTGCCGCAATAATACGTGCACCACTGCGCCCATTGTCGCCGGAAGGGTCACGTGCGAAGCTCAGGAAGTCGGTCAGGGATTCGACCTTAGGCAGCAGACTGAACTCGTCCAGCAGAAACCACACCTTGTGGTTCAGGGTGGGGCTCATGCTCTGTTGCAGCATCAGATCCAGCAGCAGCCGGAACAGCGGCAGAGCTGTTCTTGCTTTGTCCGGCTCATAGAGGATAAACACCCGCTTGCCGCCCTGACGGATGGCCTGCAGGGCCGAGAACCGGCCGTCGGCTGTGTTGAAGCTGCCAATGAACAGGCGGCTGAGCATGGTGCGTACCTCGCTGAGTACACCCAGCCCCTGGCTCCGCCGTCCCCGATAAGATCCCGGGCGGCAGAAAAGTAAGTGGGGTACCGCTCTACCAGTTCCTGCCAGCTGCCGTCGGTTCCGGTGCCGGCCCCTTCCTGTGCAAAGACCGTTGTGCGGGTGAGAAACTCGCTCAGCTCTGCGTTGGAGACCGGGATGTTGTTGGTGCGGCCGAAATCCCGCATGAAGCGTGCCGTCTGGTAGAAGATCTCCTGCGCTGCCTCCGGGAAGAAGATCTGGGTAGTCTTTTTCTTCTGTTCGGCAAACAGAGCACTGGCGATTTCACGCAGGGTAAGTTCCGGCGTATCGGAGGCATCCAGCTCCCGGAAAAGGTTCCAGCAGTTGGCGGGGTCGGTGGCCGACACCGAGATCACCGGGTCGCCGGGGCGGCGGCAGCGCAGCACATCCGGCTTGGCCGCAAAGATGACGACGGTGTCCTGCACGCGGTCTGCGTGGGCCAGCACGGGGCGGCGGATCTGTTCCATCAGGGTAGACTTGCCGCTGCCCACGTTACCCACCAGCATGGTGGGGTACTGCCAGCAGCTGCGGTCGTCCAGCGTCAGTCCGCCGGGCAGGCGCACCACCGGCTCCACACGCCCCGCCGTGGGTGGGACCGTTCGCTGCAGCTGCTGTCCTTCCAAAAAGACGTTTCATAGGCTTTGTCCTTTCGTTTCAGGTGTTTCTGTCTTACACCCAGAGAAAGGCTCTGCTGCCGTGCCCGGTTGGAAAACGGCGCAAAAAATTAAAAAAGCAGAAGAAACTTTTCTGCTGCGTCTATGCAGTGCAGAAAAGTTCCTTCTGTTTGTTTGTCCCTTGCGGGGTGTGAGTTAAATCGGGACACATGGGTTGGTATATGTTTGACAAACATCTTTTACGTCCCCTTGCGGGGTGTGAGTTAAATCATCCTGGCCCGAACACGTTCGAGGCATTTTCGGTGTTTCCGTCCCCTTGCGGGGGGTGAGTTGGTTCCACGATCTTGTAGATTTCGCACCGGAAGAGTTCAACTTTCCGTCCCCTTGTGGGGTATGAGTTGGTTCGGGAAAACAGTTCAGATGCAAAGTATGTGGGTATTTCTTTCCGTCCCCTTGCGGGGTGAAACATTGAACAATGCAAAGATAGGTTTCGTTTTCCCGTCCCCTTGCGGGTCGTTTGAATTATAACACAGCTCCTGCAAAAAGAAAAGCCCTTTGCATGCAAAAAGGCACCCCGCACAGATTGCTCTGTGCCAGGGTGCCCTGCTTATTTGCCGGTCAGCTCTCAGCCTGACCCACTGCCAGAAACTCCGCAGCCTGGGCCGTGGTATCGGCCACAACATAGGTGCAGCGGTTCTCCGGCTCATTTGCGCTGCGCACGCTTGTCGGCTCGTTGCCCAGCCCCAGGCAGGTGAATCGGTCGGCAGGGACACCGGCCTCCACCAGCACATCCCGCACGGCCTGTGCGCGGGCCAGAGACAATGCCTGGGCACCCTCGCGGCTGGCGTTGTCCACCTGTGCGGTGCTGCCAGCCACAATGTAGTGGGCGGCAGAAGTGCCCTTGAGCTGCTCGGCCAGACCGTTCAGTGCTGCACGGGCAGCTGCCTCATCGAGGAAGTCGTGCTGTCGGGCTGAAACGCCACCTGCTCGGCGCTGACCTTGACGAAGGTCGGTGCGCCTGCAGCGGCCAGAGGTGTCACGGTGTGGCCGTTGTTGAGGGCGTCGCCGGACACGATGTCGGTATGGAAGGTGCGTTTGCACCCGTGCGGTCAAAGAATCCCTGCCAGAAGCTCTTCAGCCACTGGACCTGCTGGGCACTGAGCGTGCCCTGGCTGCCCGCAACATCGCCCAGGCCGTAGAACTCCACGGCCACGCCGTTCAGCTGAGGCAGCATGGCAGCGGCGTCCAGCTGATCCAGCAGCTTGGCAGGGTCGCTATTCAGCAGGTCGAGGTCCTGCATGGGCAGGCTGGCTGCCGTGTTGACGCCGGAGTGCCGGATGACCATCACCTTGCTGTCGGCCGTACCGGCGGACAGCATGCGGCTGGCGAGAGAAATGGCGGAGATCAGGTCGGTCTCAGGGGTGGTGGCTGCAGCGCCCTGGACCGCCTCGACCAGCTGGTAGCGTGCCGTCTTGTCCGCTCGGGCTTGTTGGATGTCGTTGTTCTTGACCTGGTCAAAGCGCTGAGGACCGAGCGCAAACGGCTTGCCATCGGCCACCACCAGTCCGGCGCTGCCGCCCGGCGTCACATTTACGCTGTTGAGGAACTCCTCGGCGTTGGTTAGCGTAGGCATACCGTCACCCTGGGTAATGATGAGGGCGGTATCGGTGGCCACGGCACTGTCCGCCGCACCGTCCTTGGAGGGGATCACACTGCAGCCAGCCAGCAGGCCGACCACCAGAGAACCAGCTGCCACCATGGCAGTCATGCGGGTAAGCATCTTCAGCTTCATAGCGTTTCCTTTCGTTCGGGAGGTTTGCGTCTTACACCTCAGAAAAGGCGCTGTCTGCCTTCTCAGTTGGAAAACAGGCAGCTTTTTTCTGAAAAAAATCTGTTTTGGGGTCAAGATGCCATTGCGGCAGGCACTTCCTCTGCGGCAGGCTCTGCCTCAAGGCGGAGCACCGGCTGTTCCGGTGCAGCCTCAGCCAAGCAGGGGGGCAGCAGCATGGCCTGCCAGTGCTGCTCGTCCAGCAGGTCGTCCAGACCCGCGTTGTGCAGCAGAGCGTCTGCGGCCTCTACGCTGCCCAGCTCCTCGGCCAGCTTCATGCGGGCAGTCAGG
>ENA-OQAJ01000393-OQAJ01000393.1-human-gut-metagenome-genome-assembly--contig:-NODE-393-length-13811-cov-2.546989_pt1 | contig 13811 bp, 18 predicted proteins | sample MGYA00242736_ERZ504529 | MGnify/ENA primary metagenome ERZ504529 (study PRJEB26092, sample SAMD00036275) | human gut metagenome | host: Homo sapiens | study: EMG produced TPA metagenomics assembly of...
GGCTCCCTTTGCTATTCTGCGTCAGATTGTTTTCCCATTCTGCGGTAAGCTGCGGGGAAGTCAGCATATCCGGCAGCACCGATATAAGGGCGGTTCCGTTCTGCGTGGGGATAAGCTGCTTGCCCTTTCGCTCTGCAAAGCCGCCCTTTACCAGTTTTCAATGACGGCGGCGCGGGTGGCGGGAGTGCCAAGTCCCCGGCGTTCCGCGTCCGGGTCGGTGTCCCCATTCCCCGGCTCGCTCCATAGCAGAGAGAAGCGACGCTTCGCTGTGGAGCTTCGGCGGCGTTGTGGTATGCTCCGTTACCTTTGCGGCGGGGTTTTCAAAGCCCTGTCCCTCGGAAAGCTCCGGCAGCGTCACGCCCTCATTTTCCCCGTCCTCTGCTTCGGGCTTATCTTTCAGCGTCGCCCGGTATCTGCGTTCAAGCTCTTTCCAACCCTCCGCAAGTACGGTCTTTCCCCTTGCGGTGAAGTCTGTCCCGGCGCATGAGAAAACCGCCGTAACCGCTTCATAAATATGCGGCTCGGCGGTGGCAAAAAGCAGACGCGCCCCCGCAAGGGTAAGGATATTCTTCTCGCTTTCCGGCAGCGCGTCCGGGTCAGCCTTTGCAAGCTCCATAGTGGGAATGATTGCGTGGTGGTCTGATACTTCTTGCTGTCTAATACCTTTGCAATCTCCGGCGTGAAGTCCGCGCCCGCCATAAAGGGGAGCTTTTCGCAAAGCAGCGCGATAATGTCCGCTGCGGTGCCGCCCATGTCGTCAGTAAGAAAGCTGCTGTCCGTCCTCGGATAAGTAAGGAGCCGCTTTTCATAAAGGGATTGTGCAAGGTCAAGGGTCTGCTTTGCGGTGTAACCGAAAATGCGGTTCGTTTCCCGCTGCAAAGAGGTAAGGTCAAAGAGCTTTGGCGGGGCTGCGGTTTTCTTCTCTCTGGTAAGGGAAACGCATACCGCCTTTCCCGCTTCGCAAGCCCCTTTCAGCGCGTCGGCTTCTGCCTTGTCCGAAATCCTTTCGCTTGCCGCGTCCGCGCCGGATAAATCAAGGCGAACATGATAATATTTTTCTTTCTGGAAATGGGAGATAGCCGCGTCCCGGTCGGTGAGCATTTTTAAGGTCGGGGTCTGGACGCGCCCCACGTTCAAGGTCTTTCCATACAGGCAGGAGAAAAGCCGGGTGGCGTTAATGCCGATAAGCCAGTCAGCCTTTGCGCGGCAGAGGGCGGACGCAAAGAGCGCGCCATAGTCCCGCCCGTCTTTGAGGGAAGCAAAGCCCGCCTTAATCGCCCCGTCCTCCATTGAAGAAATCCACAAGCGGCGCATGGGCTTCTTGCAGCCCGCCACTTCGTAGACAAAGCGGAAAATCAATTCACCCTCGCGCCCCGCGTCACACGCATTTACCACTTCGGAAACGTCGGCGCGGTGCATAAGCTCTTTAATGGTTTTGAATTGCTTCCCCTTGTCCGGGTCAACGGCGTACTGCCATCCTCCGGCAGAATGGGTAAGCTGTCAAAACTCCATTTTTTATATTGCTCCCCGTAGCGGCAGCTTCCGCAAGCTGTACCAAATGCCCGACGCACCATGAAATGAGGTAGCCGCCGCCCTCGATATACCCGTCCTGTTTCCCCTTAATGCCAAGCGCGGCGGCGATAGTCTGCGCCACGCTCGGCTTTTCTGCAATCACAAGTCTAAATGCCATGAAAAAATCCTCCTTTCAGCGTTCCGGCGCGGTGTGCTTCTTCTCCTGTGCCTGTTTCAGACAATAGCCGATACAGGGGGATTGCGCCTTATAAGGGCAACGCATACACGCCGGGGATTTTGGAACGGGCGGCGCACTGTCACGCCGCCCGGTGGGTCTTTGTACCATCATTTTTTCTAAAGGGTTTTCGGTAAAAAGCGTCATGCTTCCTCGTCCTCCTGTTCTTCATCAGAAAGCCCGTCCCCCTCGTCCTCGTCGTAATCGTCAAAATCGAAATCTTCAAGGTCGGTGTCGCCCTTGACGTTCTGCTTTGGCTTCATAAACTTAAAATAATAGAACGCGCCCCCGCCGCCAAGAAGTGCCACGACAAGGAAAAGCACAAGCCCGCCTGTATTGCCTTTCTCTTTGGGCTGCTCTGTTGGTTTCTCGGTTTCCGGCTCCGCTTCCTTGCCGCTGCAAGCGGTCATGTTGTCCTTGCAGACAGGGCAGCTCACATTTACCTTTCCGGCTTCGCATTTATCGGTGCAACTGCAAACGGCGGGCGGGGCTGCTTCGGTGCTTCCGTCCTCCATGAGTGCCATAAGGTCGGCTTCGTCCACTTGATTAAGGAAATGTACGGTGTCCTCGCCCTCGTCGTCCCGGTCGATAAGGATATAAAAGTAATTGCCGTTTTTGGTCGTCACTGTGATAAGCTGCTTGTTGCCGCCGAAATCGTCTACAAGGGTCGCGTTCCCGTCCGGGGTAAGGGGTTCTTCCTTTTCGGGTTCCTCATAGACAACGCCGCTGTCGTCGGTCGCGTCCTGTCCCTCCGGGGTCTGTGCAAAGGCGGTGACGGAAAAGCCGCCCGTCAGCATGAGGGCGGCGCAGAGTGCGGTCAAGGTTCTAAGGATTTTCTTATTCATTCTCGGTGTCCTCCATTTCTTCGGTGTCGTGGTCTGCGGGTTCTGCGGGGTAGCCCGGCGCGGCTTCCATGCCCGGAATACCGCCGCCGGAAAGCATAGCGGAAAGCTCATGCGGGGAAAGGCGCATGGAGCGCACAAGCTGTACGATTTGCAGGTTTTCCGCTTCGGTTTTCTGCGCTTCAAGCCCCCTTAATCTGTTCTGGTACTCGGTGATTTTCTCGCGGGTCTTTGCAATCTCTTTGTCGATACGTTCAATTTTTGTTCATAGCCATCAATAAATTTCTCCTTTCTTTGCTCAAAAATATGTTAATTCCAGTTCATCAGCCATAGCCTTTGATACAGGAGTAATTGACGGGGTAGCTCTTTATCTTGCAGGCGTCGCCGGAATTGCCCTCGACGGTATAGACGCGCTCCCCGTCCGTTCCGATAACAAGCCCCACATGGTCTGCGCTCCCGTCCCCGTCCCAGTCGAAAAAGATAGCGTCGCCGGGGGCGATATTCTCATAGCCCCTCGCGCCCCATTGCCCGCGTGACTGGAACCAGGGTACGCCCTGTGACTGGCACCCGGCAAAGCGCGGCTCGCTCTTTCCGGCTTGATTGTAGCACCATGAAACGAAACAGGCGCACCATTCCACGCGGCTGTTAAATCCGTACCAGCTCCAAAAGGGTCGCCCGCCCACGTTGCCGACTTGCCGCTTCGCAAGGTCTACAACGGCGGTGTTGCCGGGGCGTGTGCCGTTTACAAGCTGTACGCCGCTTAAATCCTCGGACGCGCCCATATCGGGGGAGCCGCCGCCGAAAATCAGCGGTTTGTTTCCGCTTGTTTCCAGATAGACGCGGTACATTTCAAGCTGCTGTGGCGTTAGAAGTTCCTCCGCAATCTCGGAAATGGGCTTGTTCGTCAGCTTCACGTTGAGGATATGGTACTCGTAGGGTACTTCCTCGGTGGTTGTTTCCCCTGTTTCCGGGTCTGTGCTTGTTTCTGTGCGGTAGCGGATTTCCGTTTCTTCTGTCAGCGTCAAAGTGTACTGCATGGCAAAGACGCGATTTAGCTCTGCCTGTGCGCTCTGCGGGGTGTAGGTCTGTAAAAGGGCGGTGAGGTAGGACGCTAACTCATGGGGGTTATGCCCGATACTGTCAAGGTCATAGCGGTATTCGTCATAGCCGGGGTGGGTGCTTTCGATATTGTCAATCTGCTGCTGAAGCTCGTTTTCCTTTGCGGCGTAATTGTTCTCCGTCGCCACAAGGTCGCTGTCCTCCGACGTGTAGGAAGTCCCAAGTATGCCGTTCATCAAGCCGGAGAACATGGAACCGCAAGAGGAAAGCCCCGCCGATACCATGATGAATAAGAGTAGCGCGGCAACGGCGATACATACGCCCGCCGGGTGCCGCCCTACAAAAGCGATTTGCCTTTTTTGTTTCCTGGCGGTCTTTTTTGCCGCCTTGCGGGTGTTCTCTGCGGCTTTCTGCGCCGTTTTTGCGCCGCCTTTCCTTGCCGACTTTGCATACTGCCGCTTGATTTGCTGCTTCTGCATGAAGCGGGAAAGGGGATTGCCCGCAATCTGCGGATTGTCATGCAGGGCTTTATGGTACTGAAAATCCACATTCGCCTTGAACGCCGCTTCTCTGCCTTTGCCGCCGCCCGGTAGGGTTTGAGCTTGTGGCTGTGGTAGCCCTCCTTGACTTTCCGCGCCCCGTACTTTGCGCCGCGCTCTGCCAGTTCTTCGGATTTGTGCGCCCCCTCAACGCCGGAATTGTCCTTTTCAACGGAATGTATCTTGTTGTGGACGAAAATACCCGCTTCCTGTGCGGGGCGGGATAGCGGGTTATTGTGGGGCTTATTCTTTCCTATGGGCTTTTCCTGTTCCTCAAAATGTAGGCGGGTCTTGCCTTTCCCGGTGGCTTCATCAAAGGTGCGCTCCCGTACAAGTTTCTTTTCTTTGGGGATAGCCGCCTTTGCCGCGTCCAGACGGTCGGCTGCTTTGTCCGATTTTCGGATATACCTTTCAAGCTCCGGCGTTGCCCGTTCCTCGTCGGTAAACTGCAAGCGGGAAGATTTTTCTTTTGCTGTGGCTTCTGCCTGTGCTTTCCTCGCCGCCTTTTTGCTCGCCTTTCTGGTACGCGCCCCGTCGATACGTTCCAAGACGCGCTCGGCTGCTGCGGTGTCCTGTTCCCGTTCTGCCCCCGGCGCATGGGGAAGCGGCGGCGTGTCGGTTAAGGGCGGGGAGTTGCGCCGCCCGGTAGGGGCTGCGCTGCCTGTTCCGGCTGCGGTGGGGCTTCGGTCTTTGCAAAGTCCGCGTCCCTTATCCGCTTGCTGATACGTTTCTTTTTCCCGGTAGCGGCGTTTTACCTCGACAGCCCCCTCGCGGGTCATTTTCTGCGTGACTTTTTCACGCGCCTTATATTGTTTTATGTGTCTGTCCCTCCAATCCGCGCCCTTGCAAGGGCGCAATACTCGGCGTTTATCTCAATGCCTATATAATGCCTGTCAAGCTGCTTTGCGGCTGCCCCCGTCGTGCCGCTGCCGAAAAAGGGGTCAAGCACAACGCCGCCTTTCGGACAGCCCGCCTTGATACAGGTTTCGGCAAGTTTTTGGCGGGAACGCGGCGAAATGCCCGCCCTTGTAGGGAACGGTATTGATAAGCCACACGTCCCGCCTGTTCCGCATGGTCGGCATGAGGGCTTCGTCGTAGTAGCTGCCGCTTCGCGCCCGGTTAAGCCCCTGTACGTTCCCCTGTCCGGGTACTTCGTCCGCATATTTCTGTCCCGCGCTGCGCCCGGTGCGGTACCGCGCCGCCGTTGTGGGGGCTAACGGCTCGGCTATGGCGGCTGCGTCATAAAAATACTTCTTTGACTTCGTAAGCAGAAAGATATGTTCATAGCAGCGGGTAGGGCGGTCTTTCACGCTCTCCGGCATGGGGTTTTCTTTCTGCCAGATAATGTCGCTCCGTAAATACCACCCGTCAGCGCGTAGGGCAAAGGCTAAAAGCCAAGGGATACCGATTAAGTCCTTTTGTTTGCAGCCGGAAACGCGGTTGTTTCTTGCAATCTGCTGTCCGTTTCTGCCTTTCGGGTTCTTCGGGTCTGCATGGTAGCCTTTATTTCCTGTGCCGCAGTAGGTGTCCGCGATATTCAGCCAGAGCGTACCGTCAGAACGCAGTACCGGCGCAGCTCGCGGAAAACCTCGGTCAGCCTGTCAATGTACTGCTCCGGCGTGTCCTCCCGCCCAATCTGCATATCAAGCCCGTAATCCCTAAGCGCATAGTAGGGCGGGCTTGTGACGCAACAGTGTACGCTTTCCTCTGGAAGCTCTCGCAAGGCATAGAGCGCGTCCCGGTTGATAATGGTGTCTGTCCTTAATTTTGTCATGCTTCGCCCACTTCCTCCGGCTTCGTCGTCATTACCCGGTAAAGCTCGGTGTCTTTCGGGAAGCGGTCTACAAAGGGCAGCACCACGTTTCCGTAGAAGATAAGCCCCTCGCCCGCTTCGGTGTGGGTGACATATTTCATCTGCTGCGGGGAGATGTTGAGCTGCTTTGCAAGGATAGCCCGGTCGCCCGCCGCCTGATTGAGCATGAGGACAAAATCAGAGTTTTCAAAGATATTCTCCACTTCGCGGGAAGCAAGCAAATCTTTGACGTTCTGCGTGATTGCTGTGGGTATGCCGCCCCATTTTCTGAAACGCTTCCAGATTTCAACGGAATAGGCGGCGGTCTGTTCCTCTTTCAAGAGAAGATGAAATTCGTCCATAAAATACCGGGTGGATTTCCTTTCTGCCCGGTTGACGGTGACGCGGTTCCATACCTGGTCCTGCACAATGAGCATACCTAATTTTTTGAGCTGCTTCCCAAGCTGCTTGATGTCAAAGCAGACAAGGCGGTTTGAAAGCTCTACATTCGTCCTGTGGTTAAAGACGTTAAGGCTCCCGGAAACATAAAGCTCCAACGCCGCCGCGATACGCGCCGCTTCCGGCTCCGGCTGCTTCAAAAGCTCGTTGTAGAGGTCGCCCAAGATAGGCATTTTCTCCGGGTCGGGGTCTGCAAGGAAAGGGCGGTACACGTTCCTAACAGCGCGGTCAATGACGGTCTTATCGACGGGCTGCAAGCCCTCCTTGCCGCCTATGACAAGCTCGCAGAGGGAGAGGATAAAGTCGGATTTCAGCGCAAGGGGGCTGTCGTCCTCGCTGTAATTGAGGTTAATATCCATAGGGTTCACATACTGGGGCTTCCCGTCAATGCCCTTGCCCGTAGGCGATAACCGTATCACTTGCCCGTCAAGCCGCTGCACAAGGGAAAAATACTCTGCTTCCGGGTCGCAGATAATTATGTCGTCGTCGGTAATGAGGAAAGCGTTTGTCATTTCCCGTTTGGCGGCAAAGGATTTCCCGCTTCCCGGCGTACCCAAGATTAAGCCGTTGGGGTTCTTTAGCTGCTTGCGGTCGCAGAGTATCATGTTGTTAGACAGGGCGTTTTAAGCCGTAATACAAAGCCGCGCCCGTCTGAAAAAGCTCCTGCGTGATAAAGGGGATAAAGATAGCGGTGCTTGACGTGGTAAGCCCTCTTTGAATGGGGATAAGGTTCTCCCCAAGCGGTACAGAGGACATAAGCCCCGCTTCCTGTTGGTAGTCAAGGCGGGTTAAGGCGCAGTTGTTCTTCTGTGCAATGCCCGCCGCCGCGAATACGTCATTTTCCAGTTTCCTTTTTGTGTCTGCCATGTTCACCACAAGGAACGTCAAGAGGAACATTCTTTCATTCCGGCTCTGCAAGTCCTGTAAGAGGTTCTTCGCTTCGCTGCCGAAAGTGGCAAGGTCGGACGGGATTATATCCATGTCGTAGCCGCTGCGTACCGCTTTTTTCTGTTCTTCGATTTTCATTTTGTCAAGGTCGGTGATTTTCCGCTTGATTGTCTTTATGGCTTCGGTCTGGTCGATACTGTGGATATGCAGATTGACGATAACGCCCGTTTCCAAGTCCAGAATGTCAGATAAGATACGGTCGTTTAATTCCGGCGCAAGGATTTCAAGGAATGAAACCGCGCCGATTTTGCGCCCCATGCGGAAATACCGCCCCTCGCCAAAACGGAAAGAGGACGGGGCGATAAAGTCCTTTGTGGAAAGCCCGGACGGGGCAAGCCATGAAAAATCAAAGGAAAACTGCCCGCCTCCGGGTGGAAAATGCCATGCAGCATTTTAAGGCGTTCATAGCCTGTCATGGGGCGGGCAGACACGCCCAAGAGCTTAAAGTTGTTGAGTACGTCCGTTTCGATACGGGCAAGGCGGGATTCGCCGCGCCCAGACTGTCGGCTTCAATGGCAAAGGTGATATATTTTGCTTTGACAAGCCCGTTGTTGCCCTTTGCAAGCTGGTTTTCAGCATATCCCGGTATTCTGTGCGGATAGAATTGAAAGCGTCCTCCTGTGCCGGGATATTGACCGCCTTTTCCGCTTCGCCGCGCTGCGTCCCCTGATTGATGAAAGAGAGCTGCACCGAAACGGAAGCGTCAAAGTAGTTGAGGAAGTCGCACCAGTTCTCAAAAATGGCGGTCTTGTCGTCTGCCTGTGCAAGCTGATAGTTAATATCTTCAAAGGCGACGGTCTTTGAGTATTTCCGTCCCGTAACCTTGCAGATACCGTCCGGGTACATCTGGATATAAGGGATTGTCTGCTGCGCGGTGTGCGCTTTCCCGTCGCCCTTTGCCTGTCTGATGATTTCCGCAATCTGCTTTTTCTCGGCGCGGGTGAGCTTGCGGGGCGGGTTAGGCTTTGCGCTTCCCGCCGCGCTGTTTCTTCGTGTTTCCTTTTGCAATCGCTGATACCTCCTTTTCAAGTTTTCTCTGCCGTTCTAAGACGGAATAAAAGTTGTCTGTCCTGTATGGTCGTTCTTTGGGGGCTATGAATTTCGTCTGAATGATGTTCTTCACCACCACTTCAGGGGCTGTCCATGCTTCTCATACATGGCAAAGAGGAAACAGGGCAGCATGACGGCAATCATAGCCATAGACGCAAGGCTTGTGCCTGTGCTGTCTTTGAGCAGAAAGAAAAGCGGCAAGCCGAACAGGAGAGCCGCCGCAAAACATACAATCTGCCGTTTGGTAAGGTTGAACGCTACTTTTGTCTTGACTTTGGATAAGTCTTTGGGTACGGGTACATACGCCAAGTGAAAACCTCCTTTCTCTGGGTTTGGTGTTGCTGTAACTTCCCATAAGGGTAATCAAGGCAAAGGTCAATCTATGCCCTTTGCCCGCCCGTATTATATGGGGGTTATCCGCGTCAAGGTCGGTCGTATTTTCGCCGCTTCGCTCTGAAAATCTCCACCCTGCCCTTGACACGCCGCTAATGCGCGGAGAATATCGACTTCGCCAGTGCGCCGGATTTGAACAGGGAGAAACAGAGGATAACGGTATAGGCTGCAAGGGAGAATATCGCGCTGTGCAGATTGTCCGCTATTATCATGTTGTTTACCAGAACCGCGTAAATGCCGACGCATATCATAATGAGGAAGCCTTGAAAACCGATAGCGAACAGGGATTTGAGGTAGTTGTTTCCTATCTGCCCCCATTCCCGGTTCGTCATTGTTGCAAACGGGATAGGCGATACCGAACAGTAAAGGTAAATCTCTATCATGCGCCCGTAGAGGATAACGGTTATCAGTACGGACATGATTTTCATGCACAAGCTCACAAGGCTTGTTTCCATGACAAGTAAGAGCAGTTCGGGGATTTCCATAGCGTCAAGCCCGTCCTGCATGGAAGCAAGGGCGGCGGCAACATCAATCTCTGTGCTGCCGCCGATTACCCCCGCCGCGCCGGAAACAACGTGCTGCGCCATATCGAACACCGCCATAGTGATGTCAAAGGTGTGCGTCACAAGGTAGACTGCCACAAACGCCTTGAACACCCACTTGAAGAACATGGAAGTGTCAACGTCGTGCATATTGTTCTTTTCCGTTACCATGCTGATAAGCTCATAGCATAGGACGTAGGTAATGACAAGCCCCGCAATGGGTACGATTACATTCTCACTAAGGGTCTGTATCATGGAGAATATATTTGCGTTCCACCCTTGCGGGGTCTGCCCTACCTCTGCGGCGATAGTGCCGACTTTCTCGTTTACGTCCCCGAACATAGTTGACAGATTACCGTTTATGGCTCCTATGAGGATTTCCTTTATCCATTCGTTAATCGCGTCAAGTATGCTCTGCATAAGCCTTTACCCGCGCTTCTTAACCGAACAAGCCGGAAAGCAGCGGTACAAGGGTCATGCCGATAAGGGCAACGCCGCCGCCCGCCATAAGCTGCTTCATGCCCTGGCTCTTCGCGCCCGGATTGTCGTTGCCGTAGCCCTCCATGAGATTGATACGCCCCAGATACCAAGCCCGGCTCCAAGTGCTACAACAAGGGTCTGCAAAACGTCTACTGCGCTATTGAAAAATGCCATAAATAAATCCTTTCTGCCGCGTCTGCGGCTGTCCGGCAAGCGGACAAAAGGCGGTCAGCGTATGCCGCCGCATAAAAAACCGCCCTCTGGTAAAGGCGGCTGTCCCCGCGCTGCGTAAGTTCTGCGGCGCGGCGGTATTCAGTTGTAGGGGGGTGCGGCTCCTGCCGCTGTGTGCTGCGCCGGAAAGTAGGGGCGCGTATCATGTAGCCGATATTGATATATGTGATTGCTTCGATTCCTCCTTTCGGTGTCCCGCTGTGCTGCCGGACGGGTATTATTCAGACTTGCGGGGAAGTGAATAGCTTGCATAGCAAGGTGTTCGCTTCCCGCAAGTTCACAAAGGGGTAGCTGCCGCAAGGCAGCGTAGGGGAAGTGTAGCTTCCCCTGTCCCCCCCTCCCCGGCGGTCTGCCATGCTGTCACTGTTGAGGGATAAGCCCCCGGCGCGTGACATACTCCGTTGCAAAACGGCGGTGTTCCGCTTCCTTTTCCCGCCAATACTCCCATAATGCAGCGTCGGCGGCTTCCGCAACATTCATTAAAAACCGTTCAAGCTGCTTTTGTTTTTCCTCTGCGCTACGTTTCCTCATGGTCTGCGTCCTCCTGTAAGTCTGCTGCGTCAATCTCGTAATAGTCAAAAACCTCGTCGGGCTTGACAATGGCGGGGCGGCGTTAAGGTGCTTTTCCATGTCAAAGGCGTTCTTCGGGTCTGCGTCGGATAGGTACTTGTATTTCGGGTGTTTCGTTATGTCGAATTTGTCCGAAAAGAACGGGCGCACCCCGCGTAGCTGCAAGATACATTTCCCTCCGTCCATGACTGCGATTTCATCTTCCGTCATAAGCTGCTTTCCCAATTTCTGATAATTCAGCCCATGCGAAAGCTCCCGCCCCCTTGTTTCGGAAGTGTTGAAGCTGTCTATCGTTTCCTTGCCTAAAATCTCCGATATTTCTTTGAGCGTGGTTTTTTCCTTGCCGCCCAAGAAAAGCGTGGTGTCGCAGTTGCCGACTATGGTATCGGCGTTGTCCTTGTAGATTGCCTTTAGCTGTGACTGGCTCTGCAAGATGATTGACGCGGAGATTTCCCGGCTCCGTATGGTTGCGATTAGTTTCTCAAATTTGGGGATTTGCCCGATATTCGCAAATTCATCAAGTAAGCACCGTACATGGACGGGAAGCCGCCCGCCGTATTCATCATCTGCTTTGTCGCACAAGAGGTTGAATAGCTGTGTGTAGAGAATACTCACGACAAAGTTAAAGGTGTCGTCGGTGTCGCTGATAATCACGAAAAGGGCGGTCTTTCTGTCACCTATGGTGTCAAGCTCCATTTCGTCGGTTTCCATAAGCTCCCGCAGCTCCTTAATGTCGAATGGGGCTAACCTCGCGCCGCATGAGATAAGTATGCTTTTTGCGGTCTTGCCCGCCGCCAGTTTGTATTTTTTGTACTGCTTGACTGCAAAATGTTCCGGGTCTTTTTCTTCCAGACGTTCAAACATGAGGTCAACCGGGTTCTGGAAATCCTCGTCGTCCTCGCGGGCTTCCGACGCATTTATCATTTCAAGCAGCGTCGTGAAGTTCTTCTCGTCCTCTGGGGCTTCATACCAGATATAGCCGATTAGTGCGGTGTAGTAGAGCTTTTCCGCTTTCACCCAGAAATCCTCGCCGATTTTTCCCCGTCGCCTTTGGTGTTGGCGATAATGGTATTGACTAATTTCAAAATGTCCTTTTCGCTCCGCAGATAGGCAAAGGGATTGTATTTCATGGATTTTTTGAAGTTAATCGTATTTAGCACTTTGATACGGTATTTGTACCGCTGCAACATTTTTCCCGGTTTCCAAAATCAGTGTTCCTTTCGGGTCAGTGACGATATACGACGTTGGAAAATCCTTTGACGTACATTGCATGAGCGACGGTTTCACAAAGAACCGGGTCTTGCCGCTGCCGGAACCGCCGATTACAAGAATATTTTTGTTTCTTGCGTATTTCGGCTGCTTCGGGCGGCTGTTCATGGTGAGCCGTTCCGTCTGCGTTAAGGGGATATTGTTCTCAAATACCGGGTCTGTGTACGGCTTTATGTCGTCAGCCCCGCCCAACGCGCCGAACCGTATTCTGTCCCGCGGCGGTATTTCTTCGCGTTCTTGCCTTTGGTGTAGATAATCAGCCGGACAATGACCGCCCCCGCAATGCCGATAAGTAAGTCTGCCGGGTGGAAGCTCGGCGCGATACTGGAAAAGGCGGTGGTAAAACCGTCCCCAAGATGTAGCAGCTTTGCGCTTGCGTCCGCGCCGGGGGATAGACGGACAGCCGCGCCCACTTTATCAAAGAGCCAGACAAAGAGCAGATACGGGAGATTTAGGATAAGCAGCTTCTTGATTTCCGGCTTCATAGCGATACCTCCCTGTCCTTGTTCTTGACCTTTGCCCGTTCCGCGTTCTTGCCCTGTGCGGCTTCTTTGAGCGTAGAGAGCAGCTTTCGGATAGAGGGCTTTTTCTCCTGTGTCAGCTTCTTTGCGGAAAACTCCTTAAAGGCTGCGGTCAGCACGTCCGCGTCCCGCCCCTTGAAGAAAACCAGATAGCGGGGCGGGCTTTCCGTCGCGTCCTTTTTTCAGCGCAAAGTCGATACCGTACTTTTTCGCCGTACCCTCAAAGGCTTTGATATTGCCCTCGGTAATCTCAATGTTGGAAACGCCCGCGTTCTGCTTCATAAGCTGCTTTAAGCTCTGCTTTCCCTGTGGCGGTTTTGCAAGCTGCTTTTTGCCCTTTGACAGTATGGCTTTCATTGCCTTTTGGAGCGTCTGGGCGGTCAGCTTCCCGGTCTTGATGTAAAGGGCTATGGTCTTTTCGTTTACTTCGTCCTGCAATTCCTCGCGTCCTCCTTTCGCGTTTCTTTATGGGGCGGCGGTCAGATACGCACCCGCAGCCCGTTCAAGTCCTCGGCTCTGATACCCACAAGATACCAGTTGTCGCCGTACTCAATCCGGGTCGCTTCCACTTGCCCCGCACGAATACGTCAAAGCACTCACCGCAATGCAAGCCCCCGTAGTAGCTGTTTAAGTCAAAGCGAATGTCGTAACGGTCGGTGCGCTCGTCAAATACCAATGCTCCTGTCATTTTCTGTGCCATAATAAAATCCTCCTTTTGTTGTTTTACAGGCTTTCGCCCGGTTTGAATGAATAATAGTCCGGGTCGCCGTACTGCGGCTTCTTCGGTGACAGTGCGCCGCTTGCCATGTCATGGGCGACAAGGGAAGTGTAATAATTGCCGATAGTGGACGGGGCGTTGAAAAGGGCTGCTTTCAGATATTGCTTGATGTTGCGGATTTTCGTTGTGTTCTCCCGCATACAGTCAAGCACAAAGCGGATATGCTCGCCGTCCAGTTTCATAAACTTAGATTTCACAAGCTCTGCCGGGTAGTCGTCCCCCGCAATCCGTACCCGCTTTCTGGCGGTGCATACGGTTTCAAGCATGAGGTCTACAATCTCGTCAAGCCTGTCACTGTCAAACTTCATGTCCTGTTTGAGAATGTCGTAGTCGATATTGTCCTTGATGATTTCCCGGTATATATCAACTGCGCTCTGTGCTGCCGCTTCCGTTCCTTTCCGTTCCGGCGGCGTAGCCGCTTCTCTGCAAGGAGAGGGGTTAGGGGAAAGGATAGGAATGGAATGGGTACTTGATAAATCTGTATTTGATTTTTCTTTTTTGGTAAGTCAGTTCTTTGTATATCTTTATTTAATTTGCGTTGGATTTTCCAACGTAGGTTTTCCAATGTTGGTTTTTCCTGCTGTTGGATTA
>ENA-OQAJ01000394-OQAJ01000394.1-human-gut-metagenome-genome-assembly--contig:-NODE-394-length-13772-cov-2.256284_pt1 | contig 13772 bp, 22 predicted proteins | sample MGYA00242736_ERZ504529 | MGnify/ENA primary metagenome ERZ504529 (study PRJEB26092, sample SAMD00036275) | human gut metagenome | host: Homo sapiens | study: EMG produced TPA metagenomics assembly of...
TTACGAATTCACTTCTCAGCTTACCTGCTTTTGCAAAACCTTCTTCATCAATGCTGCCATTCTCAAAAATCAGCTGCATGATACCGGAACGGTCTCTTAAATCTACGAAAATAATTCCGCCTTTATCGCGGGCTTTCTGAACCCATCCCATAAGGACAACTTCTTTGCCGATCATTTCCTTTGTTACTTCTGCACATCGGCATGTTCTGTGCAGTCCCTGCATACTTTCAGCCATGTTTCTTTCCTCTTTTCATGCTTTCTATATTATAAGAATTGTTGTAACTATCCGGCAGTCTGCTATCTCGCAATGTTGCTGAACAGTTACGAATTATTACATTCTGTCTTTAAAGAATTCTACAAACTCTGTATAGCCCTCTGCTGTCATCTGATCTTTCTGGAATTTCTTATTCTTCTTCATAATAGAGATATTGACTTGAACTCCGGTCTTTCTCTCTTCTTCTGCCTGACGGAAAATCTCAATCAGCTTGTCTGACGGCATATTTTTCTCAATAAGATATGCTTCTTAGTCTTTGCTGTAGGAATCTGATATCCTCTTTCAAGAAGGAGCATAACAATACGCTCAAATCCAATAGAAAATCCGCATGCACTTGTATTGTTTCCTGTAAATTTACCGATCATCTCATCATAGCGTCCACCGCCGCCTACGCTGCCGCCAAACTCATCCATAGAGATTTCAAAAATCGGTCCTGTATAATAAGACATTCCACGTACCAAAGTCGGATCGAAAGACATCTTAAAATCTGCTGTTTTAACAGAATCCACAGTAGAAATAATAGTCTCAAGATCCTCGGCAACCTTAGGATCCAGAACATCTTTTAATTTCTCCTTGCAATAACGGACACCCTCAATGTCAGAAGTGATCTCTTTGAAAAGTCCAAGATAAGTATCAATGCTCTCTTTTGCAAATCCTTCCTTCTCCAGTTCTTCTGCAACACCTTCCAGACCAATCTTGTCCATCTTGTCCAGAATGATAAACACAGTGTCAAAGCTTTCCTGTGGGAATCCACTGTACTGCGCCATCGCTTTTAAGATTTTTCTGTTCGTTGATGCGAATCGTAAAGTTATGGAAATCCAGCTTTCCGAGCAACGTTGTGGTAGCAAGAACCAGTTCGATCTCAGCCAGATAAGTAGGCTCACCCAGAATATCAATATCACACTGCATAAACTGACGGAAACGTCCTCTCTGCGGTCTGTCTGCTCTCCACACATTGCCCATCTGAAGTGCCTTAAAAGGAGCCGGAAGCTCATTTGCGTTGTTGGAATAATATCTGGAAAGCGGCACAGTCAGATCGTAGCGAAGTCCGGAGTCAACCAGATCACTTTCTTTCTCGCTTCCGCAAGTTTCAGTTTCTCCCCACGTTTCAGGATCTTGAAAATAAGTTTCTCATTCTCTCCGCCCTGTTTACTGGAAAGATTTTCAATATGTTCCACACATGGTGTCTCTATAGATGAAAAGCCAAATGTTCCGTATGTTTCACGAATCATGTTCATCACATAATTACGGATTTCCATCTCTTTTGGTAAAATGTCCTTCATACCGGTTACCGGTTTCTTCTTTAATGCCATGTTGTCCTCCTCTTTTATAAAAATTCTGCCCGTCTCCATTATGAACCACTCTCTGAAACGCAAGAAAAAACCTGCATATCAAAAATTTTTTTACTTCATCGATCATCAACTCCATAACTGAAGAAATATCAAATCCTCTTCTGTATGGTCTGTCAGAGATCAATGCTGCATATACATCGCAGACTCTGAGTATCCGGGCACCTATGGGTATATCATCACCTGCTTTATTGGACGGATATCCACTACCATCATAATTCTCATGATGGTACAGAATACTCTCCAATACAAAATCCGAATATCCCTGCCCTTTAAGTTCCTCATATCCCAATGCAGAATGCATCCGGACATACTTCAGTTCCTCGATCACCAGAGGATCCTGCTCCTGTCCGTTAATATAACTTGTCAGCTTCAGCTTTCCTATATCATGGAGCATTCCTGCTATTGCAAGCTCATAACACTGTTCATGCGGCAGTCCCATCTCCTCTGCAACCGCATAAGCCAGATTACTTACCAGCATTCCATGATGCAGTTCAGAAGCAAGGTCAAATTCCAGGATTCTCTGCTGTGAACCTGCTGCTGTCTTTTGTACTGTGTCCAAAAATGTTACCTCCACATCCTACAGCCAGGTAGCTATTGCTGTCCGTTTTCTCTCGATCATCTCATCAATGCGGGAAATATAATTAGAAACGTCTTTTACATTCTCCACACGTTCAATTCTCTGTCCATGGTCAAAGACCAGCTTGGAAGAACCGCCTGCCCCCAGTGCGATGATAGGCTGTTTTTCCTCCATAATCAGTATATTGTAAATTCCCGCTTTGTCAACCTTTGCATAGCCAACATTTTTCAAAATTTCCCTTCATATTCTTCTGTCTGTACAGATAATAAGGACCCATTCCCATTTCATACGCAGTTTTCATGGTCAGATCCATAATCTCCTGATTATTCTCAAAAGACATTTCCTGATATTTCTCTTTTAAAAATATTCAGCCTTGCTGCACGTTTCACTGCCAGTGAATGTACGGTAATACTGTCCGGTGCCAGTTCACGAACCTGTTCAAGAGTCCGCTCTACCATGTGAATATCCTCACCCGGGAGTCCTACGATCAGATCCATGTTAATGTTATCGTATCCCAGCTCTCGTGCCAGATGAAACGCTTCTTTTGTCTGCTCCACAGTATGTCTGCGGCCGATAATATCCAGGGTTTCCTGATTCATGGTCTGTGGATTTACGGAAATTCTTGTTACCGGATACTCCCTGATCGCCATCAGCTTTTCACGTGTAATACTGTCCGGTCTGCCGGCTTCCACAGTAAACTCTGCCAGTCCTTCATAGCCAAAAGCTTCTCCCACTGTATCCAGGAGCTTACGGATCTGATGTGGAAGCAGTGTAGTCGGGGTACCGCCGCCAATATAGATGGTGTCCAGTTTTCTTCCCTTCATCATAAGAGCAGTCTCTCTTACCTCACGGCAGAGAGCTTCCACATATTCATCTGTTCTCTTCTCCCACACTTTCAGCGGATAGGAGCTGAAGGAACAATACAGACAGATACTTGGGCAAAACGGGATTCCAATATAAAGGCTGTATCCATTTTCATAGTCAATATCCTTCAGAATCTCTCTTTCCCTGTTTGCAATAGTGATGGCAAGCGCTGTTTTCTGCGGACTCACCAGATATCTCTCACGCATCTCCCGGGCTGCTTCCGTATTTTTCATTCCGGATTCGATCATTCCCATTGCCAGTTTGGCAGGACGTATTCCTGTCAGATTTCCCCATGGAAGAGTTCTGCCCGTCAGTTTTACCAACAACTGATACAGAGCATATTTGATATTATCTTTATTCTCTTTTCTCAGAGCATGAGCATCCTGTATTCCACAGCCTGCATTCTCTTTAGAAAGTATGTCTGCGGAAATTACCCCTTTTTGCTCTGTTTCCTGTTTCGACAGATTCTCTGTCCTTTCGTATTTTATGATATAACTGTCATTATCCCGTTCCACACTGAAGCGGAGGTCATACTCTGCTTCACCATTTTCATAAAGAGTATGTATCTCCGCTTCGGGATAAAACGCTTTGATCAGTTCATAAACATCATGTTCAAAATCTCTGTTCTTAAACAGAATGCCTATTTTACACAAATGGATTATACCTCTTTTCATAACCAATAGTGGTAGATGCATCATGTCCGGGGAAAACCTCGGTCTCTTCAGGAAGCGAATCTACCAGTTTATGGAGACTTCTCACAATTTCTGCTGTACTTCCACCCGGAAAATCCGTTCTTCCAACAGAGCCATAGAACACTGTATCACCGCTGAACAATACACCTTCATCTTTCAGATAATAACAGCAGCTTCCTTTGGTATGTCCCGGTGTATGGATCATCTGAACGGAAAATCCCGCCAGTCTGATAACATCCAGATCCTCCAGAAATACATCCGGCACAATAGAACATCCCTGTCCATAATGTACAGTCATATTGATCGAAGGTTCGCGGAGCATCTCCTCTTCCTGACGACAGGCATAAATCGGAATATTATATTTCTCCTTTACTGCCTGTGCAGCCAGAATGTGGTCAAAATGTCCATGGGTAAGAAGAATCGCCACCGGTTTTCCATTCATCCGGGAAATCTTCATTTCAATCTTCTCCAGACAATCTGCGGGATCAACAATGATCAGTTCTCCGGTTTCTTTATTCTTAAGGAGATAGCAATTTGTATATACAGGTCCTAATATACATTTCTGTAATTCTAAATTCTTCATGTTATTCCTTTCTGTCAATCTGCAGCAGTTCCATAAAATAATGTTCCAGCAGATTTTTCCATGATCAGCCTGTAGTTCTCTCTACGTCAATGACACTCTCTACCTGACGGATCTTCTCGATCAGGGAACGCAGTTCCTCTTTGCTTCCAATCTCAAAACTCATGGAAATAGTTGCCTTCTCCTGCTTGCTTGTACGGCTGTTGATACTTCGCAGGTCGATCTTACGTTCTGTAAATATTTTAGAAAGATCCACAAGAAGCCCTGTACGGTTATTTGCATAAACCTGAATCTCAGCCATATACTTCTCTTTTTCCTTGGTATCAGGCTGCTGCCATTCCGCCTCGATCAATCGTGTCCTGTCCGTCTCAGACATATTCAGCACATTGACGCAATCTGTACGATGGATTGTGATTCCACGTCCTCTTGTAACAAAGCCTACAATCTCGTCACCCGGGATCGGATTACAGCACTTGGAAAAACGGACTGCCACATCATGGATTCCTTTTACCACAATTCCACTCTTGCTCTTGGCAATGTGAAGCTTCTCCTGTGTCTCAGAAGCAGCCTCAAGAACCTGCTCATCTGTCAGATTCTTCTTATTTTCCTTATCATAAGCCTCTACCAGCTTATTGAAAACCTGACCTTCTTTCAATCCGCCATGACCAATTGCAGCAAGTACTGAATCCCAGTCCCTGAAACCATATTTACGCAAAACAGCCTCCAGATACTGGGTTTTGTATAATTTGCGATCTTAAATCCCTTTGCACGCGCATACTGCGCAAGCATCTCCTTGCCCTTAAGGATATTATCTTCTTTTAATTCCTTCTTGAACCACTGGTTAATCTTGTTCTTTGCCTGAGTACTCTTAACCAGTTTCAACCAGTCGCGGCTTGGTCCCTGAGAATTCTGTGAAGTAATGATTTCAATACGGTCGCCGTTTTTGATCTCATATTCAATCGGAACCAGCTTACCGTTAACTCTGGCACCTACCATCTTATTTCCGACTGCACTGTGAACACTGTACGCAAAATCCACCGGTGTAGAACCGCTTGGAAGTGTTTTAACATCTCCCTGTGGAGTGAAACAGTAAACACTGTCCGCAAAAAAGATCCAGGTCATTCTTCAGAAGACTCATGAATTCTTTGTTATCAGACATGTCTCTCTGCCATTCCAGAATCTGACGCAGCCAGTTCAGTTTCTCTTCCTCACTCTTACCTACAGGAGCCTTTCCGTCAGACGACTCCTTATATTTCCAGTGTGCAGCGATACCATATTCTGCAGTTCTGTGCATTTCATAAGTACGGATCTGGATTTCAAAGGGCTGTCCGTTGGGTCCGATCAATGTGGTATGCAATGACTGATACATATTGGGTTTCGGCATGGCAATATAATCTTTAAACCGTCCCGGAATTGGCTTATACATCTCATGGATCACACCAAGGGCAGCATAACAATCCTTCACTGTATCTACAAGAATACGGACAGCAAATAAATCATAAATCTGATCAATAGTCTTATCCTGATTTACCATCTTCTTGTAGATGCTGAAAAAGTGTTTTACACGTCCGTCCACCTGCGCCTTAATATTGGCATCATCCATATGTTTCTTAACTTCTTTTACAATCGCACCTACAAACTGTTCTCTCTCGCTTTTACGCAGGGCAACCTTATGCACCAGGTCATAATATACATCCGGCTTAAGGTATTTCAGCGACAGGTCATCCAGCTCTACCTTTATCTTGGAAATACCCAGACGCATGGCAATAGGAGCATAAATATCCATGGTCTCTCTGGCCTTTTCCTGCTGCTTTTCAGGACGCATATACTGTAAGGTACGCATATTATGAAGACGGTCTGCAAGCTTGATCAGAATAACTCTGATATCCTTAGCCATGGCAAGAAACATCTTTCTGAGGTTCTCTGCCTGAACTTCTACTTTATCCGCAGAATAAGATAACTGTCCCAGCTTGGTAACACCATCCACAAGAAGTGCAACCTCTGAACCAAATTCCTTCTCAACTTCCTCATAGGTCATCCAGGTATCTTCAACTGCATCATGAAGAAGACCTGCAACTATCGTTTCTTTGTCAAGTTCCAGATCTGCCAGAATGATGGCAACACACAAAGGATGAATGATATATGGCTCTCCAGACTTTCTCTTCTGTCCTTCATGAGCTTCACTTGCAACCTTATATGCCTTCTCTATCATGGAAATATCTGTTGATGGATGATACTTCAGAACACTGTTTATCAGTTCTTTATAAAGCACCTCCGGACTTGTAAAATCATGCATGGTCTTTACTGCCGCATCTGCTCTCTTTACAGATTCCAGCTTCTCTTTTTCAACCTGCATTTCATCTTTTTTTGCTTCTGTACTTTTTGTTATCTCTGTCATATGCTCCCACCTGCCTGTCCTGCACAATCAGCTGTGCTTATTTACCATCATAACAAATTACAGACGCTACATCATACCCATTCAGTCTTTCGCGTCCCTTTAAACCTGCAAGTTCCATGAGAAATACAACCTTGACAACCTCACCGCCAAGCTGTTCCACCAGCTTGATCGCTGCTTCGATCGTACCGCCTGTTGCGATCAGATCATCAACGATAACCACTTCCTGACCTGTTTTATGGAATCTTTATGCATTTCAATCTCTGCACTGCCATATTCCAGATCATAGCTTACAGATACTGTTTCGCGGGGAAGTTTACCTTTTTTACGAATCGGTACAAATGGTTTATGAAGATTATATGCGATCGGTACACCAAAGATAAAGCCTCTGGACTCTGTTCCTGCAATCACGTCCACATCTATATCCTTAAGACAGTCCTGCATGGAGTCGATTGCCAACTGCAGGCCATCCGCGTCCTGCAGAACACTTGTAATATCTCTGAAAATAATCCCCCGGTTCAGGAAAATCCGGTATACTTAATACATAATCTTCAATTTTCTTCATTTTATTTCTCCTCCAGTGTGTGTTATATTGCTGTTCGCTCATAAATATTTTATAGTATATCACCTTTTTATTTCAGAATCAAGTTACTGTTAAGCCCTGACATTTGTATTTCCAGGCTTACCGGCGGTTACAAACCAAGCGGTAATATTAACAGTAATTCTGAATAATAATCTGAAGACTCTCTCGTCCCCTGAATCTGTTGATCTCCGGATAATAAGTAACAGAAATACTGTCTTTTTCCCTGATAAAGTTCACAAAATCCTCTGCTTCTCCGAAATAAATGCCTTCCACTGAAATCCCCTGCGGATCGAGAAGTTTTAGTTTTACTACATTTTTATTTTTCCCGATATACTGTGATCAAGCACTCTGAGATTTTTCTGCGCAAAGACCGGTTTGTATTCCCTTTTCCAAAGGGTTCCAGAAGCGAAATCTGTTCTACCAGTCTTTTGTAATATAAGACACAGGCATCGGCACATCAATCACGATCTTAGGACGCAATTCTTCGTCCGTCAACGTACAGTTGACATTGAGGCGTCTCCGGAATTCTTCTATATTTTTTTCTTCTATAGACAGACCTGCTGCCATCGGATGACCTCCAAACTGTATCATCAGGTCTGCACATTTTACCAGTTCTTCATACATAGAGTAACTTTCTATTGATCTTCCGCTTCCTTTTGCACTTGTCTCACCGCCCGTCAATACAAAGGCCGGCCTGTGATATTTTTTCCCTGATCCTGCCTGCTATAATACCGGCAAGACTTTCATGACAATCCGGAAGATAAAACTACCAGTACTCTGTCATTTTTTCAGCTCTGTAGTCTCTATAATCCGGATTGCCTCTTCTTTTCCTTTCGCAGTGAGAGCTTTTCGGCTCTGATTAAGAGCTGTAAGATCTCCGGCAAGCCTTGCTGCTTCTTCCTTTGTTTTGCATTGAGAAGTGCAAGAGAACGGGCAGCTGTATCCAGTCTGCCACTGGCATTGATACATGGTCCCAGCACAAATCCGATATGATAAGCTGTGATTTTAGCATCTTCCAGAGAATTTGCTCGGATCAGTTCCTGCAATCCTTGATTTTTGGTATTTTTCAGACGGCACAGCCCTTCTTTTACCAGAATCCTGTTCTCTCCCTGAAGATCCATAACATCTCCTACTGTTGCAATAGCCGCCAGTTCATAATAATCTTCCAGCTCCTCTGCCGGAACACCAAATCTCTCGTAAAGTGCTGCAATATATTTAAAGGCCACCACTGCCCCACACAGGTTTTATTCGGGTATGGACAATCATATTGTTTCGGATTCAAAATCGCATCTGCCGGCGGAAGCACCATCTGGCGTTCTCCCTTTTCCTCCCTGTAAGGAACCTCATGATGATCTGTAATAATCACTGTCATTCCCTTATCCTTTGCCATCTGGATTTCAGCAGCCGCAGCAATTCCATTATCACAGGTCACGATCGTATCGATCCGGTCCGTTTCCGCTCTTTCTATAAGATGTGCATGAATCCCATATCCGTCTGCAACTCTGTCCGGAATATAAGTATCCACATCTGCTCCGATCCTCGCAAGGCCTTTCATTAAAATGTATGTAGAGGTCACACCATCAATATCATAATCACCAATAATACGGACTTTTGCTTTCTGCGATATTTTTTTCTCCAGGATATCTACAGCTTTTTCCATATCCTTCATCAGCCAGGGAGAAGGAAGCTCTTGTACTGTTCCTGACAGATACTCTCTTATCTTATCTTCTCCGATCACATCTCTGTTCCTGATCAGTCTCGCAATCACCGGATCAATATGAAACTGTTGACCGATCTGGTTAAAATCTGCTCTTTTTGCTGCTATTACCCATTTCTCCATATATTTTCTCTCCTCATAAAAATATCCCGGAGTTTTACCCCGGGATATTTCTGTCTGCCTGTTTTTCAGACAATTATTGTTTTATTCAGCATCATCATTCTGCTGTTTTTTAGCTGCTTCTTCGGCAGCCAGACGTTCAGCTACTCTTTTTCTGTTTTTCTTCTTTGGCTGAGTCGGATCTTTCTGTGATACATCACGTGCTTTCTTCGGCTTTGAAGAGGACTTTGCAGATGCGGAAGCTGCAGCAATTGCCGGCTGTCCTTTTCCTGCAAATTTCTTTTTCATCACATACCACAACGCACCTGTAATACATACAGAAGAATATGCACCGACAAGAACACCAACCATCAGAGGTGCTGCAAATTCACGGATAGAAGAAACACCCATGATATAAAAGAACAGCTACCATAACAAAAGTTGTAAAAAGAGGTATAAAATACTTCTTGTAAGAGTCTGAGTGATACTTGTGTTTACAATTTCTGCCAGTTTTTTCTCTGGAACCACTGTGAAGGTTCTCACGTATACGGTCAAAAATAACGATTGTAGCATTGATAGAATAACCTACGATTGTAAGCATGCAGGCAATAAATGTATTACCGACAGATACTCTGGCAATAGCATAGAATGCAAGTACAACCAGAACATCATGCAGAAGCGCCAATACCGCACTGCTTGCAAAACGGATGTCTTTAAATCTGAACCAGATATAAAGAAGCATACAGATTGTAGCTACTATAACGGCTACGATCGCATCACGACGCATTTCACTACTTACTGTAGAAGAAATACTTTCTGTGGAAATCGTGCTGTCATCTACACCAAATTTCTCAACCAGTGCACTCTGCAGAGCTTCACGTTCGCTCTGATTCAGAGAACGTGTCTTGATCACAACCTGATTTGTTCCGACTACCTTTGTAGGCTGAACATTTTTTATCTCCTGTCACCTCTTCTACAACAGGAGTTACTTCAGAATCAATGGTCTTAATATCCATATCTTCATTAAATGTAACAGTCGTAGAAGTACCGCCTGAGAACTCAAGGCTGTAATTTAACGCTTTGTTTCCTGCATGCGAATTAGCAAACATCGCTGCCGGACCGCAGAGGATCAGGATAATGGAAATAGCAAAAAATACTTTCTTCTTTCCAAGGAAATCAACTGCCTTACGTTCTTTTGCAGATCCGTAGAATTTCGGATCACGTACACCAACTGCATAAAGTGCATTTACAATCAGTCTGGATACAACCAGTGCTGTAAACATGGAGATCACGATACCAAGGGCAAGTGTATAAGCAAATCCCTTAACAGTACCTGAACCAAGCCACATCAGCACAAAGGCTGCGATCAGTGTTGTAATATTTCCATCAAAGATTGCAGAGAAAGCTTTGCTGAAACCGGACTTAATAGAATTCCTTACTGAAACTCCTGCACCAATTTCCTCTCTGATTCGGGCATAAATAATAACATTGGCATCCACCGCCATACCGATACCAAGAATAATACCCGCAATACCCGGAAGAGTAAGAGTAATATCAAAGGCATTCAGCGTGATCAGCATTAATGATGTATAAAGAATCAGTGCGATACCTGCAACTACACCAGGTACGCGGTATGCAATGATCATAAAGATAATAACGATGATCAGACCGATCGCACCTGCAAGAACACTTGTAGAGATTGCTTCTTCACCAAGCTGTGCAGCTACAACACTGGAACGAAGTTCTTCCAGTTCCAGTCCCAGAGAACCGATACGGATATAAGAAGCAAGGTTCTGTGCTTCTTCCAGGTCAGACATTCCGCTGATCTGTGCTTTTCCGCCGGAAATCTCTTCATTTACATTCGGAGCACTGATAATGTTATTGTCATAGACGATAGCGATCTGCTTGCCTACATTATTCTTTGTAGCTTCTGCAAATTTTGTTTTACCACTGTTTTCTCCATCAGAAGTAAGAGTAAGACTTACCACATATTCCTTTGCACTTGTGTTCTGATTCTGGATCGCACCACCCTGGGCATCTGCTACATCAGAACCTTCCAGAACAACACTTCCGGATTCCTTGATCTCATCCATAGTTCTGGAGAGAACATATCCATCCTGTCCTGTAGTAAAGTTCTGGTTTCCGTCAGCATCTTCTTTTGTGATGAAATACAGGGAACCTGGTTTACCCAGATCATTCAAAATAGTATCTGCATCTGTAACACCAGGAATTTCAACTGTAATACGGTCTGATCCTTCCTGGTATACCTGAGCCTCAGTACTGTACTGCTCTACACGCTTCTGAAGCTTGTAGATCGTATCTGACATCTCTTCGCTTGTCGGATTGCTCTCCTTAGCCTGGTAGGTAATGCTGACACCACCGGCAAGATCAAGACCCGTGTTGATATGTTTTGCTGCACCGGTTCCGGTAGGACCGATACCTACGGCTGCAGTAAAGCAAAAGAACACAGTCAGGATCAGTGTCAGAAGCAGCACTACGATCCTTTACTTTTCTTCATAGTTCTTTTTCCCTTCTTGATTTTTTGTCCGCGGTCATGTTCATCCGCCTGCCAGCCATTTTCTGTTATGATAACAGCCGACGGCGGTATCAGTCAGACAGATTACTGCCCACTAATCACATGCCAGTGCGGCTTTTATCATGATGGCGCACTCCACACGTTTTCTCTGGAGTTCGCATCCGATTTCATAATTGCCTTTGATATCTCCCTGGAAATGGAATGCATTTGCCGCACATCCGCCACTACAGTAGAAACGTGCGAAGCAGTCTTTGCAGTCTTTCTTTGTGTAAACGTTGCATCCGCCGAATTCCTTCTGGATTTCCGGCTTTGTGATGCCTTCGTCTACATTTCCCATGAGATACTGTTCTTCACCAACAAACTGGTGACATGGGTAAAAATCACCCCAGGGTGTTACAGCCAGGTACTCTGTTCCTGAACCGCAGCCTGACAGTCTCTTGTATACACAAGGGCCACCTGTAAGGTCGATCATAAAATGGAAGAAGTTAAATCCTTTTCCCTCTTTCTCTCTTTTAATCATTTCTTTTGCAAGAGTATCATACTCTTCCATGATCTGGGGGATATCCTCCTCGCGGATCGCATATTCCTCCGTATCAGCCGCAACTACAGGCTCTACAGAAATCTGTTTGAATCCAAGATCTGCCAGATGAAGCACATCCTTGGAGAAATCAAGATTATGGTGGGTAAAAGTACCTCTTACATAATACTTGTCCTGATTTCTGGATTCTGCAAACTTCTGGAACTTCGGCATGATCAGGTCATAGCTTCCTGCACCTTTTCTGAATGGACGCATGTAATCATGTACTTCCTTACGTCCGTCCACACTCAGTACAACGTTGCCCATCTCTTTATTGCAGAATTCCATTACTTCATCATTCAGAAGAACTCCGTTTGTTGTTAAAGTGAAACGGAATTTCTTATTGTGAAGCTTTTCCTGCTCTCTGCCATATTTTACCAGATCTTTTACAACCTGCCAGTTCATCAGCGGCTCGCCGCCAAAGAATCTACTTCCATGGTTTTTCCTGAACCGGAGTTCGCGATCAGGAAATCAAGAGCTTTTTTGCCGACTTCATAAGACATAAGAGCTCTTCTGCCATGATATTCGCCTTCTTCGGCAAAACAATAACGGCAGGCCAGATTGCAGTCATGAGCAATGTGCAGGCACAATGCTTTTACAACGGTCTGCCGGTTATTTGAAAATTCTTCAATTTACATTCTCATAAACATCTTTTGTAAAAGCATTCCATCTTCTTTCAGCTTATTACATTCTCTTACAGATGTCTCAATATCTTCTCTGTTATATTTGTTTTCCAGTTTCTCTGCAATAGCTTCTGTGCCAAGGCCCTCTTCCAGATATGGAAGGACCTCATATGTAACCTCATCTACCAGATGGATGCATCCACTGTTGATATCCAGTACAATATTAAAGCCATTGCTTTTATAACGGTGAATCAGACTCATTTTACTAAAATCCTTTCTAAGCGTAAGATAAGCAGCGGAATAAAAGTTCCGCTGCTTATCTCATTTCTCCATAGCTGATCTTATTTCTGCTCGCAGCTCTGGTTTCCTACTGTACAGGAAGTTTTACATGCGGACTGGCAGGAAGTCTGGCACTCGCCACATCCACCTTTTTTTACAGTGTTCTGTAAATTCTTTGTATTCAGGGTTTTGATATGTTCCATAACTCTATCCTCCTTATGTAATTATATTCTTGGCATAGTATATCATATATCTTTTCATTTTAAAAGCTTTTTTTTTACGACAGCATTCCACCCAGTGTTCCACCGCTGTGCACATAAAAAATGTTGTAACTGCATGAGCTGCACTCATATCCCAGCCGCCTTTTGCCATAACAGAGACAGTCAACAGTAATACATAGTAAGCCAGACCTGTGATAACACCCCACAGATATTTGTCTTTACGCACAATTTTGCCGGCCATAAAGCCTCCCATGAAACATGCAAGTACATAAATTATAATAATACCCGCATCTACAGCTGTTTCTCCCAGATCAAAAAGCAAACAGTACCAGGGCCAAAAGCAGTAATGCCACTCCTGTTAATGCATATGCAAATAATAGTGATTTCAAAATTGCTCTGTAAT
>ENA-OQAJ01000395-OQAJ01000395.1-human-gut-metagenome-genome-assembly--contig:-NODE-395-length-13759-cov-11.337808_pt1 | contig 13759 bp, 17 predicted proteins | sample MGYA00242736_ERZ504529 | MGnify/ENA primary metagenome ERZ504529 (study PRJEB26092, sample SAMD00036275) | human gut metagenome | host: Homo sapiens | study: EMG produced TPA metagenomics assembly of...
GCGGCAGATGCCAAGCCAAAAGCGCAGATAATACTGGATGTCTTATCGAGCATTTTGCAACGCAGATGCGTGCCGCAGCTGCCGGAGCGGTGCTTAAGCCGCAAGGCGGGAATTGTGCGGTGTTGCCTTAGCTAAAAAGCATAGCTTCCGGGCCGAATCAGACCTTCGGTTCAACCTTGACGGTCCAGCCCTTGGTATCAGGCAGCTTACCCCACTGGATACCGGTCAGGGTATCGTACAGCTTCTGGGTCAGGGGGCCGATCTTGCCGCCGCTGATGTTGGCAACCTTGCCTTCCCAATCCAGCTCCTTAACGGGGCTGACAACAGCTGCGGTGCCGGTGCCGAACACTTCTTCCAGCTTGCCTTCCTCGGCAGCCTTCATCACATCAGCAATGGCCAGTTTGCCCTCGATAACCTCGTAACCCCAATCCTTGAGCAGCTCAATGATGGAGCGGCGGGTAACGCCGGGCAGAACAGTGCCGGTGCAGGCAGCGGTGTAGATCTTGCCGTCGATCTTGAACATGATGTTCATAGAGCCGACTTCTTCCACATACTTCTTCTCAACGCCATCCAGCCACAGAACCTGGCTGAAGCCCTTTTCCTCGGCAAGCTCGCCAGCCTTGATGGAAGCAGCGTAGTTGCCGCCGCACTTGGTAAAGCCGGTCAGGCCCGGGGCTGCACGGATGTACTCGTCCTCAACATAAATGCGGACGGGATCCAGGCCCTCGGCATAGTAAGCGCCGGAAGGTGCGCAGATGATGCAGAACAGGTAATGCTTGGAAGCATGCACGCCCAGGCCGACATCGTTTGCAAACACGAACGGGCGGATGTACAGGCTTGCGCCGTCGCTGTGGGGAACCCAGTCACGGTCAACGTCAACCAGGGTCTCAACAGCCTGAACAAAATCCTCAACCGGGATCTTGGGGATGCAGAGACGGTCAGCAGAATCCTGGAAACGCTTTGCATTGCAATCGGGGCGGAACAGCTGCACACTGCCGTCAGCAGTGCGGTAGGCCTTCATGCCCTCAAAAATTTCCTGTGCGTAATGGAACACCACGGTAGCGGGGTCCATCGGCAGGGAGGCATACGGCACAACGCGGGCGTCATGCCAGCCTTCACCGGCGGTATAGTCCATCAGGAACATATGGTCGGTAAAAATCTTGCCGAAGCCAAGCTTGCTTTCGTCCTGCGGCTTTGCCTTCGGTTCAGTAGTACGAACAATTTTGATATCCAACATTATTTCCTACTCTCCTTATTCAGCACCGCATGAAGGTTCGCACAAACCTGATTGTGGTGCGAAATTGTAATTATTATAACGCTCTAAAGTGGCAAATACAAGAGCTATTTTTCCGCTTTCTGCACACATTTGCAGCTTTTATGCAAAATTTGACTACTTTTTGATTGCACCACCCCATTTTATGGGGTACAATAATAGCATAAGTCGCGCCCGGCCACAGCGCCGGGCAGCATTTGCAAAGACAAGAAGAGGGATCACACACTATGGCACCGAAAGTAAAAGGCGTTATTTTTGATATGGACGGCCTGATGTTTGACACGGAGCGCATCTGGGACCAGTTCTGGAGCCCCTGCTGCCGCAAGATGAACCTGCCGGACCCGCCGCCGGAGTTTTATTCCAATGGCCGCGGCCTGGCCGGGGAGCACCAGCTCCAGTACATTGCCGGCTATTACGGCGACAAAGCCGAGGAACTGCTGCATGCCGTGTGGGCATACGGCGGCGAGCAGATCAAAAAGGGCGTGCCCTGCAAGCCCGGCCTGAAAGAACTGCTGTCCTACCTGGAAGATCTGGGCATGCCCCGCATTGTGGCAAGTTCCAGCCCGCGCACCATGGTCGAGCTGAATTTGCAGACCACCGGCACCGCCCGCTATTTCCATGATATCGTGTGCGGCAACGAGGTCAAGCTCTGCAAACCCGCGCCGGATATCTTTCTGGAAGCCGCCCGCCGCATTAAGGTGGACATCCATGACTGCATGGTGCTGGAGGACAGCCACAACGGCATCCGCGCCGGCCACGCCAGCGGTGCCGAAACCGTGATGGTGCCCGACCTTTTGCCCGTAACCGACGAAATGCGCAGCCTGTATGACGATTGCTGCAAGGACCTGTTTGAGGTAAAGGCAAAGATGGAGCAGGGAGTGCTTTGATTGGGAATTAGAAATTAGAAATTAGGAATTAGGAATTAGGAATTTGGAATTTGAGGTAGAGCGGGGTCACCTGAGCCCGCCGGGGCCTTGTCTGGTTTCTATGCTAAGGCAACACCGCACAATTCCCGCCTTGCGGCTTAAGCACCGCTCCGGCAGCTGCGGCACGGCAGCTGCCGCACCTCGCTCGCCGTATCGGCACTTAGAATTATGCGGTATTGCCTTAAAAAAACATTTGTAGGGGCCGACGCAAGCATCAGCCCCTACAAATCGTATAGAAACCATCCTCATTCCTGCATCTTTCACATTCAATATACTCATACAAAAGAGCATACCAGGCGCTTCACCTGCCTGGTATGGCTCTTTTGTATATATTATTTATTGAATGATTCTTTAATTTTTCAATGCCTGCATCGGTGCGGGGATGCGGCCGCCGCGGTGGATCATAACGGCGGGGCTGTACTGGCTGATGGGCATGATGGGGGCGTGGCCCAGCAGGCCGCCAAAGTCCAGAACATCGCCGGCCTTGTGGCCAATGGCGGGGATCACGCGCACAGCAGTGGTCTTGCTGTTGACCATGCCGATGGCGGCTTCGTCTGCAATCAGACCGCTGATGACCTCGGCGGTGGTATCGCCGGGGATAACCACCATGTCAATGCCAACGGAGCAGACGGCGGTCATGGCTTCCAGCTTTTCCAGCGTCAGGCTGCCGCATTCGGCTGCTTGATCATGCCGTCATCCTCAGATACCGGGATGAATGCGCCGGACAGGCCGCCCACATGGTTGGATGCCATTACGCCGCCCTTTTTCACGGCATCGTTCAGCATGGCAAGGCAGGCGGTGGTGCCGCAGCAGCCGCAGCTTTCCAGACCCATTTCTTCCAGAATGTTGGCAACACTATCGCCAATAGCCGGGGTCGGCGCCAAGGACAGATCAATGATGCCCGCGGGCACACCCAGCTGTTCGCTGGCCAGGTTGGCCACCAGCTGGCCCAGACGGGTGATCTTGAACGCCGTGCGCTTGACAAGCTCTGCCACCTGATCCATCGGGGCATCCTTGGGCAGCTTGGCCAGAGCAGCGCGCACCGCACCGGGGCCGGAAACGCCGACATGGATCTCGCAGTCCGGCTCTCCAGGGCCGTGGAAAGCACCGGCCATAAACGGGTTATCTTCGGGTGCATTGCAGAAAACCACCAGTTTGGCATCGCCCATGCACATGTTATCTTTGGTCAGCTCGGCGGTCTGGCGCACCACGCGGCCCATCAGGCCAACGGCGTCCATATTGATGCCGGATTTGGTGGAACCGATGTTGACGCTGGAGCAGACCAGGTCGGTTTCGGCCAGTGCACGGGGAATGCTTTCGATCAAACGCACATCGCCGGCGGAAAAACCCTTATGCACCAAAGCACCGTAACCGCCGATAAAGTTGACGCCGACCGCCTTGGCAGCGGCATCCAACGTTTTGGCAAACCACACGGGGTCGCGTCCGGTGCAGCACCCAGCAGCATGGCGATGGGCGTTACGCTGATGCGCTTGTTGACAATGGGAATGCCATAGTCCGCGCTGATCTTGTTGACAACGGGAACCAGGTTCCCCGCCAGACGGGTGATTTTGTTATAGATTTTCTCACAGGCTTTTTTGCATCGGGATCAATGCAGTCCAACAGGCTGATGCCCATGGTAACGGTACGCACATCAAGGTTTTCTGCGGTCAGCATCTCGATGGTTTCCAAGATATCGCCGCTGTTCAGAATTTTCATCGTGTGCCCCCTTACACCTTGTGCATCGCGTCAAAGACTTCCTGCCGAGTCACAGTGACCTGCATTCCCATCTCCTGGCCCAATGTGTCAAAACGGGCGCGGATTTCGGCCGGTTCGCTTGCGCAGGCAGAGATATCCACCAGCATAATCATGCAGAACATATCCTGCAGGATACTCTGGGTAATATCCTCAATGTTGATGTTCAGCTCGGCACACACGGCACTTACGCGGGCAACAACACCCACGGTATCGTGGCCGATAACAGTGATAACAGCTTTCATGACAGGCACCCCTCTTTATTATCAAAATCACGTTTATTATAGCAGATAATACCGCATTTGGGTAGCACCTGCCCAAATAAAAAAGCAGAAAAATTGCGGCAAAGTAAAAAACTCTCTACCCCAAAGTGGGGCAGAGGGCTTGAAATTCTTCTGAGGCAATACCGCATAATTCTAAGTGCCGATACGGCGAGCGAGGTGCGGCAGCTGCTAAGCCAAAAGCGCAGATAATACTTTGTGTATTATCGAGCATTTTGGCAACGCAGATGCCGTGCCGCAGCCGCCGAAGCGGTGCTTAAGCCGTAAGGCGGGAATTGTGCGGTGTTGCCCTGAATTATTCTTCTGTATGCGGATCCTGCGGCGGTACACCGTCCGTTTCCGGGGCGGCAAAACGCGGTTTGTCGGGCGGGTACTCGCCCTGCATGGCGGCTTCCATGCGGCTCAAGCGGGCTTCCAGTGCGCTGATGCGGTTGCTGAGCACATCGGGCAGCGCCTGCTGGTCCAGGTCGTCCGCCGGGCAGGATTGGCTGCCGCGCACGCGGACCACTTCGGCCGGAACACCGACCGCGGTGGTATTGGCCGGCAGATTTTTGAGCACCACACTGCCCGCGCCGACACGGACATTATCCCCGATATACACCGGGCCAAGCACCTTGGCACCGGCACCGATCAGCACGTTATTGCCCAATGTGGGGTGGCGCTTGCCGGAATCCTTGCCGGTGCCGCCCAGGGTAACGCCGTGGTAGATGGTGCAGTTATCACCGATTTCTGTCGTTTCGCCGAACACGATGCCCATACCGTGGTCAATGAACAGCCGGTTGCCGATCTTGGCACCGGGGTGGATCTCGATGCCGGTCAGGTGGCGGGCCAGCTGGCTGATGAGGCGCGCCAGGAAGAAACACTTGTGACAGTACAAAAAATGTGCAATTTTGTGCGTTACCAGCACATGGAAACCGGGGTACAAAATGATGACCTCCGCCACATTGCGTGCAGCAGGGTCCTTGTCCCGGATGTTTTTTGCGTCTGCCCAAAGTCCCATCCAACTTACCTCATTTCCGTTTGTGTCCTATCCCGAATATCCAAGGAAAACACTAGGATATCCTGAATTTTAAATATAGCACAATTTGCAGTAAAACGCAAGAATCAGACGGCGCTTCCCTGCGGTTTCTCCACCGCCCGGCTTTTCCTTATGGCAACACCGCACAATTCCCACCTGACGGCTTAAGCACCGCTCCGGCGGCTGCGGCACGGCATCTGCGTTGCCAAAATGCTCGATAATACACAAAGCATTATCTGCGCTTTTGGCTTAGCATCTGCCGTACCTCGCTCGCCGTATCGGCACTTAGAATTATGCGGTATTGCCTTATAAAATCTGCGCCCGGCAATGCATTTGCGCCGCAGTTATGCTACAATAGAACCAGAAAACCACACCGGGAGGGATACCAAAAATGACAGAAAAAACTCACGCAGTGCCAAACGGCGTGATCCACTACTGGATGAATAATTTCCAACCGGGGCGGGCAGTGCTGGTGTTCCTGCCCGGCCTGACGGCGGATCACCGCCTGTTTGACAAACAGGTCGAAGCGTTTGAATCCACCTATAACCTGCTTGCCTGGGATGCCCCCGGCCACGGCAAATCCCGCCCCTTTGTGATGGACTTCACCCTGGCGCAAAAGGCCGCCTGGCTGCATGCCATCCTGCAGGCGGAGGGCATCACCGCACCGGTGCTGGTGGGACAGTCGGTCGGCGGGTATCTTTCACAGGCGTACATTCAGGCTTACCCCGGCGAGGTGCGCGGCTTTGTTTCTATTGACTCTGCCCCGCTCAAGCGCAAATACATGAGCGACAAAGAGTTCTGGATGCTGAACCATATGGCCCCCGTTTACAGCGCCATGCCCTGGAAAATGCTGCGCAATGCCGCTGCGCAGGGCATTGGCATTACCGAATATGCCCAACAGAACATGCGCGAGATGGTGGCCCAGTACAGCCGGGATGAGTTCTGCGGGCTGATGAAACACGGGTTCATCATGCTGGCCGGGGCCATTGGGGCAGACCTTGGGTACGATATCACCTGCCCCTGCATCCTGCTGTGCGGCGAGCACGACAAAACCGGCGCTACCAAGCGCTACAACCCGATGTGGGCTGCGGGCGAACATCTGCCGCTGACCTGGGTCAAGGATGCGGGGCACAATTCCAATGCCGATAATCCGGCCTTTGTGAACGCAGAAATCGAGAAGTTTGTAGCCGGGCTGCCGGGGTTAAGGACCGGACTGCAAGGGAGACTGACACCATGAAAATCGAACAGCAGGCGCAGACTCGGGCTTTCCTGATTCAATCATTCGGCAGCGTCAGGGTGGGAAGGTACACAGCACTGCGGTCGGGGCTGCTTTGATGTCACGATTCAAAAATGCCTTTGGCACACCGCCTGCTCCAAACACAGCTGCCCGTGGCTGTGCCGCCTGTTTTGCGATGCTGACAACATACGGCAGGCTGAACAAAATCGGCTTTACATTTACAAAAAACTAAGTACCGGCGGCGACTGCTGCGGTTTCCATTTTTTCAAAAAGCAATCCACAGAAAATCATTGATCCTATGTATCAAATAGTAAGGAGCGAGCCAAATGGAAAAGCGATACGGCATCTTGATACTTGGCACTTTTGCCTGTGCCGCATGTTTCCTGTTATCCGCCTGCGCAGGGCCAGCTGCGGAACAGTCATCCGTTCAGCCACCCTATGACGGGCAGATCCAGGATGCCGATGTCTTTATCGACATGCCGAACCTGCGCCAGTATGGCGGCTACACCTGCGGGACCACCTGCGTGCAGATGGTGATGAACTGGCTGGACCCATACCAGGCCGATTGGAACCTTGCCGCCTATGAGGAAGAACTTGGCACCAACGAGGAAGCCGGAACCCCGCCAGGCAGCATTGTCAGCTTTTTTGAGGAAAACGGCGTAACCGTCACGGCAAAGGAGAACCGAACCACGCCAGAACTGGCTTCGGCTCTGTACCAGGGGCACCCTGTGCTGCTCTGCATTCAGGCATGGGCCGCGGCAGAGGATGGCTACAACACCCAAAATTCCGATGATGCGGACACCTATTTGGCCGAGGGGCACTGGGTCATCTGTGTCGGCTACCAGAAGCAGGAGCCGGGTTATGTATTTTACTTTAACGATCCGGCGTGCGTTGGCTATTGCATGATGAGTGAGCAGGATCTGAACAACCGCTGGATCGATATGGATACTGAGGGAAATGTTTACGACCACTACGGCATTGAAATCACTGCGGACGGAACGAGTTATAACCCGATGGGGTGTTTTATCTGGAATAGGAGGTATTTTCAATATGAAACCATCATCTAAAGCAGTCATGATTGGATGTATCAGCTTTTTTGTTTTCTTATATGGAAATCTTCTATTCGGTGGACTTGTTGGGTCACTGATTCCTGGTGGAGATGACTTTATAAACTCTTATTTTCACCCACTTTATACAGCAGTCACTCTGTTAATCTCTCTCATTATTTCCTGCACATACTTGATTCTCAAAAAAATCAATCTGCTTTTAGACAAAATGGATGAAAAATAAACTTGTGTTTCGCAAACTGGAATTGACCGAGCTGAAAGAGAAGGATGCTTGTTGCCCGAAAGACAAGAAGATGGAAGTAGAAGAAAACAAAAAATAATTTTTTATATGAAAGGCTGGTTGCAGAATGTCAAAACAAAATATTTATGATAATGATTTATTTTACGAAAACTTCGAGAAAATACGTAGCAAAGAAATCAATTTTAATGATATTATTGAGACACCAATAATATTAGGAATGATACCTGAACTATATAAAAAGAAAGTATTAGATATTGGATGTGGTATGGGGCAACATGCACTTCAATATTCAAAGAAAGGGGCGTTATCCGTTCTTGGAATTGATATATCGGAAAAATGTTAGCATATGCAAGAAAAAATAATGCTGCCTCTAATATTGAATACAGAAGGCTGGCTTTTGAAGAATTGGATGATTTAGAGGAAAAGTTTGATGTTATTACAAGTTCATTGGCTTTTGATTATGTAGAAAATTTTGAAAGGCTTATGAAACAGATTTATAGTCACTTGAATGAAAATGGCAAATGTGTTTTTTCGATGTCACACCCAATAAGTACAGCATATGATGGGACTTTTGACAGATATACCAGAACAGAAACTGGAGAAAGATTATATGCTAATCTACGAAATTACGGAATAGAGGGTAAGCGTGTTATTCATTGGGTAGTAGATGAATATGAACTTTATCATAGAACGATTTCAACATTAATAAATGATATTGTTTCTGCTGGATTTATTATTGAGGAATGTCAGGAATCAAAAGTACCAGAATCAATTAGAGAAAAGCGACCAGATATGTTTGGAGGAGTTATTCATCAGCCAGACTTTATTTTTTTAGGTGTGGAAAGAAAAATTAATATTTTATCTATGTAAAGAACCCGACAAGTTCCAGTTTGCAGAGGTAATCATATCTTGAAAAAATATCAATGTCCTTGTTGTGGATATTTCACCTATAACGTTTCACCAGGCGAAGACTGCGGGTATATTTGCCCTGTCTGTTTTTGGGAGAATGACCCATTCATTGCTTCTGATGATGAACCCAGCGACTCTAACCATGGAATAACACTGAATGAAGCAAAATTCAACTATTTACGATTCGGTGCCTGCGAAGAAGGCATGCTGCGTTATGTCCGTCCACCCCAAAATGATGAAAAGAGCGCTTTGAGATGAGAACATAAAACCTGCCCATATCAAACGTACTGCCATATCATAACTTTTTTACCACAATCAAATTTATGGCAATACCGCATAATTCTAAGTGCCGATACGGCGAGCGAGGTGCGGCAGATGCTAAGCCAAAAGCGCAGATAATACTGGATGCTGCAAAGGTGAGCGCCGCCAGTGGCGGAAACAGCGAACCGAAGCAGGGGCAGCGGTCGCAGAGTGCGAGGGGCTTTTGCCCCCGAAGCGCGATGCGGGTACCGCAACCCGACATTATCGAGCATTTTGGCAACGCAGATGCCGTGCCGCAGCCGCCGGAGCGGTGCTTAAGCCGTCAGGCGGGAATTGTGCGGTGTTGCCTTAGGAGGTTCCCAATGGAAGACAAAATCAAAGGTATCGCATTGCTATTGTTCGGCATTCTGCTCAGCTGCGCGCAGGATGGACTGAATGATACGATTTTTGCCAGCATGTCAGATATTCCGTATGCATTTGTCGGACTGTGCGTTGGCATCGCTGGGCTCTGCCTTGTGTTTGGCAAACCAAAGGACAAATAACTGCCATTTTGTCCCCGGCCAGCCTGCTGCTTGCAGTTTGGCCTGTTCGTGTTATAATAGCTGTATACAAACTTGTCTGCCGTACCGGCAGCTGAATCAGGAGGATAACCCCATGCTAGATTCCCGCTGGGCGTCGATTGACGCATTTGCAGAAAATAACCGTGATAACATTCTACGTGATATTACCCGCCTTGTGGCTGTGCCGAGCGTTGAGGGCACGCCGGAGCCGGGCGCACCGTTTGGCAAAGGCCCCAAGGCTGCGCTGGACAAAGCCCTGGAAATTGCCGCAGAGCTTGGCCTGGACACCCACAACGCCGAAGGTTACATCGGCTGGGCGCAGACCGGCCCCATTGCAGATGGCCAGAAGTATCTGGCTACCATCACCCACACCGACGTTGTGCCCGAGGGCAACGGCTGGGATGCTGACCCCTACACCGTGCGCGTGCGGGATGGCTGGCTGCTGGGCCGCGGCGTGGCCGACGACAAAGGCCCCAGCATTTTTGTGCCTGTATGCCCTGAAATACCTGAAAGACAACGGCGTGACCCTCAAGTACCCCGTGCGAGCCCTGCTGGGTGCCAACGAGGAAACCAACATGCACGACGTAGACTATTTTGCCGCCCACTTTGAGCAGCCCGCTTTCTGCTTTACCCCGGACGCCGAGTTCCCGGTATGCAACGGCGAAAAGGGCGGTTTTGGCGGCGAGCTGGTCAGCCCCGTGCTGGAAAACGGTGTAATCGTTGATTTTGTGGGCGGCGTTGCCCACAACGCTGTGCCCGACCGCGCAGCCTGCACCGTCCGCCTGCCGGAAAGCGCCCTGAAACAGACCGAGGGCGTGACCTTTGAAGCTGGTGAGAACGGCACCACCATCATCCGCGGCTGGGGCAAAAGCGGCCACGCCGCTATGCCGCAAGGCACCGTAAACGCCATTGGGCTGATCGTTACCTGCCTGCTGGAAAGCAAGGTCTGCTCCCCGGCCGAGACCACTTATCTGCAGGTGCTGCACACCCTGCACGCCACCACGGACGGCAGCGCCTTGGGCATTGCCGCCAGCGATGATGTGTTTGACCCGCTGACCATCATTGGCGGCACCATCGAGATGAAGGATGGCCGCCTGCGCCAGAGCTTTGATTGCCGCTACCCGACTTCCACCACCGCGGAGCACCTGACCGAAATGATGACCCAGGTGTGTGGCACCGCTGCCACACTGGAGGATGTATCTTCCCGCGTGCCGTTCTACATTGCAGCGGACAGCCCGGCCATCCAAACGCTGATCACCACCTACAACGATGTGACCGGCGAAAACAAAAAGCCCTTTACCATGGGCGGCGGTACCTATGCGCGTCACTTCCCGTACGCCGTCAGCTTTGGCCCGGAGCACACCGACATTGAGCTGCCGGAATTCGCCGGTCCCATGCACGGTGCCAACGAGGGCACCCCGTTTGAAAAGCTGATTGAAGCGTTGAAGATTTATATTCTGGCGTTGCTGCGTCTGCAGGAGATTGAGCTGTAATTTGGGGTTGTGCGCTTTCCGGGCATCGTTTTGCGTTTGTTTTAGGCGTTGCGTTTGCCGCACATTTTTAGCAGCTCATTAAACAAAGTTTCGGCGGGGTCAGGTGACCCCGCCCTACTGCTATCTGGGGATTCATAACGCAAAAGATAAGGCAACACCGCACAATTCCCGCCTAGCGGCTTAAGCACCGCTTCGGCGGCTGCGGCACGGCATCTGCGTTGCCAAAATGCTCGATAATGTCGGGTTGCGGTACCCGCATCGTGCTTCGGGGGCAAAAGCCCCTCGCACTCTGCGACCGCTGCCCCTGCTTCGGTTCGCTGTTTCCGCCACTGGCGGCGCTCACCTTTGCAGCATCCAGTATTATCTGCGCTTTTGGCTTAGCAGCTGCCGCACCTCGCTCGCCGTATCGGCACTTAGAATTATGCGGTATTGCCATAAAACAATCCGTAGGGAACGGTTTTGACCGTTCCGGGGCGTCAGGGACGCCGCCCCCTACTTTGGGACAGGGTATATTGTATAAAATTTATAATATCTAATAAGGCAAAAGTCCACGGGACGATGCGAGCATCGTCCCCTACACACGGTTTGCAGGTTCGCGGCTCGATATTTACGTTTCTTCCCGGCGCGATGAGGGCATCGCGCCCTACAGAACATTTTATTGTTTACCGCACATTTTCAAGTACCATAATTATTCTTTATTATTTATTCTTTATTCATTAAGAATCCCTCCGCCCCATCTCCAATTCCTACTTCTCATTCCTAATTTCTAATTCAAATAAAAAAAGACCCCCGCAGCGTATGATTTGAACAGCACCCCATTTGTTAGACAGTATGATATACTATTTAACAAGTGGGGTGTTTTGCTATGCCAAAAGGAGTACCAAACAAACGATATACGCCGGAATTCAAGAGAATGGTTGTAGAAACCATGAAAAAAGAACAATCTGAGTATCTATGCAGCGATGCAGGAATTTGGAATTAACGACCATAAAATTATAGAGCGTTGGGAACGCATTTATCTGGAAGAAGGGCCGGAAGGGTTAGCCATCGAACGGCGTGGTCGCAGCAACAAAGGCCGTCCGCCAAAGCAGTTGCCGAAGCAGGTGGAAGAAGATCTGCTAGCCGAAGTGCAGAGACTGCGTGCGGAGAACGATTACCTAAAAAACTTGCAAGCCTTGGTTTTGGAAGACGAGCGACGCCAGCGCAGAAAACGCAGGTAGTTCAAAAACTGAGGCAAAGACATTCTCTGGATATTCTTCTCTCAATCGCTCAACTGCCCCGTGCCACTTTCTACTATCATCTGAAGCGGATGAACAGTTCAGATAAGTATAAAGCTGTCAAAGCGGAGATCACGGCCATCTACCACGAAAACAAAGGAAGATACGGCTATCGCCGCATTACAACAGAACTTCACAAGCGCAATTTTCTCCTGAATCACAAGACTGTCCAGCAGCTTATGAAGGAGCTGGGTTTAGTTTGCCGTGTCAGGAGGAAGAAGTATCGTTCTTACAAGGGTGAAGTTGGCAAAATTGCGCCGAATCTGTTAAACCGGGACTTCCGCGCCGAAAAGCCGAACCAGAAGTGGGTCACCGATGTGACAGAGTTCAGTTTGTTTGGCGAGAAGCTCTATCTCTCGCTCTCGCCCATCCTTGATCTGTGCAGCAGCGATCTGGTCAGTTACACCATATCGGATCGTCCTGCACTCAGCATGGTAACCACCATGCTGGACGAGGCGTTTGCAAAGATCCCGGCCGAAACAAACCTGATTCTCCATTCTGACCAGGGCTGGCAGTACCAACACAAACAATACCAACAGATGCTCCGGGAGAAAGGTGTTCGCCAGAGCATGAGCCGCAAGGGAAACTGTCTGGACAATGCTGTGATAGAAAATTTCTTCGGGCTGCTCAAAAGTGAGCTGCTGTATTTGCAGGAGTTCCGCTCCATGGAACACTTCAAACTGGAACTGATCGAATATCTAGATTACTACAACAACCGCAGGATCAAGGCAAAGCTAAAGGGCTTGCCGCCTGCAATTCACAGACCGCAAGCCCTTTCGGCTGCTTGAACAATTTTTACTTCAGAATATTGTCTAACTTTTTGGGGTCACTTCAATTTGACGCCGCGGGGTTTCTCAATTGTTCGGTTTGTATTGCAGCACCTTCTGGGAGAACGTCCGATCGAAGAACTGGATGAAGGGCCCAAGGCAGAACGCACAGATCAAGGTGCCAAGGCCCACAAGGCCACCCAGCAGCCAGCACAGCAGGGCGCTGAGCGCATCGGTGAAGATGCGGCACCCGAAGTACGGGCAGGGTGTGTAGTCCCGCAGACCGAGGGAAAGGTAATCGTAGGGCGCGATGCCGAGGTCGGCGGTCTGGTAGAGCGAAGCGCCCAGCGCCGTGACCAGCACCGCCGCGATGACCCACGCCAACTGCACCGTCAGCGACGGCGCGTCGCCGAAGTGGGCGTGAATGGGGTCATAGAACGCCGTGACGATGTACCCGATGCAGATGCCGTTGACGAAGGTGCCAAGGCCGATGTACTTGCGCCCGAACCAGAATTCCAGCAGGAAAAACAGGATGTTCATGCACAGGTTCTGGGTGCCCAGCGAGATGCCGAGCAGCTCCGCCAGCCGCATGTTCAGGGCGCTGATGGAGTCGTTGCCGAGGTGGGACTGCTTGAAAAGCGCAATGCCAAGGGCGATGATGACGATGCCGCCACCATGCCCACCACCCGCCGCCAGT
>ENA-OQAJ01000396-OQAJ01000396.1-human-gut-metagenome-genome-assembly--contig:-NODE-396-length-13756-cov-2.234940_pt1 | contig 13756 bp, 18 predicted proteins | sample MGYA00242736_ERZ504529 | MGnify/ENA primary metagenome ERZ504529 (study PRJEB26092, sample SAMD00036275) | human gut metagenome | host: Homo sapiens | study: EMG produced TPA metagenomics assembly of...
TCGCGAGAGCAAATTCGGGCATCCCTTGCCCCCGTTTTTTAGTCGCTATCTGTAGACTGGACTATTATTATACCATTCAATAATCAAATCATTATCGTTATTTATGGACATTTAAAGTGAAAAAGATATTCCTATAATGATTAAAGCAATAGATGCAAATATGTATCTATATCTTTTGTAGAAAACATTGCTCCTATACAAGAGATAGATACAGCAAATTGCATACATTTTAAACTTAACTCTGTAGTCTTAAATATACACATAGACAAAAAAGATAATGCCAAAACAAATAGTATAGCATTCAATATATATTTCAGTTTCATATTCCTTTGATTTACATTGACCTTATTAGCAGTAGCATATAAATTGCTCATCCTAACCCAATAACCAATCCTATACAAAAGAACAAGGTGAATCTCTTTTCCTTGTGTTTCAGCCCATAGACCAGCCCGATAATAGCACATAAAGGAATATTAGATGAATCTGCATTTTTTCCTTTATTTACAAGGTATTTATGACTTTCTTTGCTCAATTTGCAAATCTCACGGTTCTCATTGTTCTGTTGTAGCATACATTTATGCAACTTAATGTTCCCATGATTCAGTTTAATCTATTTTCTCTAATTCAATTGTAGCTACTTTCTCTTTATCTGGACTAATTTCATTCTGTATAATGGTTATATGTTTTTGGGTATAGCTTTTGATAATCCAAGGGGCTCCACCCAAATATAAAGCATTGCTATTAAATGTGATATATTTCCCTTCTATTGTATAGGTAATATCAATTTCATCGTAACCTTCCCAATTTACTTTCCCTTTCCGAGTATCTACAAATTGCATACCGACCCCCATATTTTGTACTGTCCAAGCCTCACAATGCCCTGTTCCACGCCATGAAGTCTGATAAAGTGCTTCGGGGGTTAATTCATTTGTCTGTTCATTATCATCGTCGCAGCTTATAAAGCTGAATGTACAGAGGAATAGCATAAGTATTCCAAGAATTTCTTTTGTTTTCATATTCTTTTTTTTAATCTCTTGTTTAACTCATTCAATCTTTATTTTGTCTCTTCGTTGAACCAACCAAAGATAAGACAAAGATAAAAAGAAGAATTCTTTGGCAGATTAAGATACTCTTGGAATATTGTTATAATGTAAATTTCTAAACCTATGTTTATTTTTTGTTGTCAAAACTTTGCTTGCGTCTGATTCGGCTCATGTGTATGGGTGTAATTTTAAGGTAGGATGCTATTTCTTTTAGTGATACCATTTGAAGGATTGCAGGGCATTTTTTTAAAAGTTGGAGGTAACGCTCTTCCGGTGTGAATCTGAATAAATCCAAATAACGTGAAATATGATTGGAAAAACATCTGTTCGGCTGCGATACGGGCTATCCGTTGGTTTTCATTATTTTCCTTGAATTTTTGCTGTAAGAATGTAGAAGAACAGATGTAAATCTCGCACGGGATTATCGCCTGTATATTCAATTCTGATTTCATGCCATATAAGCAAGTGGGATAATCGGCTATAAATTCATTTGGAAAGGAAAAACCGACATTATACGGCTTGTTTTCTGTCCGGTTGGTGCAACTGTATTTGACTACGCCTGATAAGATAAACCCGAAGAAAGAACAGGCATCACCTTCATGGAGAATAAACTCATTCTTTTTATAATGTCGTAACTCTCCATGTTTCAGACACAACTCCTTGAAGAAATCTATGTCTATGTTACTCATATATGAATTGAATTCGGCTATCATTTGTATATAAGAGAAATGTTTAGAGGTTTTATCCCGATTTAGTTACCGCAACCGGGTAATTACACTAAATAGTTGATTTTCTTTTGTTTTTTGCGGATGCAAAGGTACAAAAGAAAATGATATTTCAAAGTGTACTGAATAACAGAAAATGGCAAAAATAGAGAAAAACAGAAAATATTCAAATGACTGATAATAAGAAAGATGAATTATTTTTATTCTATAATCTCCATGTCTTGTATCGGCATTGGCATTGGGTGGTAAAGAAGCAATAGATAACATCCATATTCTAAAAACTATTCCCTACATAGAAATGTCACTCCAATCTATCGGGGATTTGAAACGAGTGCAATAACAGATTACTAACGAAGCGCGATGACGCTTAAACAGTGTTCCCCGCTAATCCATTAAAGGGTTCACATATGGTTCATACTCGAATGATTTTCTTTTGCAAAATATGCAAATTACTTGAGTTTTAGCTATTTCAAAAAACGACCAAAGGGTTCACAAAGGGTTCATCGAAAGAGAGTGAAATCATTCACTCTCTTTTTTTATGCCCTTTTCAATTCTGCAACCAATGGTTGCGGAATTTCATCCCACCCGGACAAATCGGGACACCGCAGGACAAATTCGGACAGCCCTTGCCGCCCGTCCAAATATAGCATATTTAGTCGCTACCTTTGGGCGGGACTATTCCCGTAACCGCTAAAATTTCAATTATTTATGGCAAACAGAATGACCCCGCCCGCAGAGGGGCAGGAAAAAGACGTGCTGCTGGTCTTGGATAAACAGCAGGGAAAGGTGAGTGCCGTTAAGGGTATTGACAAGGAGGGCAATTTGCAGACCGTACCGCCGACACACGGTGGCGAGTTCATGCAGGTGGACAAGAACAGCGATGTGTTCAGCAACTTCATTTCCAACTTCTACCGCAAGTATCAGGACACTTCCGGGCTGGAACTGTTCAGCGTCAAGGCTTCCGAAGCGGAGCGGGACGCAAAGGCAATCGAGGAAAACCACCGCAACCCTACACCGGAGGGCGACAAGCGGGCTGAAATGCTTCGAGTTCCGAAGCCCGACTTCCACGAGTTCAAGCAGGGTTACCGCTTCGACCCGGCAAAAATCGACTGGGAGAACCTGAAAAAAGTCGGCATCACCGCCGACACCCTGAAAAACACGAGGGACTTCGACCGGGTGATGCGTGGCTACAAGTCCCGCAACACCTACACCGTTTCGGGGACGGTGGGCGGCTTCTACCTCAAACCTACCGATGTCAAGCTCTCTTTCTATCAGGCAAAGGACGGCACGGTAGTACCCAAGCTGCACGGCGTGCAGCAGGACGAAAAGCTGTTGCAACGCCCGTTCCATGAACACGGGTTCACCAAGCAGGAACAGGGCAACTTGCAAGGCACTGGCAACTTGGGCGGCATCGCTGAAATCAAAGACCCGAAAAGCGGCGAGCAAATCCCCGTGTTTGTCAGCCGGGACAGGTACACGCACGAACTGGAATACATGCGGGCTGACAAATGGAAATGCCCCGATACAATCTGTAACGTGCAAGTCAGCCCGGAACAGAAAGCCGCCTTTGAAGCGGGCAAGCGGTGAAAATGGAAAACCTGCAATTCAGGGACGGCACGCAGCGCAGTGCCTATTTGCAGGTCAGTGCGGTGGAGCGTGGCTTGGAGTTCCTGCCCCGTGCCGCCGTCCAGTTCTTGCAGCAGGGGCAGCAGCCCGCAGAACAGCAGGTAGCCGGGCTAAAGGACGGCAAGGGCGTTGAGTTCAACGGTCATGTACAGCCCGGCGCACAGGGCAAATCCCCCGACAAGGTGCAGCCGAAAGACGTTACCCCCGCCGCCGAGAACCGGACGCAGGTAGCGGTCAATTCCGGGGGCAAGACCAACGAAGCCACCAAGCAGGGCAAAGAGCCGTTGAAACAGGGTCAGGACAAGCCCACCCCCAAGCAGAAAGAGAAGCAGGAGAAAGCGCAGGACAAGAGCCTGAAAGCTGACAAGCCCAAGAAGTCCAGAGGAATGAAAATGTAATATCCACCATTAAAAAGTAAAGAATTATGATTGCATTGATAGCAGAAAAGCCCAGCGTGGCAAAGGACATCGCCCGCATCATCGGTGCGACCGGGCGTAATGACGGTTATCTTTCCGGCAACGGGTATATGGTGACATGGGCGTTCGGCCACTTAATCCAGCTTGCCATGCCGGAAGCCTATGGCGTGGCGAACTTTCGCAGGGAGAGCCTGCCCATACTGCCGCCCGATTTCCAATTAATCCCCCGTCAGGTGAAAGCGGAGAAAGGGTACAAGGCAGACCCCGGCGTGCTGAAACAGTTGAAAGTGATAAAGGAAGTGTTCGACCAGTGCGACCGGATTATTGTCGCCACCGATGCCGGGCGTGAGGGTGAGTTAATCTTCCGCTATATCTTCCATTACCTGAACTGCCGGAAACCATTTGTGCGCCTGTGGATAAGCAGCCTTACCGACAAGGCAATCCGTGAGGGGCTGGATAACTTGCAGCCGGGAGAGCGTTACGATAACCTTTACCTCTCTGCCAAGTCCCGCAGCGAAGTGGACTGGCTGATAGGGATAAACGCCACCCAAGCGTTGAGCGTAGCCGCCGGGCAGGGGGTGTTCTCGCTGGGCAGGGTGCAGACACCCACGCTCGTGATGATATGCAGCCGCTATTTGGAGAACAGGAATTTCGTACCCGCCAAGTTTTGGCAACTCAAAGCGGTGACCGCCAGCGGGGGAATAAATTTTACCGCCCAATCGACCGCCAAGTGGGAACAGCAGCCCGAAGCCATAGCCGCCCTGCAACGGGTAAAGGATGCCGGGCAACTTGTGGTTAAATCCGTTGAGAGGAAAGAAGCCTGCCAAGAACCGCCGCTTTTGTACGACCTTACCACGCTGCAAAAGGAAGCGAACACGAAGCTGAACTTCTCGGCTGACAAGACGCTTTCCATAGCGCAAAGCCTGTATGAAAAGAAAGTGATGTCCTATCCCCGAACCGGAAGCCGCTATATCCCGGAGGACGTTTTCGATGAAATGCCGGAACGTGTCGCCCTGCTGGGGCAATACTCCCGCTTTGCCGGGTATGCCGCCGGGCTGGACGGCACACCCCTGAACCGCCGCAGCGTGAATGACGGCAAAGTGACCGACCACCACGCCTTAATCATTACCGAGAACCTGCCCGGCGAACTTTCCAAGACGAGCGGGCGGTTTACGAGCTGGTAGCCGGGCGTATGCTGGAAGCCTTTTCGGGCAAGTGCGTGAAAGACGTTACCACCGCCGTATTGTCGGCTGGAGATACCGACTTCACGGTGAAAGGGTCTGTGATGAAAGAAGCCGGGTGGCGTGCCGTGTTCGGCGAGCAGGAAACGGGCGGGGATGAAGAAGCCGCCAGCCTGCCGCCACTCCAAGAGGGAGAATATTTGCCACTCTCCGGCGTGGATCTGCTCGAAAAGCAGACCAAGCCGAAACCGCTGCACACGGAAAGCAGCCTGTTGGCGGCAATGGAGAACGCAGGCAGGGAACTGGAAGATGCCGAACTGAAAGCCAGCCTGAAAGATGCCGGGATAGGCACGCCCGCCACCCGTGCGGCGATTATCGAACGCTGTTCGCCCGCCAGTACATCGTGCGTGAGAAGAAGAACCTTGTGCCTACCGACAAGGGGCTTGCCGTTTATGGGATTGTCAGGGACAAGAAGATTGCCGATGTCGAAATGACGGGCATGTGGGAAACCGCCCTTGCCAAGATAGAAGCGGGCAGCATGGATGCCGACACGTTCCGAAAGGGCATCGAGGTGTACGCAACGCAAATCACCGCAGAACTGCTATCGGTGCAGCTATCTGTCGCTACTGGTGAAACCTGCCCCTGCCCGAAATGCGGCAGCGGGCGCATCCTGTTCTACCCGAAAGTGGCGAAGTGTTCCAACGTGGACTGCACGCTTACCATATTCCGCAACAAGTGCGACAAGCAGCTTTCCGACAAGCAGATTGTCGAGCTGGTGACTAAACGCAAGACCGGGCTAATCAAGGGCTTCAAGGGCAAGAACGGCAAGGCTTTCGATGCTTCGCTGGTACTGGACGAGCAGTTCAATGTCGGTTTTCATTCCCCGAAAAGAAAGCGAAACCGAAGAAATAGCCTATCTTTGCCACTGAAATTTCATTGTGATAGGTTTTGCAACTTATAATAATTGAAATTTTAGTGGTTGCGCCCGGCGGGAACCGGGCGCATTTTTTATACGTTCCCGCCAAACAGGTAGGTCGAACAGACCACCCCGTTATCCAGCACCCTGCTTTCCGAGAGCTTCCACAGCGAGCCGGATGTTTCCCCGACAAAACCGATGCCTTTGCCCGCCATGACCGGGACGGTGTAGATTGTCAGGCTGTCCAGCAGTCCGGCTTTAATCAATGAAGTAAGCAGCTTGCCGCCACCCACCACCAGCATGTCGGTTTCCTGTTTCAGTTCATAGACCCTTTGCAGCGGTTCTTCGGTCAGGAACTCCACCCCGCAGTCCGGTGTAACGTTGGTGTCGTAGTGTGACACCACAAAAGACCGTTTGCTTTTGTGCGGCCACCCGCCCCAGTGTTCAAAGATGTAGTTGTAGGTGTTCGCCCCCATAAGCAGGCAGCTTGCGGCGGCGTGTTCCCTTGCCGCCAGTTCCTTGACCTCACGGGGCATCCAGTCCAGTTCATAGTCCGGCGTGGCGGTATGCCCGTCCAGCGATACGGCGATGTGCGCTTTGATTTGTTCCATATTGTCAGGTATTAAAGTGATATAAATCCCTACTGTCTTGGCACGTTAGCCGCAACCCCAAAAAAGAAAGCGTGGCATGACGCTGTTTCAAAGTAGAGGTACTGGCATACCCAAATGTGGAAACAGTGCAGCCACGCTATGACAAACGCATAGCATATCCTGCGCTGAATATCCCCACATTTTGAAAAGTGCCAGTTTTCTACTTTGGGACGTTCGGCGAACGTATATGTTATATATAAAGGCAATATTCCGGCAACCGCCGTCCAACTGCCGTTACTTTTCCGTGTAACTTCTGCAAAGTTAAGCAAATACCCTGAAAAATCACGTGCAAACAGAAAAAAATCCTGCCGTGTTATCACAACAGGGCAGGACACAAGCACCTAAAAATACACAAGTTCAGCCCATACGCCTACGGGCAGCTTGCGTTCCTTTGAAGATGATATGAACCGATGACAAAACAGCTTTGGTTCGCCGTGTCTTTGGTGATGATGTCCCTTTCCCGCATGAAGCGGATATAGCTCTTTGCGGTGCGCTCCTTGATGTCCAATACCTGCTGCAACTGCTCGCAAAGGTCTATGTAGGTGATGCGTGTCTGCCGCCCGAAGATGTCATGTGCGACATTCACCAGTTCCCTTTCCTTGCGTTTCTCCTTTTCCTCACGGGGCTTCTCGCCCTTGTACACGTGCATCCCGGCTTCCTTGTCCCATGCAAAGAGCATCAGCGGCACGTCCAGCGGGCTTCCGTCCCTTACTTTCAGGGCTTTCACCACCGACTGGGCGGGTTCATCGTCTTTCTCTATCGAAAGGATTGTAGCCGCCTTGCGCTGCAACTCGCTGCCCAAATGTCCCCGCAGCTTCAAACCGTTGGGGACGAAATGCAGCACGCACAGAATACACGTGTTGTAGATGCCAGCCAGCCGATAAAGTTCATCTATCACCGCCACGCTTTCCGCTTCATCGTTGGCACTCTTAACAAGGTCGGCGATGCCGTCAATGACGACCAACTGGATGCCGCCGTACTGGTAGTAGAACTTATCCATGCTCTGCACAATGGCGTTCAAGCGTTCTTTGCGTGACATACCCGTCAGGCAGAACGCTTTGAGTTCATCGGGTTTGTCCGGCTGTTTGGCACGTGCCAGCAGGTTGCTTACATTCTTGAACAGTTGCACTTCCGATTGCTCGGTATCGTAAAGCAAGACCGCCTTGTGCCTGCCGTTGGCGGTTATCTGTATGCCCAGCGTATCTACTTCCGCACCAGCCGGGCAGATGCAGCCCGCCACGATTGCGGCTACATAATTGCTCTTTCCCGTTCCCTCGCCCCCGGTGATGCCGAACAGGTTGCCTTGTGTCCCCAGCGGAACGTCACCCGCCGAAATAATCTCTTGTGCTTTGGCGGGCGGGTTGTTGAAATCTATCTCGCATGATTTTAGCATAATCAATGTGTCGCTATACAGGTTGTCTAAAAATTCGATAAACAGCTTCAGGAAATCTTCACGGGTGTTCCCGGCTTTGAAGTAGTCGGATATGTCCTTTTCCTCTTTCGTTCCCGGAAGCGGGAGCAGCAGGCGTTTCACGCCAAATTCTTCCAATAGTTTTTCCTGCTTGCATGAACTTTCCCTGCCCGTCTTGTCCATGTCAAAGAGCAGGACGATGTGCTTGAAGCGGAACGTCAGCCGATAGACCAGCGTGGGAGGGATAGTCACCGTTTCGCTGTTGAAGCAGATAGCGTGAAAACCGTGCGCCGCCAGCGAAAGCACGTCTTTCTCGCCGCCCGTGATGAATAGCGTGTCGCCTTTGGCTGGCAGTTGTTCCAGCCCGAAACTGTAGTTCTCGCCGAAGCTGCCGCCGTAGAGGAAGCGGGGCGTGGAGAACGGGCGGTACAGCTTGATGTGCTGTTTGCCCTTGTAGCCGTACATGGGTTCTGCCACCGATGAAGTGTAGGTGTACGGTTTGCCCTCTGCCGTTTCGCTGTGATACTCCCGGAGCGAGCAGACCTTGTAACGTTCCAGCAGTTCGGGCGTGATGCCGTACTGTTGCCAGTACACCAGTTCGGCAAGCGGGAACTTCTGTTCCCGGAACTGGTAGGGCTTGACGGGCTTTTCGGACGTTCTTCGGGTTTGTCCGGCACTGCCCGGCGGACGGTTGCCGGGGGAACGGAAACCGGAGTGCCGGAAGCCAGCCCCAAACCCAAGTCCCGGTCGATGATTTCCAGTATCTCCACGAAGTCAGCCGCCCGGTTGCAGTCCAGCCCCTTTAACTGCCCCACGAGGAAGAAACAGTCGCCGCTATAACTGTCGTTGCCGAAGTCTTTCATCTTGTAGATACCGCCCCGGCGGTCGAAGTAGATGTTGCAGGAAGCCTTGCTGTCCTCGTACAGCGGGTTAAGGAAGTTGCGACCTATGCGCCAGTTTCCGGGCAGGTAGTGTTTGAACACCGCCAGCCCGTTACTTGTCCTTTCTAAGATTTCCTCTTTCCTTAGCATACAACTGGTGGTTGGTTATCAGGTTGTCGATGTTCTCCTTGTTGCTCCTTATCAGGCGTTCTTCCAGCATCCGGCGTATCTCGCTGACCTTGTAGAAGTAGCGTCCCCTGATGTTGGAATAGGCGATAGTCCCCGACACCCGCAGGCGTTGCAGGGTCTTTTCGCTTATTTTCAGGAACGTGCAGACCTCGTAGCTGTCCACCCACATGTCTTCCTCGCTTTGCCTTGCCGTTTCCATGTGGTTGAAGATGTAGTCGGCAATGGCGGTAATCTTGTTGTCCAGTTCCTTGTAGGCTTTGGACTCGAATGTTATTATTTCCATAACGGTAACTGATTGATTTGCCGCAAAGTTCGGGTGTCCTGAAAAATAAAAACGCCACAGATGTACCCACCTGTGGCGAAATAAATTTTTGTTAAAGCACGGTTGCCTAATCCTGCTCCCTCATGCGCATCAGCAACCTGTCTTTCAGGGTGGAGAGGAAGCCCGTTCGGTCTTTGGTCTTGGCTTTTAGTTCCATGTAGGTGTGGTAGAAGTCGCCGAGGTCTATGTCGAACACGTATTCAAAGTAGGCTACAATCTCCTTAATATCAACCGTTCCCTTGTTCAGACAGCCGCAGGCGTCCAGTGCGTAGATAAGTTCCACCAACGCCCTTTTCGTCCCCGTCCAGCGCAACAGCCTGCCCATGAAGCCGTTCTTCACCCGCTTGCGCTGTTCCCGGCGTTCCAGCTCGTGCAGACGGTTGGTGAGGTATATTTCCAGCAGTTCGTTGGCTAAAATCTTGGCTACCTTGAAATCGTGACTGGTGCTGAACTGTGGGTCTGTTTCGTAATAGAAACTGTCCACGATGATTTGTATGTCAGGCTTCCCACGTATGAAATACTGCCTGTCCAAGTAGGTGGCTTTCGTTCGGTGGTACTGGTAGAACGCCAAGTTCCGCTGGAACGACCTTGAATCCGGTCGGTTTCCGACAGCAGGTAGTCCCGCTGCACGTCCTCGCTGCCGCTGGGGAAGCGCACCTCTATCTTGTAAACGGTATTGTAATAGATGATTTTGCTCGCTAAAAGCGGTTTCAGTTCCTTGAAGAAGTGTATTTCTTCTTCCGTGCTGGCGAACGGGTAGGAGATTATAAAGGTTTTGAGTTCGCCCAGTATCTCTTGCAGGTAGTCCACGCACAGGCGGCAGAGCGTCAGCGTGTCCGCTGCGGTGTCCTCGTATTCCTGTATCTGCCATTCCACTTTTTGAAGCAGTCCGGCGAAGTATGTTTCCAACGGTATCTTATGTTCCATAACCTTGTGCTTATCTTTTATGAAGCACAAAGTTACGGGCATAAAAAATCAGTTTTATTCTTGATTTTTCACATTACGTTCTTGTAACTGTGCATTTTCTTGTTTCCTGCGCTTTTCTGCGTATTTCTCCGGGGGTATCTAAAAGATACGCCTTGCAGAAGTCGTTCAGGTTCGATGTCGATGCGAACCCGGTGGTGAACGCCACTTCGGTAAGCGTGAGGTTTGTGTTCAACAGGTAGTGTTCCACGTCCTTTACCCGTTCCTTTATCACCCATTCCTTAGCCGTGTACCCGGTCATTTTCTTTACCTTTCGCCGGAACGAGCCGTATTCCATGCCGCATTTGTCCGCCAGTTTCTCGGCATCATAGACCATGTAGCCTTTCAGACGTACCATTTCGGTGAACGTCTGCCTGCCCAGTTCCGGCAGCATCCGTTCGGCGTGGCGCAGTTCCTTTTCCGTCACCAGCAGTCGGTTGCCCCTTACCGGGTTTCTCCGCAGCAGGTGGAAAGCGTGGCATACCGTGTTGTACACGTTGCAGAGGTACTGCCGTCCCGGTCGCATCCAGTGGAGCGCATCGCAGTAGGCGGTCAGTTCGGGTATCTCGTCCCGCTTGCGGTGCTGTTCCGCCAGTTCGTCCAGTATGGCGTAACGGGTGGTGGACATACCCAGCAGGATAATGATTGCCTTGTAGTCCTTGTATGCCGCCAGTGTCGGCGTTTCCGGCAGGCTTTTGAGCGTGTCGCACACGTGGGCGCACAGCCGCCCGTCCTTGCTGAACGGTTCAAGTTCCAAGTAGTTGTCCATTTTCCGGCTGTTGTGCAGCAGCATGTTACCTTTTTCGTCCAGTTTCCTTGCAGGACGCTTCCAACTCCGCTTCGGGAGCGGGAAGCAATAATGATGTAATCCGTTGTTCCATATCTGATGTTTTTATATATGAATGACATATCATTTGTTCCACTTCACGCAATCCGTCCAACCCCCATTCATCGAACAGCCATGTTTCTAAGAAGAAAAGTACAAAGGGCAGCAGGAACAGAAAATATGCCTGTACTGCGCTGATATGCTTAGAGCGGCGGTAGCGGTTCAACAATGCCTGTACACGGGCTTTCCTGTATCGTGCAAGAATAAATACACAAATAAGCAAAAACATTGCACCTAAATAGCCAAGATGTAAGGACGACCATTCCGGTACACTGTTAATCAGGGAGAAAGTTGCCGGGCACGAACTACTACCCACCACCAATACCAAACAGCAGTATAAACCTGACATCCGCCCTATCTTCTTGCCCCAAACCTCTCCCTTGAAATATAGGTAGTCAAAAAAATAGTATCTGTAATTCGTCCGGTTTGCACGTTGCTTCACTCGTTCAAAATAGTTATCTGTATTTTTTATTCCTTTATTCATAACGGCTTGGAAAGGAACGCCGTCAGATGCTATCTTTCGTTGTTACTAACTTATTTACAAATCCCAATCCGGTGAATAAACACCCAATCCCAATAAGGGGATAAACAATGCCACATAAGACTGCAAGCATATTCAATCCTCGTTCATCTCCCGTGAAGCCGTCTAAACAAACAGCTTGCAATATGAAGTTTGTAATTTGCCAATCCAATAAACTTTGGTCTATACAGATAAAGGCAAGCCACAAAAGGATAGAGCAACATTCCAAACCCAACAATAACATTATGGTTTTAGGCTGCATTGCATATAGTTTATAGACCTTGTAGATTACCAGTATATCTATTATTACAAGCATACCCAAAAGACAATATTCCATAATGCCATATATTCCGAACAGACGACCAAAGCCTAAGCCACCACAAAATAATGTTATGGCTATCAGCAAAGCACTGAAAGCTGTCAATGCTATTATGGATTGAACAGTTTTATTCATCGCACTATTGTTAATGGTTAGCAGGGAACGGCTTGTCCGTTATCCTGCGTTGTTAGCTGTATCTATTTTAGAAAATCCAAATCAAAATAATATTGATTGTCATTCTTCGGATTTATGTAAATCGTTGCCACTCCATAATATTGCAATAGCATTTCCAATGAAACTTTTTCCTTCAAAATTGCATCACTGCGAAATGTTTTTGTCTTTCCTTTGTATGGGGTGGTGTACGTCACGGTGCATATTGCAGTGGACACTACTTGTTCACTATGATAAATGTCAGGAAACAAAGAGCCGCTAACACCATTCCAAAACTGGGTTTCCCATGAATTGAATACCTTAAAGACTGGCTCTTGCATCCTTGACTTCTTGCTACTCCATTTCTGCGCACTGACTTTACATTGGCTTAAATCAACCGATAATCGTGTTCCATGCTTTTTTATCTGTTTGATTGCCTGCCTTGCTCTATATCTACGAATAGCAGCACCTATAAGATTGTGATTTAACCATACAAGCAATAAAACCACTCCCGGTATTCCAATGGCATACCACCTTCCGGCAAAACAAATGCCCACACCGAATACATAAATCCAAATAAAAATAAATCCAAGTATTCTCAATATTTTATTCTCATAGATTTTCATGTCATATAATTACAGCTAATGCCTTGAATGCTTAGAAAGGAGCATCGTTAGATGCTATCTTTCGTTATTAGATATCTATTGCCCTTTCTCGCTTGAGGATATGGAACTAAAGTTGCCTTTATAATTCGATTATTACAGTTAAATGGTACATAAGCCACTTTACTATCAATACTTAATGTGTCGTTTAGCTGTTTCAAATGGGAGTGCTCATTTTGTAATAAAACTTCCGTTTTTTGAAAAGTCCACAAGAACTGCAATATCGGATAGAAACCGGAAAAACAAGTAGGCGTTATGTAAGCTGCTTGATTTTCATAATCAAAGAACAGGAAACGGTTTCCGTCTGCCACATTATCATACACAGCAAAGCAATCAAACTTTCTCACTCCATTGATTGTATAGCTTTGCACGAAGTCAATATTGCTATCATCTACCGCTTTCAACTCAAAAATGACCTTCTTTTCATCGTGCTGATTAAAACACAGCCTATATAGAGTTTCAAATTCTGTTTTTTCTGTTTCTATATAAAGGGTATCTTGTTCAGTCAAAAATGATACTTACTGAATTTTGTTCCACATAGCCGTTTTTCGCTATAACATAGCTAAGTGGGAAAAGGAACAAACAATACAATACAAATATTCTCATGTCTTTATATCTAATGATTAGAAAGGAGCATCGTCAGATGCTATCTTTCGTTGTTACTAACTTATTAAATCTTTATTGTATAATTTTTAGCCAATGACGATGTGTTATTATAAAATAAAGTAATACAACCAAAATGGGATAAATCATCCATGATATGAAGGAAGAAACCTTTTGGCTATTAAATATCAGAGGTTTACTCCTTATAATTTCCATACCTTTTTTCCTTTTGATATAATACGAACAGAATGTCTTGTATAATAAAACATAGATTATGATGAAAAACACAAAAG
>ENA-OQAJ01000397-OQAJ01000397.1-human-gut-metagenome-genome-assembly--contig:-NODE-397-length-13720-cov-8.294343_pt1 | contig 13720 bp, 17 predicted proteins | sample MGYA00242736_ERZ504529 | MGnify/ENA primary metagenome ERZ504529 (study PRJEB26092, sample SAMD00036275) | human gut metagenome | host: Homo sapiens | study: EMG produced TPA metagenomics assembly of...
TTCGGTTCGCTGTTTCCGCCACTGGCGGCGCTCACCTTTGCAGCATCCAGTATTATCTGCGCTTTTGGCTTAGCATCTGCCGCACCTCGCTCGCCGTATCGGCACTTAGAATTATGCGGTATTGCCCCAAACGAAAAATGCGCGGAACCTTTTTGCAGGTTTCGCGCATTTTTGCTGGCGGCGGCATCATACAATAGGGATGCAAATTCACCGCCTGCCGCGCCCGGCGGGCGGTATGGGAGGGTATTCCATTGTTATTGATGACCGAAACCAATCTTGATATGTTCCACGCGCAGCTGCTTGCCCCGCAGGATGCACCTGCAATGGATCAGCTGTGCGCCGCCTGCGGCACCCCCGGCGGCCCCGATACCGCCGCGCTGCTGCAGACCAATGCCGTTCTGGGGGACTATGCCGGAACCGACACGTTACAGGCCGCCATGGGCATGCTGCCTATGTTTGGCCAAAGCCGCCTGGCGCTCGCGCTGCGCGCAGCTGGCTTTGGGGCGGACGGCCAGGGCATTGTGCTGGCACCGCCCGCCTTTACCGCGCAGTACCTGCCGGTGCGGCGCTTTTTGGCCATGGCGCTGGGGCTGGCCAAACAGCGCTGCGCCAGCTACCATATCTGGGCCGCCCTGCCGCTGACCCCCACCCCGGACGGCGAGGAACTATGCGCCCAATATTTGGCATCTGGCCTTACCCTGCGCGCCGTGGTGCCGCTGGACAGCCAGCAGCTGCTGGTGTTTGCGGCCCACACCCCGGTGGGCCGCGGCAGCACGGTGCGCCGCGTACACTTGCAGGACCCCGCCCTGCCGCGCCTTTTGGAGCGCGGCGGCGCCGTGGCAGATTTTGGCTGGGATAAACAGGGCCTTGTCCTCAGCGTGCGGAGAATGGAATAAGGAAACAGATGCTTGCCGAAGATTTTTGTAAAGGCAATGCTCCGGAGCGGTCAAGACCGTTCCCCACAGCACATGTTGAAGTTGCATACAAACATTGAAAATGCGGGTAGGATGCGATGCCCGCTGTCCCACATGACGGGTCTTTCTCAATATTTCACCCCCGGGATCATGCAAAAACCAAAGGCAACACCGCACAATTCCCGCCTAGCGGCTTAAGCACCGCTCCGGCAGCTGCGGCACGGCATCTGCGTTGCCAAAATGCTCGATAAGACATCTAGTATTATCTGCGCTTTTGGCCTAGCAGCTGCCGCACCTCGCTCGCCGTATCGGCACTTAGAATTATGCGGTATTGCCCAAACCATAAAAAGGCAGTGCTGTCCTTTGCCTGGCAGCACTGCCTTATTTATTATCTCCCTGTAAGCTCCTTCACAACATCCGCAAGATCCGTTAAAATATCATGTGGCAGCATTGTCAGCTGGCTGGTGCGGGCGGCGCAGCGGTCCGCAGCGGCGCCATGCAGCCATACCGCGCAGGCTGCGGCGTCAAAGGGCGCTAACCCCTGGGCCAGCAGGGCAGCCAGCATTCCAGCCAGTACATCCCCGCTGCGCCGCGGGCCAGGCCGGGATTTCCGGTGGGGTTGTGCAGCATCTCGCGCCCCGGTGCGGCAATCAGCGTGCCGGAACCTTTCAGCACCGCAACGCAGCCATACCGCTCCGCCAGCTCCTGCGCGGCGGCGGGGCGGTCAGTCTGGATCTGCGCCACGCTGCACCCCAGCAGGCGGGCTGCCTCGCCGGGGTGCGGGGTCAGCACGGTATTGGTGGGCAAAAGCGGGAACTGCCCCAGCTCCCCGGCAGCCAGTGCATTCAGGGCGTCCGCATCCAGCACGGCGGCTTTCCACTTGGCATCCGCCGTCAGAAGGGCGTTCAAGATACGTGCCGCACTGGGGCCAAGCCCCGGCCCAGCCAGCAGGACCGCAGGCTTTTCCGTAAAGCGCTGGCGCACGGCGGCGGCATCTGCGGCCAGAATCCCGCCGTCCGCGTCGGTGCGGCAGGGCAGGGCACAGCATTCCGGCGTGCGGGTCAGCACCAGCTGGATTACCGGCTCCACGCTGGCAAGGTACACCAGCCCGGCCCCGGTGCGCAGCGCACCCTCCACACAAAGGGCGGCAGCCCCTCGGTAAGCAAGGCTGCCCGCTGCGGCAGCCACACTGCCGTAACTGCCCTTGTTGCTCTGCGCCCTGCGCTGCGGCAGCAGGGCGGCGATCTTGTGTTGATTCAGCTCATGCATCAGCGGTTTCCCCCTTTACGTTTTGGCGTAAAAGATGTATAGTAAAAAGTATCTAAGGTACATCTGAAAACAAAGAAAATGACGGATATTTCGCAAACACAAGCAGGATGTAAGGCAAAGAGCCGCGGGAATCCTTTGCGGATTCCAAGGCTTTTTAACGCAAAATCCGGCTGTGTTTGTAGAAATAAACTGAATTTTCGACTTTTCAGATACACCCTGACAGGATGGTTCCATATCTTTTATTATAAAGCATTTCACGATAAAACGAAAGGGGCGGCACCATGGTACCGGAACTGGAACGGCTGATCCAAGCACATCAGAACATCGTGTTTTTTGGCGGCGCAGGGGTTTCGACGGAAAGCGGCATCCCAGATTTTCGCTCGGTGGACGGGCTCTATCACCAAAAATTCAAGTACCCGCCCGAAACCATGCTGTCCCACACATTTTATGAGCAGCACACCGCAGAATTTTTTGATTTCTACCGCCAAAAGCTCATTGCGCATGGGGCCAAGCCTAATGCTGCCCACCTGCGGCTGGCCAAACTGGAGCGGGAAGGTAAACTAAAAGCCGTTGTCACCCAGAATATTGATGGCCTGCACCAGGCAGCGGGCAGCAAAACCGTGTATGAGCTGCACGGTTCCACCTTGCGCAACTACTGCACCCGCTGCGGCAAGTTCTACCCCGTCAGCTTTATCGAGGAAGCCGGCGGCAAGGGGGACGGTGTGCCCCGCTGCACGGACTGCGGCGGCATTGTAAAACCGGATGTGGTCCTGTATGAGGAGGGCCTGGACGAAGCTACCATTGAGGGTGCGGTGAGCGCCATCCGCAGGGCGGATATGCTGATCGTGGGCGGCACCAGCCTGGCCGTTTACCCGGCGGCGGGGCTGATCCGCTATTTCCGCGGGGATGACCTGGTGGTCATCAACAAGCAGCCCACCCCGGCGGACGGTATGGCAACCCTGCTGGTAAACAAGCCCATCGGCCAGGCACTGAGTGAGACCGAGGGGGAAGGAGGGGCAATTTGTCGCTGAAAGAAAATTGTCATAAAAGTGTAAAACCTTACAAAAACGCTTGCAAAAATTTGCTGCTTTCTGGTATGATAAGAGTTGACGGCAGAGCGCGGGAAAGCGCCGCATGCCGCATGTGAGGTTTTGCGATTGATAACATAGAGGGGGTTCTTGTATGGCAAACGCATTGACTGATTTTATCCGCAAACGGGATTTTCTTGTCTGTATGGATTCTGACGGCTGCGTCATGGATACGGTGCGCATCAAGCATTGCTCGGTGTTCTGCCCAGAGCTGATCCGTGTGTTTGGCCTGGAAGCCCACACTGATTTTATTACCACCGCGTGGGAAGAGATCAACCTGAACAGCATCACCCGCGGGATTTCCCGCTTTGAAAGTGCGGTGCTGATTTTTGACCGCCTGAAAAACCGTGGCATTGATGTTCCCGGCAGTGAAGATATCGCCGCGTGGGTTTCCACCGCATCGGAACTTTCCACCGCAAGCCTGCAGCAGGAAGTTCTGCGCAGCGGCAGCCTGGCCCTGCGCAAGCTGCAGGAGTGGAATAACGCCTGCAACCGCCGCATTCAGGCCCTGGAACCTACCTTTAAGCCGTTCCCCGGCGTGGAATACAGCCTGCATCAGCTGCACACCGTGCCGATGTGGCGGTGGTTTCCGCCGCCAATGAAAGCGCTATCGCCAGCGAGTGGGCGCGTTACGGCCTTGCCACCCATGCCGATGTGATCTTTGGCCAGGAGGTTGGCAGCAAGGCAAACTCCATTGCCTCCATGCTGGCCTGCGGGTATGAAAGCCGCAAGGTGGTCATGGTGGGCGATGCCATGGGCGATGCCCAGGCAGCCGCTGCAAACGGCGTTTCCTTTGTGCCCATTCTGCCCGGCCGCGAAGCCGAAAGCTGGCGCCGTTTGCAGGAAGAAGCCCTGCCCAAACTGCTGCACGGCACTTTCAGCCCCGAATACCAGGCAACCCTGCTGGCTCAGCTGCGCAGCGTTCTGCACGGGTAATTGACCGGAAAAGCGTTGAACAAAAACCAAAGCAGAGTATGCAAAAAGCGCATACTCTGCTTTTTTCATGCAGTCAATCGGTTTTGGCAGCCGGCATACAGCAAAACCAGCCCGGCACTGAGCAGAATGCTTCCGATAATATCACTCAGCCAGTGCACGCCGGAAATCAGCCGCCCCACAACCATAAGGGCGGTGAATGCCGCCAGCAGGGGAAGAAGAATGTGCAGAACAGCCGGCTAGCGGATGCGGCGGTGCAGCTTTTCATTAAATTCCATAAAACACCTTTTCTCTTGCCGAGTATCCGCCTGCTTTACAGTTCCCCCTTGCGCTTGTCCCTTGTTTTGGCGGCACCAAGGGCTTTGGGGGCGGTGGTTTTCTCGTCAGGGTGCAGTAGCTTGGCGCGCAGGATGGCACCCTCGCCAAAGCGGGCGCGCAGGGCATCGGCGGCACGGTCCAGCTTTTCCTGTTTATCGGTTTTGGCTGGATCGGTGAAAAAATCCAGCTGCTCAAAATTGTCGGTGCCGGTCTTTTTCGGCGCTCACCCCAACAAGGCGCACTGGGCGGTCGGGCCACATCTGGCGCATCAGCTCCCGCGCGGTGTGGTAAATCACATCGGTAGAGTTGGTGGGGCTGTTCAGCGTTACCTGGTGGCTGCTGCGGCGGAAGGCGTTATCCACCAGCTGCACCGTGATGACCCGTGCGGTCTTGCCGTCCATCCGCAGCCGCCCGGCAACGGATTCACACAGCGCCAGCATGGTGGCATCGGCCTCCACGGGGCGCTTCAGGTCCTGCGGAGTGGTTACGCTGTTGCCGTAACTGTTGTCCTTCACCTCGCTGCGGGTCATCGGTTCGCTTTCAATGCCGTTGGCGTAATCCCGGAACACCTGCCCCCGCACGCCGAACACCCCGCGCAGGATGTCCGCGTCCGCGTTGGCAAGATCCCCGATGGTATAAATGCCAATCTCGTGCATCCGCTTGACGGACTTTGGCCCCACGCCGAACAGATTGCCCACCGGCAGCGGCCACAATTTCTGTGGCACCATATCCTGCGTTAATACATGGATTTTATCCGGCTTTTCAAAGTCGGATGCCATTTTGGCCAGCAGGCGGTTGGGCGCAATGCCAATGTTTACGGTAAAGCCCAGCTCCCGGTGAATGCGGTCCTTGATGGTCTGCGCCGCCTGCAAAGGCGGGCCAAACAGTCCCTCGCTGCCGGTCATGTTCAAAAAGGCTTCGTCAATGCTGTACTGCTCAATATCTGGCGTGTAATCGCCAAAAATGCGGATCATAGCTTTGCTGTTTTTTACATACCAGTCAAAATCCGGCGCGGCAACGATCAAATTGGGGTATTTGCTGCGCGCCATAAACAGCGATTCCCCGGTTTGGATGCCGTACCGTTTGGCGGGAATGCTCTTGGCCAGCACCACGCCGTGGCGCTTTTCCTCATCTCCGCCCACCACGGCGGGCACGGTGCGCAGGTCCAGCGTTTCGCCGTTGGCCAGGTGCTGGATGGCCGTCCAAGACAAAAAGGCGGAGTTGACATCTACATGGAAATAAACGGTTTTGGCTTTGGGCAGCATGGTGCGCACCTCCTTTGCGGGGCGAAATTTCTACTACCATCATACCATAAAACCACGGTGCAGAAAAGCCGATCAAGAATCTTCTTTCCTTTTTGCGGCGGGCGCTGTATAATACAGATAAGACCTTCCTGCGGTAAAAATTTACAAAGGGCAACACCGCACAATTCCCGCCTAGCGGCTTAAGCACCGCTCCGGCAGCTGCGGCACGGCATCTGCGTTGCCAAAATGCTCGATAATGTCGGGTTGCGGTACCCGCATCGTGTTTCGGGGGCAAAAGCCCCTCGCACTCTGCGACCGCTGCCCCTGCTTCGGTTCGCTGTTTCCGCCACTGGCGGCGCTCACCTTTGCAGCATCCAGTATTATCTGCGCTTTTGGCTTGGCATCTGCCGCACCTCGCTCGCCGTATCGGCACTTAGAATTATGCGGTATTGCCAAAGAATAGGATGGAATATTATGCAGTATACCATTGAAAACGAATACCTGCGCCTGACGGTGGATACCCATGGTGCCGAGGCTGTGAGCGTTGTCAACAAGGCTACCGGGGCCGAAATGCTCTGGTGCGGGGACCCTGCCGTCTGGGGCCGCCATGCGCCGATCCTGTTCCCCTATACCGGCAAGCTGACCGGCGGCAAAATGATCGCCAAGGGCAAAGAGTATGCCGGCGGCCAGCACGGCTTTGCCCGCGATGTGGAGCACACCCTGGTGGGCAAGACCGAGACAAGCCTGACCCTGGTTTTGCAGGCAAACGAGGAGACCCGCACCAAGTGGCCCTATGAGTTTGAGCTGCGCTCCACCTTTGAGCTGGTGGAAAAAACGGTGCGCCACACCCTGGCGGTGTATAATCCCAGCGAACCGGAGCTCAGGTTCGGCATTGGCTACCACCCGGCATTTGCCATCCCGTTTGATGATGCCCACACCCCTGCGGATTATGAGTTCCGTTTTGACGAGCTGGAAAGCCCCCTGTGCGTGAGCTGTCTGCCCAACGGCCTGCTGAACGGTACCGATTATCACTATCTGGCCCGCAATACCCGCACCGTGCCCTTGACGGATGACCTGTTTGACTACGACAGCCACTGCATGCTGAACCTGCGCAGCAAGACCCTTGCCATTGTGGAAAAGGATACCGGCCGCGCCGTGCGCTGCAACATTGAGGGCTATCCCTATGTGCTGATCTGGTCCAAGCCGGAAAAGCCCTACCGCTTTGTCTGCATTGAGCCGTGGCACAGCCTGCCCGGCGAGGAAAACGGCCCCCTGACCTGGGAGGACCGCCCCTGCGCCGCCGCCCTGCACCCCGGCGAAACCTGGTCCACCACGTTGTGCACAACCTTTGAGCGGTAAGCAGGGCGGCGTCCCCAACGCCCCGGAACGGTCAAGACCGTTCCCTACAGAGTATTTTATAATGCGTGGCAAGCGTTAAAATGCGCTGTAGGGCGGGGTGCCCTCACCACGCCGCAACCTTGCCCTGCTGTGCATTACAAAATTTGTGACAATCCGCACACCGGGCCTTGCCGTATATTTTGCATCATTATCCATCACAAGCTTCCACATGGGCACCCCCTACAAAATACAAAAAATCCCCCGCACGCCAGGCTGTAACAATGGCCCGCCCGTGCAGGGGATTTCTCGATTTTATCTTATGCTTGTGCCTGGTTCAACCCCGCTCAAAACTCCGCGCCCAACGTTGCCGCCATGACGGCCTTGATGGTGTGCATCCGGTTTTCGGCTTCCTGGAACACGATGGACTGCGGGCCGGTGAACACTTCATCGGTCACTTCCATGGCGTCGCGGCCAAACTTTTCGCCCATCTCCTTGCCAACGGCGGTCTTGTGGTCGTGATAGGCGGGCAGGCAGTGCATGAATACGGCGGTCGGCTTTGCCTTTGCCATCAGTTCAGTGTTTACCTGATAGGGGGCAAGCGCTTCAATGCGCTCGGCCCACACTTCAACCGGCTCGCCCATGCTTACCCACACATCGGTGTATACCACATCGGCGTCCTTTACGGCATCGGTGTCATCGCTCAGGGTGATGGTAGCGCCAGTTTCGGCGGCAATGGCCTTGCACTTTTCCACCAGCTCCGGGGCAGGCCAGTACGCCTTGGGGGCACAGGCGACAAAGTGCAGGCCCATCTTGGCGCAGCCAATCATCAGGGAGTTGCCCATGTTGTAGCGGGCATCGCCCATGTAAGCGAATTTCAGCCCGGCCAGCTTGCCAAAGTGCTCTTTGATCGTCAAAAAGTCAGCCAGAATCTGGGTGGGGTGGAACTCATTGGTCAGGCCATTCCATACCGGTACGGTGGAATACTTGGCCAGATCGTTCACAATCTCCTGGCCATAGCCGCGGTACTCAATGCCGTCAAACATGCCGCACAGCACCTGGGCGGTGTCGGCAATGGATTCCTTTTTGCCGATCTGGCTGCCCGTTGGATCCAGATAGGTGGAGCCCATGCCCAGGTCGTGGGCGGCAACCTCAAAGGAGCAGCGGGTGCGGGTAGAAGTTTTTTCAAAGATCAGCGCAACGTTTTTTGCCGCGCAGTACATCGTGCAGAACGCCTGCCTTCTTTTTGGCTTTCAGCTCGGCGGCAAGGTCCACCAGATATGCAATTTCTTCCGGGGTGTAATCCAGAAGGGTCAAAAAATCTCTGCCTTTCAGGTTCATGGGGGCTTCCTCCTGTCAATCGGTATCCTCAGCCGGGCAAAGCCCGGCAGCATAGTAATGGAATACAGTCTATTATGGCACAGTGCGCCGCAAAATGCAAGAAAATTTTTGCATAAATATTCTTTTAATGGGCATATTTATGCAGCATGGCGCAGGCAGTCACCCGCAATTTGATTTCCATTTTGCCCAAAATGCTTGCATTTGCCGCCCAAACAGCGTATACTTGCACAGGCGGGCAGGAAAGCCCTGCCCCCGAGTATGCGCTGTACTTTGAAGAAAAGACGGCAGCAGGAGGAAATTGAATATGAAAACCGTACCAACACCCGTTGGCTGACCCAGCTTGCCTTGCTGGTCGCCGTTCTGCTTGTCATGAACTATACGCCGCTGGGCTATCTGCAGGTCGGGCCGCTGTCCATGTCGCTGCTTACCATCCCGGTTGCCATCGGCGCCATGACGCTTGGCCCTGTTGCGGGTGCCATCCTTGGCGGTGTTTTTGGCACAACCAGCTTTGTTTCGGCCCTGCGCACCCCCAGTGTGATGAGCGCCGCCATGCTGCAGGCCAGCCCGGTGGGCACCTTTATTACCTGCTTTGTGGCCCGCGTTCTGGTGGGGCTTTGCGCCGGTTGGGTGTACATTGGCATCAAAAAGCTGTTGCCCAAAAACACCAAACTGTGCTGCGCCGTGGGCGCTGTGGCAACGCCGCTGCTGAACACCTTCTGGTTCATGCTTTCGCTGTGCGTGTTCTTTTTTAATACCGAGTATGTGCAGTCTCTCTGCGCAACCTTCGGCACCACCAACCCGTTCCTGTTCGTCTGCGCCTTTGTCGGCGTGCAGGCGTTGGTCGAAGCCGTTGGCTGCGGCATTGTGGCAACCCTTGTCACCGTTCCGCTGCTGAAATTCCTGAAAAAGTAAAGGCAACACCGCACAATTCCCGCCTAACGGCTCAAGCACCGCTCCGGCGGCTGCGGCACGGCATCTGCGTTGCCAAAATGCTCGATAAGACATCCAGTATTATCTGCGCTTTTGGCTTAGCATCTGCCGCACCTCGCTCGCCGTATCGGCACTTAGAATTATGCGGTATTGCCTAAAATAACAAAATAACTGCCGCGGGGCGCCCTGCAACCAAAACAGAGCCGCCGGTGGCTTTTGTTATGATAAGAGTTTTTGAAATTAAGGTGTGTCCGTCGGCAAAGGGCCGGTAATCACGGTGGCGGGGCTTTCAATAATATACGGCTGGCTGACATAGCGGTTGATGGCGAGTGCGCCCAACCGGTAAATCACGACCATGACAAGGATGGCGATAACGACCGCAAACAGAAAATGGAACAGCTGGCTTGTTTTCAGCTGCTTTTTGATCTGGGCAGAATCCGTGTTGAGCAGGGCAGAGTCTGCGGCTTCCTGCGGGGTGCCAAAAGCGGCGTACAGATCCTCCAGGCGGGCATCCGGGTGGGCTTCCAGATAGTTGCACAGCGAATCCTGCATCTGGCTTAAAAACTGGCGCTTTAGCGGTTTGGCATAGTTGACCTCAGATAACGCTTTGTCCAGCTGACTGCAATAACAGGCTGCCAGCGGATTTCCGTTTTGTTGTGCAGGAATCTTCATTCGGGGCTTCCTTTCTCTGTGCAGCTTTTTAAGATGGCCTGGATACCCTCCTGTGCGGTCAGGTATTCTGCCAGAATTTTTTGATAGTAGGCCGTTCCGGCGGGCTCAATATGGTAATAGGTGCGTTTCCGCCGCCTGCCGACCAGCTCTTCATACGAGGAGATATAGTGGTGGTCCTGCAGGCGGTAAAGGGTGGGATACATAGAAGTTTCCAGCAGAACAAACTTCCCGCTGCTCCGATCGCGCAGGGCCTGCGCCATTTCGTATCCATACATATCCTGCTGGGTCAATAACCCCAGCAGCACAAGCTCGGTTACACCGCGCTTCAAATTCTCTGTAACACCCACAAGCAAACCCTTTCTGACAGTTCAGGATACTTCCAGTATACCCCAGATATTATATGACGTAAATACTATTTATAGAATAATATTGTTGACAAGGTACATGCAGCCTGCTATGATGAAAGAAAAGAAAGGAGGAAAGAGCCAAAATAAAAATCTGGCGAAAATCCGGCAATTTTACAGTAAAACAGGAAGGGGACAGTATGAAAGAACTTTTGGATAACATCAAGAAAATTTTTTCAAAGAAACTTACATTGGCAGTGGTACTGGTGATCGTGGCAGCTCTGGCCATTGTAGGGCTGTGTACCTGGTATCACTTCAGCATCGAGCCGCTTGGCAACGGATATGCGGCCTATGCGTTCTGGCGTTGAAAAAATCGTAAAGATACAAAATAAGTAGAAAATCCAGAACCGGTATTCCTACTTGAAGATAAGGCAATACCGCATAATTCTAAGTGCCGATACGGCGAGCGAGGTGCGGCAGATGCCGTGCCGCAGCTGCCGGAGCGGTGCTTAAGCCGCAAGGCGGGAATTGTGTGGTGTTGCCATAAAATAAAAATACACCCCTGGAAATCATGACAGATTCCCAGGGGTGTGCCTATCAGAGATTATTCCACATTCAAAATCGTTCCGCCACCGATTACGCTTTCGCCGTTGTACAGCACAACGGCCTGGCCGGGGGCAATGGCGCGCTGGGGGGCGGCAAAATCCACCCGCACGCGGCCATCCGGCAGCAGGGTAGCGGTGGCCGGGCGTTCCGGCTGGTGGTAGCGGGTGCGGGCCGTGCAGGGCAGCGGCTGGCCCACGGCGGGCGGTGCGGCGATCCAGTTCCACTCGTCCGCCAGTAAGGATGAGCGGAACAGCGCACTTTCCAGCCCCACCGTCACGGTGTTTTCCGCCATGTTCTTGCCGGAAACAAACAGCCGCGTTTCGGCGCTGATGCCCAGCCCCTTGCGCTGGCCGATGGTGTACCGCGCGGCCCCCTTGTGCCGGCCGATCACATGGCCCTGCTCGTCTACAAAATTGCCGGGCTGCATGGGCTGGCCGGTATAGCGCTCCAAAAAGGCGGCGTAATCGCCGTCCGGCACAAAGCAGATGTCCTGGCTGTCATGCTTGCGGGCATTACAAAGCCCCTGTTCCTCGGCAATGGCGCGCACGGCGTCCTTGTGCATGCCGCCCAGGGGGAACAGCGTGTGGGCCAGCTGGTCCTGCGTTAAAGAGTAAAGTACATAGCTCTGGTCTTTGCCGGGGTCATCGTTCTTGCGCAGCCCCCAGCGGCCGTTTTCATCCTGCCAGCGCTGCACATAGTGGCCGGTGGCGATATAATCGCACCCCAGCTCCCGCGCACGGTTCAGCAGGTGGTCGAATTTCAGGTAGCGGTTGCAATCAATGCAGGGGTTGGGGGTGCCGCCGTTCTGGTAGACCTGCACAAATTTGCGGATGACTTTTTCGTCAAACTCTTCCGTAAAATTCAGCACATAGTAGGGCATGCCCAGGTCATAGGCAACAGCACGGGCATCCTCCACATCGTCCAGTGAGCAGCAGGTGTGCCCGCGGGGGATGCCTGCTGTTTCGTTTTCATACAGGCGCATGGTAACGCCGATGCACGCATAGCCCTGCTGCTGCAATAAATACGCCGCAACACTGGAATCAACGCCGCCGCTCATGGCGACAAGAACTTTTTCTGCCATTCAGTCCACATTTCCGCTGGCCTTCATGGCAGCCAGCGTCCTTTCAAACAGGGTGTCGAGGTCCCAGCCCAACAGTTCTGCACCGGAGGTGATCACATCACGGGAGCACCCGGCGGCAAACTTTTTGTTCTTGAACTTCTTTTTCAGGCTTTTTACTTCCAGATCCTGCACGCTCTTGCTGGGCAGCATGATGGCGCAGGCACCGATCAGACCAGTCAGCTCGTCGGCGGCATACAGCACCTTTTCCATTTCGTGCTCCGGCTTAATATCCACCGTCAGGTTCCAGCCATGGCTGGCCGTTGCGTGGATGATGCGCTCATCAATGCCTTTTTCCCGCATCAGCTCCTGCTCTTTGGTGCAGTGCTGTTCCGGCCACTGCTCAAAGTCCAGATCATGCAGGATGCCCACGGTCTGCCAGAAATCCGCTTCAGCACCATAGCCCAGCTCGTTGGCATACCAGCGCATCACATCGCCCACAATGCGGGCGTGCTTGCGGTGGAACTCACCTTCGTTATAATCGCACACCAGCGCATAAGCCTGTTCAGGGGTCGGGATCATAGAAGTACACTCCAATCTAGATGTTATTATACCACAAACTGCTCCCCACGCAAGGCGGGGAGCAGCTGTTTTGGTAAGGAGATATGAGAATTGTGTAATGGCTAATTAGTCGGCGAACAGCGGGGTGCTCAGGTAACGGTCGCCGGTATCGGGCAGCAGAACAACAATGGTCTTGCCCTTGTTTTCGGGACGCTTTGCCAACTGGATGCCAGCCCACACAGCAGCGCCGGAAGAAATGCCAACCAGTACGCCCTCAGAATGACCAACCTTTTTGCCGGTGGCAAAAGCGTCGTCGTTCTCAACGGGGATGACTTCGTCATAGATCTTGGTGTTCAGAACATCGGGCACAAAGCCAGCGCCAATGCCCTGGATCTTGTGGGCACCAGACTTGCCCTGGCTCAGAACCGGGCTGGAAGCAGGCTCAACAGCAACAACCTTTACGTTGGGGTTCTGCTCTTTCAGGTAGGTGCCAACGCCGGTCACGGTGCCGCCGGTGCCAACACCGGCAACAAAAACGTCAACCTGGCCGTTGGTGTCTTCCCAGATTTCGGGACCGGTGGTCTGGTAATGGGCCTCGGGTTGGCGGGGTTCACAAACTGGCCGGCAACAAAGCTGTTGGGGATCTCCTTGGCCAGCTCGTCAGCCTTGGCGATAGCGCCCTTCATGCCCTTGGCGCCTTCAGTCAGAACCAGCTCGGCACCGTAAGCCTTCATCAGCTGGCGGCGCTCCACGCTCATGGTTTCGGGCATGACAATGATGATCTTATAGCCGCGGGCAGCTGCCACGCTGGCCAGGCCGATACCGGTGTTGCCGGAGGTCGGCTCAATGATGGTGGTATCCTTGTTCAGCTTGCCGGCAGCTTCGGCATCGTCCAGCATTGCCTTTGCGATGCGGTCCTTGACGGAACCGGCGGGATTGAAGTATTCCAGCTTAGCCAGCAGCTTGGCTTCCAGGCCTTCGGCGGCTTCAATGTGGGTGAGCTCCAGCAACGGGGTATGGCCGATCAGCTGGTCTGCGGAGGTATAAATCTTACTCATAATAGGGAACCCTCTCTCTATGATAAATCAAAAAATGTTTTATTTTTATT
>ENA-OQAJ01000398-OQAJ01000398.1-human-gut-metagenome-genome-assembly--contig:-NODE-398-length-13710-cov-2.026504_pt1 | contig 13710 bp, 16 predicted proteins | sample MGYA00242736_ERZ504529 | MGnify/ENA primary metagenome ERZ504529 (study PRJEB26092, sample SAMD00036275) | human gut metagenome | host: Homo sapiens | study: EMG produced TPA metagenomics assembly of...
CTGCCTGTGCGTCTGCTGCTGCCTGTGCATCTGCTGCTGCCTGCGCGTCTGCTGCTGCCTGCGCGTCTGCCGCTTTCTTTTCTTCCGCAGCTTTCTGCTCTGCCAGCATTTTGTCGATTTCCTCTTTATTAGCTGTAAGTATGTATGGGATGCATATCCTTTTACACCGTCCCCTTCAACCTTCAGCCAACCCGGGCATACTGCTGTTACTTTAAATTCAGTTCCAAGAGAAGTCACTTTCAGAGACTTTGATTTTGCATCTGCTTTCTCACGGATGTTTACATTCGATTTCGCATAAACCGTCACAGCTTCTTCCAGTTTTCTTTCTTCTGCATCCTCTGCAGCTTCCTGTGTTTTTCCTTTTTCATCTGTATAACTGATATAAAGGATCTCGTACTCATTATAAAACACAGGATCTGTCCATTTATCTGGTGTTACATTTTTGAATGTACGTTCTTGTTCCTATCTTTCAGTGTGATCACAAGATCCTGTCCGCTTTCTTCGGTACTGTCTTTTTCAGCTGTGGAGTCGCTGGAATCTTTCTCTTTGCTGTCATCTTCTTTTGCTTCCTGAAGTTCTGCTGATTTTACAACAAGCCCGCTCTGGTTCTTTACCGTAAGATCCCCGATCTGAAAATCTTTTGCTTCTTCTTTTTCTTCTGTGGAATCCTTCGCTTCTGTCTTATCCGTACTTTCTTCCTTGGCTGTTGTTTCACCGGCAAATGCCATTGCAGGTGCACCAAAGCACATTGCGGCTGTTAATGTTAAGCTTAAGACTATCTGTACTGCTTTTCTTTTCATTTATGTATCCTCCTTTATAACGTCAGCTCACCGATCACATGAGCTGAATCATCCTTTCCTGTAAGAATTTCAATTTGATTCCCGTCTGTCCCAAGAAGCGTGCCATCCAGGTACAAACAGAATCCATTGTTGTTTTCTTTCCCGTCTTCTGTTGAAATATCCATTGGAAAAGCTTCATAAATCTTATCCTGATTCACTCTCACATAAATTCTGCTTTCTGTATCCAGATATTTCTTTTCGATACGACCGGTAATCTTCCGGAATGTTCCCTGCATCTCACTTTCCACGGCATAAACTCCATCCGATGCAGATTCCTCTTCAGAAACGGTTACCTGCCGTTTTGGACTTTCCATGACCGGTGGAGACTGTGCCATTTCCGGAAGGAATCTCTCTGCCCGTTCCACAATGACCGTATCCGCATTTTTCTGATCCACTTCACTCATCTGATAAGGAACACCTCTGGAAAAATACGCATTTGCGTATGCATCTGCCATAAAAGGAAGCAGTGCGTTTCCAAAAGAATCACGGAACATGACAAGACTTCCTGATTTTACCGGATTTACTGTTGTGATCCTGGGATCAAAGTTACTTCCAACTTCACCCACATAGGCAAATGTTGTCTGTTTGTCATAATAGATCTCTTCTTCCGGAGTTACTGCAAGTGGATAAAGCATTTCATCCAGATCACCTGTGAAATCCGTCTTAACGGTATAAGGCTCATCCTGATAGGAAATATGCTCCTTTTTCAGAGATGAAAGCAAAGTTTCCGCTGCCATGGACGCACCTTTATTATTCCAGTGAGAATCTCTTTTATGATAAAGGATCTCCTGTTGCTCTGAAAGCATTCCATAAAGATCTGCATAGGCAACATTTTCTTTTTTCAGATACTCCTGAAGATTTATGAGATTTTTTTCCTGCGATGCTTTCAGGCTGTCATAATAAGGCATATTTTCTCCATACAGAGAATTTTTTGTTCGGTGCTACAGTAAAAAGAAACTGCACACCTTTTTTTCTCCAGAGCTTCCTGCATCATAGACAACGTATGTGCAATATTAAAAAGACTTCTTTCTGAAAGAAGCTCCTCTCCCAGATAATCCTGCAGGGAGTCTTTATAATAAAGCCATCCATCCGTACCCTGGATCACACCATCGGCTGTGGACACTCCGAAGAACTTTCCGTTCAGAAGTGCATTCGCCGTTACGAGCTCATTTCGAAACGCAAAATGCTCCTGAAAATATTCACCCGCTTCCGGCAGCCACTGTGTGTTGATTCCTTCTTCTGTTTTTATCTTCGGAAACTCTGCCAGCCTGCGGTTTTCTGAAGATGTTTCCTGCTTTGTCACTGCCATTCCCAGAGACGGCACAAGACAAGCGGCGAAAAAAGCAGTAATATAAATAATCTGCAGTTTTTTCATGTTTTCTGCCTCCTCCTAGAATCGAAAATAAATAAACGGATTATAAGTTCCTCCGGCAAGACTCAGGATACAAAGGCAAAAGCCTGCAAGACTGAGCACGTAGGTGAATCCATTATACCATTTATACTTTTTCAATACCTGATTTACCGGAACTGCCGCAACAAGTGCCGCTGCCAGCGTTATAAAATATACTGGCGTCAGCTGCTGAAGAGTAAGACTCATAGCGGAAGTTTTCCAGCTGAAATCCGTAAACATTTCACGTATCCAGAAACATCCCTGTTTCATGGTATCTGCACGGAAAAACACAAATCCGATACAGACCGTCAGCAATGCATAGATATGTTGAAAAACGCTTTTGACCTTTCCGCCTTTTTTCCCAATGAACGGAACATATTCTTCCAGCATCAGAAAAAAATCCATGATATGCTCCCCAGAACAAGAAGTTAAACGAAGCTCCATGCCAGATTCCTGTGCACAAAAATACGATCATCTTATTAATCACTGTGCGGAATTTTCCTTTACGGTTTCCTCCAAGAGGAATGTACAGATATTCTTTAAACCATCCGGAAAGTGACATATGCCATCTTCTCCAGAACTCTTTAATACTTCCGGAAACATATGGATAGTTAAAATTCTCCCGGAAATGGAACCCAAACATCATTCCAAGTCCAAGCGCCATATCACTGTATCCGCTGAAATCAAAATAGATCTGCAGCATATAGGAAAGTGCGCCAAGCCAGGCGCCAGGCGCAGTGATCTGCGAAGCCGCTGCTCCAAAGAGATTGTCTGCTACCAGTCCCATGGTATTGGCGATCAGAACTTTTTTACTTAAGCCGGCAATAAAACAGCGCACACCTTTTCCCGTTTCTTCCAGACTTTGCCTGCGGTTATTTATTTCTAACTCCACATCATGATATTTTACGATCGGTCCTGCGATCAGCTGTGGAAAAAAAGAAATTATAAAGCAGCACTTTTCCAAAGTTTTTCTGGACTGAAGCATTTCCTCTGTAAACATCAATCACATACGACAATGCCTGAAATGTAAAAAATGAGATTCCGATAGGCATCCGGATCTCTGGCACCGGAATTCCTGCATTCGTTACAGAATTAAAGGTCTCCACCAGAAAGCCTGAATATTTAAACAGGACAAGAAGACCTAAATTTACGATCACTGCCAGGACCATCGAAATTCGCTTAAATTTCGAATGTTCTCCTACCAGGCGTGCAAAAATATAGTTACCAATTGAAGAACCAATCAGTAAAATTACATAAACCGGTTCCCCGTATGCATAAAAAAAAAGAAGGCTTGCGATAAACAAGCAGGCAGTTTTTTTTTGGCCCGCATCCCCGGCAAAAGAAGATGCAGACCAAAAAACGACCGGAAGAAATAACAACACAGGAACACCATTGAGCTGAAAACCATAGTTGTATCTGTCCGTCTGGAAAAATCTTATTTACTGATCACATCCAGAACGATTTCCTTCCCTTTTTTATCTTTATATGTGTTGACCCAGAAAGATGTATACTCCAACATGTATTCCTGTCCATCACCATAGCATCCGCTAACTTTCTTTGTTCTTCTCGGACTTCCCAGAAGTTTTTCGAAGTGCCGCAGAACTCTTTTCACGGACAAACGCTCTGCGCAGGCTTGCAGTTTTTTTTACTGTCCAGCACTCCCGCATTGGTAAATGCATAAAAATCCTGCCTTTGATGGCCCATATGCAGAATATCGGATTCCCTTTACCATCTGAGAATACTTGTTAAAACCGTAATAATTGTTACCAATCTTCTTTACTGTAATGTAATTTTCCCCGAAAAAAGTTCCTCCTCTGTAGGCCTTTCCGGTACCTGTAAAATAATGACGATAGCTTATTTTCTTACCTGTTGTTTTGTCTGTAACTGTCACATTCTTCCAGGCATTTTTTACTTTCTGTCCATTTACATAGTAATAATATTCACCATTTTCTCTTTTGAAACCGTTTTTTACTGTTGTTTTTGAAGCAGCAGCCTGTACTGTCTGTGCAGAAAAAAAATGGTTCGAGTACAGGTATCTGTATCAACATGAGGCAGAGCACTGCTGCCACAATCTTTTTCCAGTTTTTCATATTTTACTCCTGTTTTATCAGAGAAGAATCTCTTCGTATGCTGTTTTTTTGTAGACTTTTTTCATGGTTGCAGAAGAGGAATTCTGCATATACCATTTTACATCTTTTCTTGTGGAATACTTTGCTGCGTTGGTATCAAAAATATACCATCTATTTCCATCTTGATCTCTGTCCAGCCATGAGCCTGAGATCTGTTTTATCAAATGCCGTGCTTGTTCCCCAGCAGACACGAACCGGCAATCCTGTGGCACGTTTTTGCCAGAACTGCAAAAGAAGATGCAAATCCGTAACAGTTTCCTGTTTTATTTATCATGGTCTTCTGCGCGTAGCTGAGGCTTTTTCCTCTGCCAAACTGCTCCATAACACGTCTGTATGTGTAATTTTTCTTTGCATATGTATAAAAGCTTATACAATGCATCTTTTTTTTGTGCATCTGTTGTAAGACATGTGGATATTTTCTGACTGGCAATTACGGCATCGGCTTTTTTCATCATATTGGCATTTACCGCTTTGGACTTTCCTGTATACTTTCCATCGTAAGCAAACTGCATGGACTTATAACTATTTCCGGATCTTACCGTATACCATCCTGTTTTTCTTGCTCCATTTGCACCAAGATAATAGGTTGCACCGTTAATCTTCCTCAACTGGCTGACGATTTTTTTGCCTTTTACATAGTAGCACCAGCCTGCACTCTCTTTTATCCAGCCATTTTTGACCGTTGCTCTGGTCACTGTGGATGTTGTCTGTGTTGTTGCCGCCTGCACAGATCCTGCTCCCAGTGTCAGGCAGATCAGCATTGCAATTGTAAGAAACAATCTGCTGACTCTTCTTTTTTTCATCTTCCTCTTCCTCCTTTTTAAAATAATTCATACCCGGTATTGATTATAACATTGCAAATATTGGGTTGCAATATCTCCTTCAACCTTTGTGCCTTATATGAAAAATTCTGTCACATAAAACCATTTTCAATACATATTTGGTATTTTCCCGAAAATGCATTTTTCTCAGTTTCTGTCATATAATGTATAAAATCCCTTATTTCCTCCAATACTTAACACATCTGAAAAAATAAAGGAGGTTTTCTTTATGCTTCTGTTTATTCTTGTATTCTTTGGACTCCAGATCTTTATCCTTTTTCTGCTGTGCCGCAGCAGGTAACGATGCCGCTTCCCAGGAACTTTCCGACCAGGAACAGCTTCAGTTTATCTCAGAATGGAAAAAACAGCATCAGAAAAAAGGACGTCTGCTGAAGAACGTCCTTTTTTACTGTAAAGCAAATGCAAATAGGATATTTTTATATGATAATACAAACCAGGCCGCCTTTGCTGTCGTTTACGATCTTCTGCATGGTATCCTGGAGTTTTACCTGGCTTTCTTCACTGATCATGGCCAGTTTGTTTTTGATCCCATCTTCTACCAGCTGCTGGATTGATTCGAATGTTGGTCTCCCAGATGCTTTCTCCCCGGTCCGGCTTTCCTTGATATATTTTATCAAATCTTCTGCCTGCTGCTCTGTGCCGACAATGGGGGCGATCTCCGTTTCGTATTCCTGCCCGTATCATATGAATGGAAGGGCTTTTTGACCGGATCTTTACTCCGAATTTATTTCCCTGGCGAATTACTTCCGGTTCTTCAATGGTGATCTCGGAAAGCTCCGGTACCACGACCCCATAACCAGTACCTTTTACCGCCTCCAGGGCTGCCTGAACTTTTACAAACTGCTCCTTCATCCCGGCCAGTTCTTTCATGGTCTGGATCAGTTCATATTCACTTTCCATGGAAATTCCGCTCATTTCGCTGAGCATCTGATAATAATAAATATCTTTTACTGCAATCCGGACACGGACGGTTCCATCGGAAAGACTGATCTGCTCAAGCAGTGTATCTTCTACATAGGGACTCTCCAGACGTATCGATTCTCTGTTTACATCCCGCACATGGGTAAGTCTGGTCATTTTTTCCCGGATTTCATTTAACAGTGCCGCTTTTACTTCATGTTCCGGAGAAAGCATCTCCACCCATTTCGGAACAAACAGTTCAATCTCGCTGACTGGAAATTCATAAAGGATTTTTTCCAGGATTCTGGTCACATCTTCTTTTCTGAGCTGTTCACAGTTCACTGCCAGAACGGATACTCCGTATTTCTCTTCCAGATTTTTTACGATTTTTCCGGTTTCCTCACCGTACGGAGTCTGGGAGTTTACCAGGAGCAGAAATGGTTTTCCCTGGGCTTTCAGCTCTTTTATCGTCTGCTCTTCTGCCGGAATAAAATTTTCTCTGGGAATTTCCCCGAAGCTTCCGTCTGTTGTGACTACAATTCCGATGGTGGAATGCTGGCTGATCACTTTTTCCGTTCCGATGCGGGCCGCATCATGAAATGGGATTGCTTTTTCCTGCCAGGGCGTTTTGACCATCCGTTCCCTGCCTTCTTCCACATTTCCGGACGCATCTTTTACCAGAAATCCCACACAGTCGATAAGCTTTACCCGGATTTTCTGGTTTTCCCCTATGGATACTTCCACCGCTTCTTTTGGAATAAATTTGGGTTCTACAGTCGTGATCATTTTCCCGGCACCGCTTAAGGGCAGTTCATCCTGAAGTTCTGCTTTTTTTCCTTCACTGATCGCAGGCAGTGCCACCAGCTCCATAAATCTCCGGATAAATGTGGATTTTCCTGTACGGACCGGGCCCACAACCCCTATGTAGATATCCCCGCCCGTCCGCGCCTGGATATCACGGTAAACCTGAAAGTTTTCCATATAAAAAAGCCTCCCTGCATATACTGTCCTGTAAGTTCCGGGAACTATCGTCAAGCGGATATTCACAATCCGCTTCGCTACTTGCTCATAACCAAATAACTGCTCCGCAGTTGATTTGGTTAAAGACCAGTTCCCGCATACCACAGTATATGCCCGGGAGGCTTCTTATATGCTGCTGTTCACCGGGAACAGCAGCTCTTTATATTTCTTACATCAGTCTTTGATATAGAACTCATTGTGAAGCAGATGATGCTCTTTGCCTTTGAGGAGTCCCTCATAAAGCTCCAGAACCAGCGGGTTCTCATCAGATTTCTTGATGATCATGGTGTTGTCCGCATTGTAAAGGCCTCTTGCTCTTGCTGCCTTGGTCCTGTCACCGGATCTGGTCGGCTGACCGCCACCCATAATACATCCACGGCGGCATGCCATAACCTCGATCAGGTGATAGTTTGCTTCGCCGTTCTTTACACGTTCCATAACGGTTCTTGCATTTGCAAGGCCGCTGGCTACGCATACATTGATATCCATGCCCTTATACGGAACGGTAAATTCCTTGATTCCCTCTTCACCACGGACACCGCACTCTGCGATCTCATGCATGGCTTCCTTGCTGTGATCCGGACTCAGTCTTCGAAGACGGCCTCGGTAACACCACCGGTAACACCAAAGATAACACCACCGCCGGAACCAAATCCAAATGGCATATCACATGCTTCCGGATCCAGTGTTGCAAAATCAAGACCAAAGTTGTCGATCATGCGGAGAAGCTCTGTGGTTGTGATAACGATATCGGTATCCTGCTCGCCTTCTGTAAAGCTATTTGGCCGGATTGCCTCTGCCTTCTTGGCTGTACATGGCATAATGGAAACCATAACTGTTTTCTTGCCTGCTGCATGCTCCGGATCACGGAAGTATTCCTTGATAACTGCAGACATCATTCCCTGTGGGGAACGGCAGGTGGAGATATTTGGAACGTATTCCTTATACTGATCGGTGATAAATTTCACCCATGCCGGACAGCAGGAAGTCAGGAGTGGAAGGTTCTCGCCTTTTTCCACTCTGTTTAAGAACTCCTTGGTCTCTTCCATAATGGTAAGGTCAGCACTGAAGGTTGTATCATAGACTTCATCAAAGCCCATCTTATGAAGAGCATTTACGATCTTGCCCATTACACTTCTGCCTTTGGCAAGGCCATAATGATCACCAACTGCAACACGGACTGCGGCGCGATCTGTGCAACCACACGGGTATCCTTATCAGCCAGAGCATCCCATACCTCGTCCATATGTGTACGGATGGAAATAGCTCCTGTCGGGCAGTAAACACGACACTGTCCACAGTTTACACACTGTGTTTCTGTGATCTTCTTGTTAAATGCAGGCATGACCATAGCCTCAGTTCCACGGAACGCAAAACCAAGAGCTCCGATTCCCTGAAGTTCCTCACAGGCACGTACACAGTTACCGCAGAGGATACATTTATTCGGATCACGGATAATGGACGGTGAGCTTTCATCGATCTCATGCTGCTCTCTCGTATTTTCAAAACGGATGTTACGTACACCAAGGCGGTGTGCCAGCTCCTGAAGAATACATTCACCGCTCTTTACACAGGTTGTACAGTCACGGCAATGTGCTGCAAGCAGAAGCTCTACGATCAGTTTACGATATTTCTTGATACGGCCGGAGTTGGTATAGATCACCATTCCATCTCTCGGCTGCTCGGAACAGGATGCAAAAAGTCCTGCCTCTGTCATCCTCAACTGTGCAGAGACGACAGGCTCCAAATGTGGAAAGCTCTGAATGGTAGCACAGTGTGGGGATATTGATACCGGCATTCCTGATGACTGTCAGGACATTTTTTTTCGTCGGTAAATTCTACTTTTCTTCCGTCAATTGTCATTGTACCCATAAGATATCCTCCCTTCTATGCTTCCACATAAACCGCATCAAAGTTACAGTTATCCTTACAGGAACCGCATTTGATACATACGTCGTTGTTGATTACATGTGGATGCTTGATCTTTCCTGAAATCGCACCTGCCGGACAGTTCTTCGCACACTTGCCACAGCCGATACAGAACTCAGGATTGATATGGAATTGACGGAGCGCCGTGCAGACCTTCGCGCGGCATTTCTTATCTACGATATGCTCTACATATTCGTCACGGAAACGCTTCAGAGTACTGATGACCGGAAGCGGCGCACTCTTACCAAGACCGCACAGAGCCATACTCTGAACCATGTTTGCAAGTTCTTCCAGCTCATCCAGATCGGAAAGCTCACCTTTACCTGCAACGATCTTCTCCAGGATCTCAAGCATACGTTTGGTACCCTCACGGCAAGGAACACATTTACCGCAGCTCTCACGCTGTGTAAAGCTCATGAAGAAACGTGCAACCTCTACCATACAGGTATTCTCATCCATAACAACAAGTCCGCCGGAGCCCATGATGGCATCCAGTTTTTTAACAGAATCAAAATCAAGAGGATGATCGATCTGATCATCGATCAGACATCCGCCGGAAGGACCGCCGATCTGTACACCCTTAAATGCAGCACCACTCTTAAGGCCACCACCGATATCATAAATGATATGACGGAGGCTTGTTCCCATTGGAACCTCGATAAGACCGGTGTTCTCAATGGAACCGGTAAGTGAGAAGGTCTTGGTTCCAGGGCTTCCCTCTGTACCGATGGTGTGGAACCAGTCAGCACCCTGAAGGATGATCTTCGGTACGTTGGCATAAGTCTCTACGTTATTAAGAACCGTAGGTTTGCCCCACAGACCCTGCTCAACAGTTCTCGGAGGTTTTACTCGAGGCATACCTCTGTTACCCTCGATGGATGCAGTCAGGGCAGAACCTTCACCACATACGAACGCTCCGGCACCACGGTTGATATGTAAGTGGAAATTAATACCGGAACCAAGGATATTATCACCAAGAAGGCCATAAGACTCTGCCTGCTCAATGGCCATTCGAAGTCTCTGTACAGAAAGAGGATACTCGGCACGTACATAAATGTAACCGTCTTCTGCGCCTACTGCATAAGCGGCGATCACCATACCCTCGATCATCTTGTAAGGATCACCTTCCATTACGGAACCATCCATGAAAGCTCCCGGGTCACCCTCATCACCATTACATACTACATAGCGTACTTTCTCCGGCTGGCGTGCTACCTGTGACCATTTTCTTGCCAGCAGGGAAACCTGCACCACCACGGCCACGGAGACCGGATTTTTGTGATCTCATCAATAACGCCCTGCGGGGTCATCTCAAAGAAAGCCTTCGCCATAGCGGAAAATCCACCTACGGAAATATATTCATCAATAGACTCTGCATCGATCTTACCACAGTTCTCAAGAACGATCCTTGTCTGCTGGTTCAGGAACGGAATATCGCTTGGATGTGGACAGGCCTCATCATTATGACGATAGAACAGACGGTCAACCGGCAGTCCGCAGATCACGGTTTTCTCTACGATCTCGCGGCAGTCATCTACCTGAACATGAACATACTGATAATCATATGGTTCAATTCTCATCAGAGGTCCAAGTTCACATAATCCCTGGCATCCGGTCTTAACGATACCTACATGAGGAACATCCTTCTGCATCTCAACCGCAACACCCTCGATACCTTCACAGAGTCTTGACATTTCTTCGTAAATCTTCTGAGCACCGGAAGCGATACATCCGGTACCGGAACAGACGAGAACACGGCAGGTATAGCCATCAAGATTCTTCTTAACCTCAGCCTGTTTGTTTTTCAGATCTTCCATACTGGTTATACTCATACGCTCTCACCTCTCAATTCATTTAAAAGCTCAACAGCCTTCTCAGGAGTCATTTTCGGGTGAACTTCATCATTTACAGTCAGTGTCGGTGCCAGTCCACATGCACCCAGACAGGAAACAGTCTCAACTGTAAAAAGCATATCATCCGTTGTATGTTTCTTATGGGTCAGTCCAAGCTCTTTCAGCATGGCTTCCTTAACAGGCATGGACTTACGTACATGACAGGCAGTACCATCACATACCTTAATAATGTACTTGCCTTTCGGTTCAAAGGAAAAGTTCTCATAGAAAGTGGCTACGCTGTACGCCTTCGCTTCTTTTACACCAATCTGTTCCGCAACATAAGTAAGAAGCTCTCCCGGGAGATAACGATACTCAGCCTGGATATCCTGCATGATCGGAATCAGTGATGCAGCTTTCCGACCGTAGTGCTCGATGATCTCATCCGTTTTTCTTGTAATACGTCTGGTCTAACATTCGGTTCCCTCCTTGTTTCTCATAGATTTTCCACTTGATCAGCCTGCTCCCATTACAGGTTGATACTCTAACACTTTGTCAGTGCCGCGCGTTTATGCAACCATTATTTTGCACTATTTTTGTGCTTTAATTATAACTTATATCGTCATTTTCCACAAGTGCTTTTTTCGGTTTTTTCAGAATATATTGAAAAGTTTACAATGGCTTACTGGTTTTGTGTCTATTTTTTTCAAAAAATGTTCAATTTTTAACAGTTATGATAATAAAGGAACAAATTTACTTTATGTTCCCGGTAAAAAACATTTCCTGTTATTGATTTTATTTCTCATTTACTTTAATATGAAAGAAAAAGTGCGTGGAAAACATTTTTATTAATCTTATTTTGAAAAGGAGAAACTCTATGCGAAAATCTCGACACACCAGTAAACGGATCCGAAGAAAGATTTTTACAGAAATTGCGAAGATCGGATTTGAATCCACGGACGAATCCCTAATCCACGATATTGAATCCATTCCCTACAACATCGTAGAAGAACGTGCGAAATACCGTGAAAGTATCTACCGCGAAAGAGCTGTTGCAAGCGAACGTGTCCGCCTGGCCATGGGCCTTTCTCTCCGTCCGGAGAACCGTTCCGTCCATCTGACCGACGGAGTAAAAGCCAGCAACATTGACGAGAAATATTACGAACCACCTCTTATGCAGGTAATCCCATCTGCATGTTCCGCATGCGAATCCAACAAATACGAAGTCAGCAACATGTGCCGCGGCTGCGTCGCACATCCCTGTATGCTCACCTGCCCCAAAGGCGCCATCTCCATGGTAGACGGCAAATCCTTTATCGACCAGGATAAATGCATCCACTGCGGAAGATGCAAATCCGTCTGTCCCTACGACGCCATCGCCCACAAAGAACGCCCCTGCGAACGCGCCTGCGGTGTAAAAGCCATCGAAAGTGATGAACAGGGAAGAGCTTCCATCAACCAGGACAAATGCGTATCCTGTGGTATGTGTATGGTCAGCTGCCCATTCGGAGCCATCTCCGATAAATCCCAGATCTTCCAGCTCTCCCACGCCCTCCGTGAAGGAACTGAGATCATTGCAGAAGTTGCACCTGCTTATATCAATCAGTTCGGCGAAGACGTCACCCCAGGCAAATTCCGCTCCGCCCTTAAACAGCTGGGCTTCTCAAACATTTATGAGGTAGCACTGGGCGCAGACATCGGCTGCATCTCTGAAGCACACCACTATGCCAAAGAAGTAGCCACCGGCAACCTCCCGTTCCTCCTCACCTCCTGCTGTCCATCATGGTCCGTCATGGCAAAGAAATACTTCCCGGCCATGATCGACAACATCTCCCAGGAGCTGACCCCGATGGTAGCAACCGCCCGCATTGTAAAAAAAGAACACCCTAACGCCAAAGTAGTCTTCATCGGACCATGCGCCTCCAAAAAACTGGAAGCTATGCGCCATTCCGTGAGAAGTGACGTAGACTTCGTAATCACCTTCGAAGACTCTGGGGTCTCTTTGATGCCAAAAATATCACCCCATCCACCTGCGAAGAACTCCCGGAAGAAACCCAGGCCGCAACCGCCGCAGGAAGAGGATATGCCATCGCAGGCGGTGTAGCCGGAGCCATCGAAAACTGCCTGAAAGAATACTACCCCGACGTACCCGTACACATCGAACACGCAGAAAGCCTTGCCGAATGCAAAAAAAGTCCTCACCCTGGCCAAAGCCGGTAAGATCAAAAACTGCATGATCGAAGGCATGGCTGCCCAGGAGGCTGCATCGGCGGCGCCGGAACCAACGCCGGCTTCGCCAAAACCTCCAAAGCCCTCAAAAAATACGTAGACACCTCAGAACCCAAGCTTCCTTCACAGGAACTTGAAAACCTGGAACTGAACTAATATATCGAAATATTTTTCCAGATAATTCCCAGAAATATTTTATACGAAACCAAAAACGGAGATGCAACCTTAATTAAACCTCAAGGTTACATCTCCATTTTTATCAACCAGGACAGGGCAAAGCCCGCCTCCGTCCCTCATCCACATCCTACCGTATAGCCAGACAGCCTACCACGGCCAACCCCTCCGCCACTACTGTCCGCCACTACCTCTCCACCGTCTCCGTGCTCTCCGGCCAGGCATACTCCTCACCTTTCAGACCCGCCAGAAGGCTCCGAAGCTTATATCCATAACTCCTCCCGGCAGCCCAGCCACCTCCATAAGGATTCTCCTGAATCCCCAGCCATTCCACATAAGGAGCACTCTCCCGGGCAACATATTGAAAGCGGTTATCCACACAGGCCTGGTTCAGATCCTCTGATGAGGCATAAGCCTTCAGATGCT
>ENA-OQAJ01000399-OQAJ01000399.1-human-gut-metagenome-genome-assembly--contig:-NODE-399-length-13675-cov-4.840198_pt1 | contig 13675 bp, 15 predicted proteins | sample MGYA00242736_ERZ504529 | MGnify/ENA primary metagenome ERZ504529 (study PRJEB26092, sample SAMD00036275) | human gut metagenome | host: Homo sapiens | study: EMG produced TPA metagenomics assembly of...
CCGATATCTCCGGCGACCTGATGAGCCACATGCGCTACCCGGAAAGCCTGTTCAAGGTGCAGCGCGAGCTGCTCTCCAAGTACCACGTGACCTCCGCCAACCAGTACTACTCCGGCGAGGACTTCTGGCAGACGCCGGTCGACCCGACCGAATCCCAGTCCCAGCAGGACCAGGACATCCTGCAGCCGCCGTACTACCTGACCTTGCAGACCGGTGGCACCAAGGAACCGGTGTTCTCGCTGAGCTCCACCTACATTCCGGCTGGCCAGTCCACCCGTGAGATCCTCACCGGCTTCCTGTCGGTCGACTCGGATGCCGGCAATGAGAAGGGCAAGATAGGCTCAAACTACGGCACCATCCGATTGCAGGAGCTGCCCAAGGATTCGAACGTACCGGGCCCCGGCCAGGCGCAGAACAACTTCAACGCCAACGCCGACGTGTCCAAGGAACTGAACCTGCTGCAATCCGGCGACACGCAAGTGGTGCGCGGCAACCTGCTCACCCTGCCGCTCGGTGGCGGACTGGTGTACGTGCAGCCCGTGTACGTCAAGTCTTCGGGTGCGACTTCATTCCCGCTGCTCAAGAAGACGCTGGTCGCGTTCGGTGATCAGGTAGGATTTGCGGATACGTTGGATGAGGCCTTGGATCAGGTGTTCGGTGGTGATTCCGGCGCGGCCGCAGGCGATGCCGAGAACGTGTCCGGTGACGGATCGTCTGGTGACCAGTCGTCCGGCATATCCGGTGACCAATCTGGTTCCGATACCAATGGTCGGCCAGTCCGGCACCACGGACGGCAAGTCGGATTCCGGCTCGTCTTCCGACCGTAGCCCCGAACTCCAGCAGGCGCTGAACGATGCCGCCCAAGCCATGAAGGACAGCCAGTCCGCCATGAAGAACGGCGACTGGACCGCCTACGGCAAGGCGCAGAAGGAGCTTGAAGACGCCCTCAACAAGGCCATCGAGCTCGACAAGTAGTTCCGACAGAATTGGCTCCCCTCAGGGTGAGGGGAGCCATCGCCGAAGGCGACTGAAGGGAGTCGGTTACCTCAACTGACATAGCCCGTCCTTATCATAAGGACGGGCTATTTGCGTATTCAAAGGAACCTCATGCCATACACCTTCCGTCCGGCCGTCGAATCCGACGTCCAAGCCATCGCCGACATCTACAACGCCTCAGTGATGGCCGGCGGTGCGACCGCGACCTCCACCCCGCGCACCTTCGACCACGCCGCGCCTGGGTCGAATCCCATACGCCGCCCTACGGCGTTTTTTGTTGTGGAATCGGAAGACGGTTCAATCATCGGCTTCGGTGCGCTCTCCGTGTTCTATGACCGTGCGGGATATGACGGTGTCACCGATTTGGCCTATTACATCGATCCGGCATGGCAAGGCAGGGGAGTAGGCACGTTCATGCCTGCCGGTCAAAACGCTAAGCCGGAAAAAACGCTGGTGCCGGTCACGGCCGCGTTGATCACCGGGCCGCAGGGCGTGCTTTTGCAGCGCCGCCCGTCCAAAGGGCTGCTGGCCGGGCTGTGGCAGCCCCTTGCCTTTGAGGGTACCGCCATGACCCAACCGGAACTGGACGCCGCGTTGCGCGCCATTGGCCTTTGTGTGCAGTGGCAGGCCCCACTGCAAAGCACCCGCCATGTGTTCACCCATCGCATCTGGCAGATCAGCGGGTTTTGCGGCACAGCCGCAGGCCCGGCGCCGGAGGGCTGCGTCTGGGCCAGCCGCGCGGAGCTGAACGGGGAATACGCGGTACCAAGCGCATTTGCGGGCATTATGCGCCAGTGGCAGCCGGAATAAAAAGCAAGCAGAGTGGCATGGCTTTTGGCAGGTGAAGAAATTTTCCGGAGACCATGCTGCGGAGAATGGCGCGGTATCACCTTGATACCTGAACCTTTTTGTGTGAAAAATTTACAAGGGAAAGATTGTATTCACCCGGTTAATCGGGTATAATATTTTACAGACCCATCCCTTTTAGAATACGCGGAGGAAAAGTATTATGATGAAGAAATCCACTTTTGGCGCATTCTGGCGTTTTTTGTTTGCTGCTGCCGGTGCCCTGACTGCCGCTGCGCTCTACCTGCGCCGCCGCGAAAAGGAACTGGACGAATACGAGCGCCTGCTGTACAGCGATGACGGCGACGATTATGACGATGACGACGAATATCTGCCCATCGACAATGAACCGACAGAAGCCGCCGAAGAAAAGGCTGCTGACGATGCTGAATAAGCCGGAACAGCCAGCAGAAAAGTGAAAATGGCCGGGCTTCGGCCCGGCTGTTCGTGTTTCTTGCAATCAGTAGTGATACTTATTAAATGATAAAAAAGGCTCAGATAAACCATAAGGCACTGCTGAAAATAAGAAAAATGACGGCAGTGACTATAAAATCAGACTGAATTTCGATTTTTCTGCTGTGCCAAGGAAAGGGAACGCCATGAAAAAGCTCTTGCTGTGGCTGGTTATGGTGGTGGTTATGCTGGCGGTGCTGCTGGGCGGTGCCGGGTACGCCATGTACGCTATGACGGGCGATGACAAACTTCCCACGCAGCACCCCACTTTGGGCGATACGGAACTGGAACCGATCGGCTATGACTGGAGTGTGCCGGTGCTGGGCAATGTGCTGAACCGCACGTTTGAACAGCCCAGTACCCTGACGGTGCAAAAGCTGGGCGAAATGACGGAAGCTGCCCCGGAGCTGGTTTTGCCGGACTGGGCGCAGCGCACGACCCTTACGCTGAAAGATTCGGCCGGCAGCGTTGTGGTGCAGGGGGATGCCGCTGCCTTTGCGATGTATGCCTACCCCAAAAATGGCAGCTATGAGCTGACCCTGACCGCTTACCGCAACACGGCGGACCCCGGCGATGCCACCGGCTGGTACCGGTACTGTGCATCTTATACCATGAACATCCAGCCCAAGGCGGTGCTCAGCAGTGAACGCGTCAGCCAGGGCGGCGTGGCGGCACTGGTCATCACCGGCATTCTGGATGGCAGCGAGCCGACCGTGGAAACCGACCTGGGGGATGTATGGTTCCGCCCGATGACCGGTGGGTATATGGGCTATATCCCGGTAACCTATAATGCCGAGGGCGGCCCCCATACCCTGACCGTGACCTGCGGCAGCCTGACCCAGGAGCTGACCCTGAACGTGATGCAGAGCGAGGCCAAAACCGTGGATGTGGCCGCCGAGGCAGACATACCGGGCGCAGCAACGGAATATAAAAATGCGATCTGGCCCCTTTACACACAGGGCAGCAGCGAAAAGCTGTGGCAGGGCAATTTTGCCTCGCCGGTGCAGCGCGATTCTGGCGGATTACGGCGCGCGGCTGCGCACCGATGGGACCATTACCGGCCGGGCAACTGGCATCAATTATAACGCCGCAGCGGGTACCGCCGTTACGGCACCGCAGGCGGGGTACTGTGGTGTACGCCGGAACGCTGGCGCTGACCGGCGGCACCGTGGTGATTGACCATGGCTGCGGGGTTAAGAGCTATCTGTTTGGGCTGGATGCCGTAAAGGTGCAGCGTGGGCAGAGCCTTGCCCGCGGCGAAGAACTGGGCACCACCAGTGAGGAGCATACCCTGATCTGGGAGCTGCGCATTGGCAGCAAGTCCGTTGACCCTGCTGCCGCCCTGACGGGCAGCAGCGGGCTTTTGTACCGCGAAACAATGTAACAAAATAGAGTTAGAGCAACGATAAATCGCAAATGTTGGTGGAGAAAGCGATGGACGAAGAGAAGGTAACACAGACTGCGATGGAGCCGGCGCAGCAGCCAAAGCCCAAAGCCAGGGGCGGGCAGCGCACGCAGGGCAAAACCGCTTCAGGCACGGGGCGAGGCAGGATGGCCAAACCCCATGCCAGCAATAGCAATACTGCGCACCGCAAAACGGGCACGCAAAAACAAAAAAGCGAACCCCAAAATACAAAATCCCCGCAAGAACCAAAAACGCAGGCGGAACAAGCCGAGCAGACCGAAGCTGCCGCCCCGGAACAGGTGGCAGCCAAGCCCAAAGCGCCGCGCAGCGGGCAGGCAGGCGGCAAACGCCGCCGCAAAAAGGCTGCCCCCAAGCCGGAAGCAAAACCGCAGCAATATGTTGAGCCCCGGCCGGAACCCCCGGAAGCGCCGGAAAAACCGCAAACGCCGGAACCTGCCGCTGTGGCCGAACCGGCTGAAGCAGCCGCCGCGCGGAAATGCCGGAAAAGGCGGTGCAGGAACCCAAAGCCGCGCAGCTGCCCCAGGCCACGGAGCCGCCGGAGCCGGAGGATGACGAACCGGAACTGACCCCGGAACAGCGCGCTGCAGCAGAGCGGCGCAAGGCGGAGATCACCCGAACGGTCCAGGTTTCGATTGAACAGATCGAGGATGCCGAAGCAGAACAGGCGGAGAAAGAGGCAGATACACCGGAATCGACGGGCAGCAAAGTGGGCCGCGCCGTGCGGCTGCTGATCGGCTGGCTGCTGCTGGTGGTGCTGCTGGCGGGTATGATCGCCGCAGGCGGCATATACTGGTTGTACAAAAAGGCCACGCCGGATATGATTCCTGCCGTTACGGTAACAGTGGCGGGCCAGCAGCTGGACCCCGTGGCGTACCATTGGCAGGTGCCGGTGGCAGGCAACCACCTTAAGCGTACCTATGCCGAGACACTTTCCAGCACTCCCACAGCGCTGGAATCTGATTTTGGCAGCGGCACCATGACGCTGCGGGTGACCCCGGCGGACTGCAGCGCCGAAGTGACCGTTAAGGACGAGAACAAGCAGGAAGTGTTCAGCGGCAGCGCCCAGGAATTTGCCGCCTACCGCTTTACCACGCCCGGCAGCTACACCGCCAAGCTGGTGGTCAGCAGCGGCGAGGGTTACCAGAGCGAACCGACAGTTTCGGGCCACCAGACCTATGAGTTCACATTTGATGTAACGATTAAGGCTACCGTGCGGCTGAATACCCAGGCTGTTACGCCGGGTGGCGTTGTGGCCGTAAAGGTAACGGGCCAGCAGACGGATACCAAGCCAAGCCTGACGGCAGAACTGCCGGATACCGGCTTCCGTGCCAGCGCGACCGGCGATGGCTGGGTGGCTTACCTGGCGGTCCCGCTGGAAACCGAGCCTGGCAGCTATACCATCAAGGTCACCGTGGACGGCGAGGTGCAGGAGCTTACCCTGAACGTGAGCAAGAGCGCCGCATCTTTTCGGGATTATACTTCCAAGTCCAGGCTGGTCACACCGTATGTCGGCGCGGATGATACCCCGCAGGAAGTGCTGGACCTGCTGGATACGGCATCGGATACCATCTACTGGGCGGACACGGGGTTTGCTTCGCCGTTCAGCGATAAGGTGGAGGTCACCCTGCCGTATGGCCTGACCGAATATGTCAACCGTACCCAGACCGAGCGCAAGAACAACACCGGTACCGGCCGCACCAGCATCAATGTGGTGCTTTCCGGCAGGTGCGACCTGATTGCCCCGGCGGGCGGCAAGGTACTGCTGGCGGAAAAAATTGCCCAATGTGGGCAATACGCTGGTGATCGAGCACGGCGCGGGCGTAAAGACTATTTACTATGGCCTGCGCAGGCTGACGGTAGAAAAAGGTGCAATCGTGGCCCAGGGCGATGCCCTTGGCACCACCGACAAAGCTACCGTGGTGGAAGTGCGCGTGGGCAAAACCCCCGTGGAGCCGCTGCGTATCCTGCGCGGTCAGTGCGATGCCCTGCGCAGCTATTAAAACGGAGCATAACCAATAACTAGAAAAATTCCCCTGTCTGTATTCTTTGTGATGCAGGCGGGGGAACTTTTTTTGCGGCAGGCGTTTTTGATGTTCTGACGGAACCATGCCGCCCACCCCGGCATAACATGGAACAAACGGCCAGATACAACACCGGGGGGAAGCATTATGGCGGCAGCATGTAATTTGACTTTTTGTGTGGTTGGGCGGGATGCCCGCCAACTGGCGGCGGCGCGGGCGCTGCAGAACAGCGGCTATACCGTGCTGGGGGCAGAGGGGGCCGGGCAGGCGGATTACATCCTGCTGCCTATGCCGATGGATGCCGAGGCGGCGGACCTTGCCCGCATCCTGCGCGCCGCCCGCCCCGGTACGCTGGCCCTTGGCGGGCGCATCAGCGAACCGGTGCGCAAAGCGGCGCAGGCCGCCGGGGTGGAGTTGGTGGATTACTTTTTGCGGCCGGAGCTGGCCTGCCTGAACGCAGTACCCACTGCGGAAGGGTGCCTGGCCCTGCTGATGCAGCTGCGCCAGCGCACGATATGGGAAAGTGAGTTCCTAGTGTTGGGGTATGGGCGCATTGGGCGGGCGGTGGCCCAGCGGCTGCAGGCATTGGGCGGGCAGGTGACCATTGCCGCCCGCGCGCCGGAACAGCGGGCCGCAGCGCGCTGCGCGGGGCTGCATGCCGCACCGCTGACCGCGTTGGAACAGCTTCTGCCGCACTTTGATGCGGTCATCAACACCATACCGGCCCCGGTGCTGGGGGCGGCCCAGCTGCGCTGCCTGCCCAGGGGGGCGCTGATCCTGGACCTTGCCAGCCGCCCCGGCGGAACGGATTTTGCCGCCGCGCGGGAACTGGGCCTGCGTGCGGAACATGCCTTGAGCCTGCCCGCCCGCTGTGCGCCCGAAACCGCCGGTGCGCTGGTGGCGCATACCGTGGAAGTGATTTTACAGGAGCGTGCCGCCACGGCCCGCAGCGAAAGGGGAGTGAGCTGATGAATTCCAGCCTGGAACCGCCGCGCACGGTGGTGTTTGCCCTGTGCGGCAGCTTTTGCACATTTGAAACGGTTCTGCCGCAAATCATCCGCCTGCGCGCCTGCGGGTGGGAAGTACTGCCGATGCTGAGCTATGCGGCGTCGGCGCTGGATACCCGCTTTGGCCGCGCGGCAGATTGGAAGCAGCGCCTGGAGGAAGCCACCGGCCACCGCCCGCTGGAGGATCTGCGGGAAGCGGAACCTCTTGGTCCCAAGCATATGGCACAGGCACTTGTCATTGCCCCCTGTACCGGCACAACGATGGCGCTGCTGGCGGCGGGCATCAGCGCAACGCCGGTCACGCTGGCGGCCAAAAGCATGCTGCGCGGCGGCAGGCCGGTGGTGATCGGGGTATCCACCAACGATGGGCTTTCCGGCAGCGTGGGAGCGCTGGCGGCGCTGCTGCAGCGCAAAAATTATTATTTCATTCCCTTTGGCCAGGACGACAGCTACAAAAAGCCCTGCAGCCTGAAAGCGGATTTTACCCAGCTGCCGGATACGCTGGAAGCCGCTCTGCGCGGGGTGCAACTGCAGCCGATTTTGCTGTAAAACCCGTGGAACAGAGCTGTTTTGTGCGGGTGCGGCATATGATAGAAAAGGGCGCTTTGGTGTGGGAACAAAGAGGGGCGGTGCGGCAATGGAATATATCGAAGTAACAGGCGGGAACCCGCTGCGGGGGAGCATCCGCCCGGCAGCGGCCAAAACAGTGTGCTGCCCCTTTTGGCGGCAACGCTGCTGTGTGCGCAGCCCTGCACCCTGCGCCGGGTGCCCCTGCTGCGGGATGTGCAGACCAGTTTGGATCTGCTGCGGGCTGTGGGCAGTGGGGCGGCCTGGGCCGGGCAGGACCTTGTCACCCAGCCAGCCCGGCAGATCAGTGGGCGGGTGCCCACGGCGTTGGCGGGGGCTATGCGGGGGTCGGTGTTTTACTTGGCACCGCTGTTGACCCGCGCGGGCTGGGCAGAGCTGCCGCTGCCCGGCGGGTGCAGACTGGGGCCGCGGCCCATTGATATCCACCTGGCCGGGCTGACGGCCATGGGGGCACAGGTGTGCGCGGCGGCAGAGTGCGTGGTGCTGCGCCGCCACGGCGTTTGCGTGGTACGGATTTTGCTCTGCGCCTGCCCAGCGTGGGAGCAACCCTGACCCTGATGCTGGCGGCTTGCTGTGCGGCGGGCGTTACCACCCTGCGCGGTGCGGCGTGCGAGCCGGAAATTGCGGATACCGCCGCTTTTTTGACGCCTGCGGGGCAAAGATCACGGGGGCGGGTACGCCGGTGGTCTGCATCCGAGGTACCGGCGGCGAGCTGTTGGACGGCTGTGTGCATACCGTGCTGCCGGACCGCATTGCCGCAGCGACTTATGCGGCAGCCGCCGCCATTGCAGGCGGGCGGGTGACGGTAACGCAGTGCAGTCCGGTGTGGCTGGCGGCGTTTCTGGACTTTTTGCAGGGCAGCGGCTGCGAGGTTGCCCGCGGGGAAAATGAGTTTAGCATCACGCGGGATCAGGATACAAAGCTGCGCGGCGGTCAGGAACTTGTAGCGGCTGCTTACCCTGGCCTTGCCACAGATACTGCCCCGCTGGCTGCAGCGGTGCTGCTGGGGGCGGAGGGAGCATCCCGCATTTATGACGGCCTGTTCCAAAACCGCTTTGCCTGCGCACAGGGCTTTGCCGCCCTGGGGGCTGATGCCCGCAGCGAGGGACGGCTGCTGTACCTTGGCGGCAGCGCAAAACTGCATGGTGCCACTGTGACTGCACCAGACCTGCGGGGCGGGGCAGCACTGGTGCTGGCGGGCCTTGGTGTGGGGGACGGGAGCTGCGTGCGGGTGCTGGATGCCGGACATATCCGGCGCGGCTATGCCGACCTGGCGGGGGATCTGCGCCGCCTGGGGGCCGACTGCCGGGCAGGCAGCACCGGGACAGAAGCTGGCAGATAGACGAAAAAACTGTAAAAATATTGTCATAATTCACCAAAGCTCCGCAAAACCTGCGGGGCTTTTTGTGATACCCACAAATGTGAACAGCTATTTTTGGCTTTTTAGCGTGTGGGTATTGAAATTATTTGCAGAATTTGTTATCCTTATAAACAGTTATATGCGATATCTTAGGAAGAGCTGGCTGCACCGCAACGCGCGTAAGCAAAGTTTGGGGTGTGGGGCGGCACTTCCTTTATGGGGGTCAGTGTGTCCGCTGGCGGAAATCCGGCCCTGTTGCATTTGCAATTTTATATTCTTTAGGGGGATACACTTATGGCGTTCGTTCTCGATGAAGAGATGCAGAATGTAACCAACATTAAGGTTATCGGTGTTGGCGGCGGCGGCGGCAATGCTGTGAACCGCATGGTTGAAGCTGGCCTGAATGGCGTTGAATTTGTAGCAATGAATACCGACCAGCAGGCACTGGTCAACTCCAAGGCTACCCAGAAGGTTCAGCTTGGCGCAAAGCTGACCAAGGGCCGCGGCGCTGGTGCTGACCCGGAGGTCGGCCAGCGTGCAGCGGAGGAAAGCAAGGATGAGATCGCCAATGCACTGAAAGGTGCCCAGATGGTGTTCATCACCGCTGGCATGGGCGGCGGCACCGGCACCGGCGCTGCACCGGTCGTGGCCGAAACGGCTCATGACCTGGGCATCCTGACTGTCGGTATTGTCACCAAGCCCTTTGCCTTTGAGGGCAAGCGCAAGATGAGCATGGCCGAACAGGGTATTGCCAACCTGATGATGCATGTAGACAGCCTGATCGTGATCCCGAACGAGCGGCTGAAGCTCATCAGCCAGGAAAAGATCACCCTGATGAACGCTTTTGAAGCAGCCGATAACGTGCTGCGCCAGGGCGTTGAGAGCATCTCCAGCCTGATCAATGTTCCCGCTTTCATCAACCTCGACTTTGCTGACGTCCGTTCCATCATGAAGGATGCCGGCTTTGCCCACATGGGCGTTGGCGTTGCCAAGGGTGCAGGCAAGGCAGAAAACGCTGCCAAGGCTGCAATCTCCAGCCCGCTGCTGGAAACCAGCATTGCCGGTGCACGCGGCGTTATCATCAACATTACCTCCAGCCCGGATATCGGCCTGGACGATGTTGAGACTGCTGCTTCCATGATCACCCAGAGCGCACATCCCGATGCGAACATCATTTGGGGTACTGCGTTTGACGAGCGCCTGCAGGATGAGATGAGCATTACCGTTGTGGCTACCGGCTTTGAAAGCACGCCTGGCGTGGACGAGCCCATCCAGGCTGTTGTGAACGCCCAGCGCGCTGCAGCAGGCGCTGCACCTGCTGCTGCCCCGGCTGCACCGCGCCCGGCCGCTGCCACCTGCCCCGGCTCCCGCCCCGGCCCCGGCTCCGGCCGCTGATCCGGTCATCCCCAACCCGGTATTCAGCAATGTGTTCAACCCCAATGTTGACACCCCGGTTTCCACCGCCCCCGCTGCCAAGGAAGATGACAGCAACGAAGATGACGGTGATTACTTCAACGATCTGCTCAGCATCCTGAACAAGCGTTCCTGATCGCTGCGCGTTCTCTATCCTTTGCGGCTGCGGGCAGGCATGCTCGCATAAAAACAAAACGGCCCGCTGACCAGTTTAGGAGGAAAGCTATGCCCAGCAGCCCAAACCTTATCAGCCTGCAGGAAAAAGGGTTCCGAACCACGTTCCGGGGCTTTGATAAAAATGATGTGCTGGCTTACCTCAATGCACTGGACAACGAAAACCGGCAGCACAGCGCAGAGCAGGAAGAGCAGATTGCCCAGCTGCAGGCCCAGCTGGATAAAATGCGCTCTGAACAGTCCGCTGCACGTGCTGTGTGGAAAAACTGCAAAGCGATCTTTCAGCCGCTAACCAGCGCGCCGAAGCTGCGGAAAAATCGGCTGCCGAGGTGGTCGCCCGTGCCAAATCGGTAGAAGAGCGCGCCACGGCAAACCTGAGCCGCAATAAAGAAAATCAGCAGGCTGTGGTGGAATGGCAGTTCCGTTGCCGCGATCTGCAAAAACAGATCGACGAGTACGAAAAGCAGATTGCTGAATACGAGGCGATGATCCCCAAAGGCGGTATGCCTGCCCCCAAGCAGGAACCCGGCCCCCGCACCTCAGCCTGCCCCGCAGGAAAAGCCGGAGCCGGCCCCGGAACCGAAGGCACCCCAGGCTGATGTGACCGAGGAAGCCCGCATTGAGGCCCGTCAGATTTTGATGGAAGCCCGCCTGAAAGCCGATGCGGCCGAAGAACGCCTGAAACAGCAGGCTGAAGAGCAGCAGGGCCGCATGACAGAGCATGCCCGCGATTTGGCCGCAAGCCTTGCCATGCTGCGTGAGCGTGTGACCCGCGTGGATGAACGCCTGAGCGCCGCCACTGCGGACTTGGATGATGCCACCACGGCAATTTATCAGGCATTGGATGCAACCGGTGCAGATTTTGAAGCCTTTGGTGCGGAGCTGCGCCACTTTGGAGAGAACACCGCAAAGGAAAATTGCCCCGCTGCCCAGGCAAAGGTGCGCCATAATAAGTCTGCTCAGCCAGCTGCCAAACGGGTGCGCCCTGTGCGCAGCCAGCCGCAGGTGCAGGCCAATAATGCAAACACCCACCGCCTGCGCCGCGCAGGTGATACCCGCCGCAGTGTGAGCCAGGACCTGAATGCCGAGCTGGAACGTTTGAATCAGCCGGCGGCCGCAAGAAAGTAAATACATAACCCGGCAGCCCGCGGAGCCTTGGTTTCGCGGGCTGCTTTTGTATTTGACCTGCAAAGTGTGGAAGTGCCGGATGCCCACAGTGTTGTGTGACTGCGTGGAGTGTAACTGTTCTCCCCTGTGAAATAAGCCGCATAAGGGTTGTACAAGAGCAGGACAACACGAACAAAATAAATACTTTGTATAAAACGATTTTATATAAACAAATTGTATAAACAAATAAAGGGCGAAAGGAGGCCCCCGATGGGAAAAATTCAGTTCCCGAACCTTCGCGCACTCCCGGCCGGTCCACGCTGGCTGGCGTATGGCGTGCTGCTGCTGTGTGCCATTCTGGTGGGCGGTGTGATCACAGCCTATGGCGGCATGCTGCTGGTGGTGCTGATGTGGGCTGTCTGTATGGGCGGGCTGTGCCTGCTGCTGCACTTTACCTGGCAGACGGTGTTCCCCGGTCAGAGGGTAGCACAGGATAAAACGTTCCTGCGCAGTTGGCTGGCTGGCTCCGCTGTGGGCGTTGCGGTCATCGCTGCACTGGTGTGCTACCGCCAAACGGTGTACAGTGATGACGCGATCAACTATTTTGCCAAGCAGACACTGCTGTTCGGCAGCTTTGGTCAAAGCGGATTTTACGGCATTCATGTGCTGCTGGAAAGCCTGTTGACGGCGGACTATAAGATGTTCATGAATCTCTTTATCAGTGTGCCGTATCTCTTTACCGGGCGCAGCATCAATGCGTTTATGGTGTGCTATGCCATCACCTGCTTTGTGCCCATGTGGTTTGCGCTGCTGATGGGTGCAAAATACCTGGCCCAGCAGTTGCCCGCTTGCCATACGGCGCTGTATTACCCGCTGTGTATGGCGGTTATGGTGCTGTGGCCCATGTTTTTGTGGCCTGCCACCCACGGCATGCCGGATGCCTTTGGCCTGACTTTTGCCGCAGTGATCGCCCTGCTGTGCGCGGATTACCGGTTTGAAACGCTGCCCTGGCCGCGGCTGTTGGCGATTTTTGCTGCAACGTTTGCCCTGATCCTGACCCGGCGCTGGTACATGTTCTGGATCTTGGCGTTTTATGCTGTGTATGTGCTGGCGGTGCTGGTGGGGGCGGTGCGCCGCAAAACGCTGGGGAGTACCCTCAAACATATGCTGCTGTTCGGCGTGCCCAGCGCTGTGATCATCGTGGGGGCGCTGCTGCCCACCTTCAAAACCATCCTGACAACCGACTACGCCGATATTTACGGCGCTTACTACGGCGGCGGCTTTGGCAACAACTGCCTGGGCCAGCTGCGCACCCAGGGACTGATCTGGCTGGTGCTCTGCGCGGCAGGCTTGGTGTGGCTGCTGTATTGCCGCAGCACCCGTGCACAGGCTATTGTAGCCGCCGCGGCCAGCCTGGGGGCGATGGTGCTGTTTACCCGTACCCAGTCCCTGGGCGACCACCAGAGCCTGATCCTTGCGCCTTTTTACCTGTTGATGCTGTTTGGCCTGTGCGCCAAATTGACCCAGCAAAAGGCAAAGCCCTGGCTGCGCAATGCTGCGGCGGGTGTTCTGGCCGTATTTTTGGTGGTCAACTTCGGCAACGCCCTGCGTCTGCCCGGTAAAAGCGTGCAGACCCTGGCCCTGAGCAGCGAAAGCCTGGACCTGACCCGCCGCACCGACCTGGCCCAGATGCGCGCCGTGACAGATTTTGTGCTGGAGCATTGCACCGAGGACCAGACCGTTTACATCAATATGGATTCCAATGGTTACAGCGGCACTACCTTTGCCTACAGTGACCCGGCCCACCCCCAGCTGCAAACGATGATCCTGTGGGAGAGCAGTGTGCCCTCCACCCATGGCTTCCCCACGGGAATCTGGACGTCAGAATATGTGATGGTGACCGATCGTGTGGATGAGGGCGGCATTGTCGGCCCCATCAACGCAGCGCTGCGCACCCAAAGCCCTGCTGCCGTCCATTATGAATATGTGACCGAGTTCCCGCTGGACGGCATTACCCTGTATTGCTACCGCCGCACAGCCCGGCCGAATGCAGAGGAAGCCGATTACTTCAAGCAGGTGTTTGCCGAATACGATGCCCGCTGGCCGGAAATCTTCAGCCAGAGAATTGACGAATATATGCAAAGCGTGCAGTAAGCAATAAGGGCAATACCGCATAATTCTAAGTGCCGATACGGCGAGCGAGGTGCGGCAGATGCCAAGCCAAAAGCGCAGATAATACTGGATGCTGCAAAGGTGAGCGCCGCCAGTGGCGGAAACAGCGAAC
>ENA-OQAJ01000400-OQAJ01000400.1-human-gut-metagenome-genome-assembly--contig:-NODE-400-length-13671-cov-3.764841_pt1 | contig 13671 bp, 16 predicted proteins | sample MGYA00242736_ERZ504529 | MGnify/ENA primary metagenome ERZ504529 (study PRJEB26092, sample SAMD00036275) | human gut metagenome | host: Homo sapiens | study: EMG produced TPA metagenomics assembly of...
CATAAAGGGCTGCCAGTCCCTCTTCCTGAAGATCCTTTGCCAGCCTCTCGGCCCTTGTGCGGGAACCGGAAAGCAACACGATCCTGTATCCCTGTTTCTTATACTGATGAAGATCTTTTACCAGAAGTTCAAAACTGTTGTTATAAGCGCTGATTGATTTTACCTCCAGGTAAAATTTCTCCCGCACTTTCCAGCCTGCCTGTTTCGGTTCCAGCGCACATACAGAAATACAATTGCGTTTATTCAGTTCTTTTTGAAGCTGTTCAAAAGAACAAAGCCAGTTTTCCGGCAGATTCCGGCTGCCTTTTTCCTCTCTGTGCATACGGCTCTGTCTGTACTCTTCTTCTACAGCCCCGCCTTTCTCAGTCAGTCGGTTTGGTTCATCCAGAAAGATTATGGTTCTTTCCTCCGGAAAATAATCCAGGAAGGAAACCATATCCTTGTCCCCTATATGCTCCACCGCCGGATAGATCGTAAGTTCTTCCAGATTTTCCAGAGAACGCTGACTTTCCGGATCAAAACTCCGGATAGAATCAATCTCATCTCCCCAAAGCTCGATTCTCCATGGATTTTCCTCAGTGAGACAGTAAATATCCACAATACCGCCACGCACAGAGAACTGCCCCGGCATTTCCACCTGTCCTACCCGCTCGTAACCTAAAGCCACCAGCTGGTTCTTCAGCTGTTCTGTGTCTACGGTGCTGTCACTTTCGTAATGAATCAGCTGTTCTTTTATCTTTTCCAGAGATTCCAGAAAATCCATACATCCGTCAATACTTGTAACAACTGTCAGTTCTTTCTCTTCCAGTAACGCCTTAATGACCTTCATCCTCTGACGTATCAGCAGATTTCCATGGATATCTGCCTGAAAGAACAGAAGATCTTTCGCAGGATAAGAATACACTTTTCTGTCATAAAATCTGTAATCTTCATAAATTTCTCTGGCGCGGCGTTCGTCCTCCGCCAGGATCAGACGATAAGGCGCAATCCCGGAAAGTCCGTACATCAGATGAGATTTCTGCGATTCCATACACCCCGAAACCTGCAGGATTCCCTTATTCGTTTTGCTTTTTTCTTTAATCTGTTCAAACTCTGCAAGCCCCTGCAGAGGTGTTAAAAATGCTTTCATCTTCACCCCTCATGATCCTTCGACGTAATAAAAGCGGCTTCTGTTTCCAGTTACCGCTTTCTATACCTTTTGCTGAACAATCATCTATTTCCTGTCTGCTTATTTCTGTACAGGTACTTTTCTGTTATATTCGTTCATGGCTGCATCTGTACCCTGTGAGATTATGATATCCACAGCCTTTGCCGCCTTTGCTATTGCTTCATCCACAAGTTTCCTGTCTTCTGTGGAAAATCTGCCAAGTACATGATCTGCCAGATCCCATCCCTTCGGCTTTGCACCAACTCCTACTTTAATACGGAGAAATTTCTCTGTGCCAAGCTGGCGGATAATATCTTTGATCCCGTTATGTCCACCCGCACTTCCCTGCTTGCGGATGCGAAGCTGCCCGGGCTCCAGATCAATATCATCATAAATAACAATAAGCTCTGATTCCGGATCAATTTTAAAATAATTCGCCATCTCACGAACAGGACCGCCACTCAGGTTCATAAAAGAAAGTGGCTTCATAAGAATCACTTTCTCTCCGCCGATCATGGTTTTACCGTACATGGCATTAAATTTCACACCACCCTGAGGGACATTGTAATCCTCTACCAGACGGTCAACGGTATCAAATCCCATATTGTGGCGTGTTGCTTCATACTGTTTCCCGGGATTTCCCAGGCCAACTACTAAATACATATATGTGTCTCCTGCTTAATTTAACACCATTTTCCGGAATTACCATACCTGTCCTGATGTCAAATTTATTTTTTACATACTCTAAAGTGTGTTTAAAAAATCAATCTTATAAATTGTGACGCACATCTTGCGGGAATGATTTTTCAGACACGCTCTAAGATAATTAATTAAAATATACCATCTCTTCCTTAAGCGGCTCGCATTCTTTCACATCACTTGCATAAAGAACAATGCCCTCACCCTGATATTCTGTACGGTTCTCAAATGCGACCTTCGCTGTTACTTCTACCCAGCTGCCCTCTTTGATATGCGGTGCATAATCGCTTCTGCACACGTATCCAAGGAAAGTGGTATCATCTGCGCAGCAGGTCATTGCCACACGTCCCGGAACAAAGAATTTACTTCCCATTCCACGTGGTTTCATGACACGTCCTTTAAAGCGGACAATTTTGTCTACATATTTATCCGGATTATCCATGGCATCCACAAACCAGATACCATAATCTTCCGGTGGAATCTCAATGATCGGTGCATTGATATCAAACGGCATCTCATCCTGGAAAAATGTCATCCATCTCGCCCTCTTCATTTTCAAAGATAACCTCTGCACTCTGATTTGCGACCTTGATCCCTCGTCTGTATGCAGGAAGCGGATCTCCCTCTTTACAGCGGTTAAATACAACCATATCTGTATTTCTGATCATATCCATGAACAGAGATTTCATGTTTGCCATATAAACCTGATAAGTAGTTGCATCCACACAGGTAATCTCCTGCTCAATGCCCCAGCCTTCCGGAAGCTCCATCTGCTCAAACTTACTTACAAGCCACATTCCGTTGTACTCGATCACAACACGCTCCGGCTGATGGATGATATCCATGGCAGCCAGACGCTGTGGTGTCAGATCTTCTTCATCCTCGATCACTTCCACAACTGTGTTTGTAAGTTTCAGTTTATCCATATCATATTCTTCTTCGCCTTCTTCGCAAAGGATCAACAGAGTTTTGCCGTCAATGGCAAAGTACTCCTGCTGCAGTGTAAAATCCAGGAAAGTAGTCTTTCCGCTTTCCAGGAATCCCGTAACCAAATAAATGGGAACTCTGATATCATCCATCATATAATTTATTCCTTTATCTTTATTCTGATTCTGTTATTATCTGCCGAAATCATTCAGTCTCGCATCTAGACACAGGATTCATGCTCCGACTGAGCTGAATCCAGATGCAGTATTTTAGAGGATTGCCATAAATCGCTGCTTCCTCATGATCATTATGCAAGCCCAAATAATTCTGCAAGTTTATCTTCTTTCAGTTTAGAGCCGATTACGCAGAGACGACCTGTGTATTCCGGTGCACCTTCACGGATCTCTGTTTCCTCCGGAACCATGTCAAAAATAAAATCCATGTTCCGTCTTTCTGCAGGAAGCAATTCCCTTTGCACGAAGAATAATACCGTAATCTTCAGAAGCGGAAAGAGCCTCAAGCATCTTCTCAAGACCTTCTCTTTGTGTATTTCTTAATCGTCTCCACGTCCCCAGCTTGTAAATACCTCATCTGCGTGATGATGGTGATGATCATGATGATCATGTCCGCAACCGCATTCATGGTCGTGGTCATGGTGATGATGTTCATGTTCTTCGTGATCATGTCCACAGCCGCATTCATGGTCGTGGTCATGGTGATGATGTTCATGTTCTTCGTGATCATGTCCACAGCCACATTCATGATCATGGTCGTGATCGTGATGATGATGCTCTCCATGTTCATGTACATGTCCGCACTCCGGGCATACCTCTTCCTCAGACATCAGTTCTTCCTCAAGAGATACCGGTTTCTCCATAACCTCAAGGATTTTCTTTCCGTCCAGTTTCTCAATCGGAGTGGTGATGATAGCAGCTTTCGCATTAATTCCACGAAGAAGTTCCATTGCCTGCTGTGCTTTCTTTTCATCAATGATATCTGTACGGCTCATGATGATCGCACCTGCATATTCAACCTGATTATCAAAGAACTCACCAAAGTTTCTCATATACATTTTGCACTTCTTTGCATCAACTACAGTTGTATAGCTGTTCAGAACGATATCCACATCTCCCTGAACACCCTGTACTGCCTTGATAACATCTGAAAGTTTACCAACACCTGATGGCTCGATCAGGATTCTGTCCGGATGATATTTGTCCACAACCTCTTTCAGAGAAGTGCCGAAATCTCCCACTAATGAACAGCAGATACATCCGGAATTCATTTCCCGGATCTGGATTCCCGCTTCCTTCAGGAAACCACCGTCAATACCAATCTCACCAAATTCGTTCTCGATCAGTACAACCTGCTCATCTGCATAAGCCTCTTTCAGAAGTTTCTTAATCAATGTAGTTTTACCGGCTCCAAGGAAACCGGAAATAATATCAATCTTAGTTGCCATTGTCTTATTTCTCCTCTTCGTTAAAATTTATATTTCTGAATAACTGCCATATAGCCGTCATTTTTTATATTCTGCCATTTTTATGAACAAACAGAATAACTTTTGGAACTGCCATCATTATCTGTCTGTTTATATATTTGCCTGTAACGTACTCATTATACATAAGATGTCCAATGTATTCAAGTCTGCCATCAACGCATTTTGACCAGGAAACACTTGTGCCCCCTGGTTTACAGATATCCTGCAGCTGTTCAATACCTTCAGAACAACCTGCCTGTTCACATCAAAGAAAGGGGCATGATCCACCATCATGCCCCCGCCTGTATACACTAATGATCAACCGTTGATCATAAAGCTCATTAATTTATCAATATCGTCTTTCTCATAAGCAACGATCTCAAGTTCCGGAATCTCTCCGCCTGAGAAAATGTTTGCCAGAGATACATACTGGGATAATTTAGATTTAAGGTTCAGTCTGTCACCTTCGCCTGTTACTAATTCTACTCTGCCTTCGCAGCTGTCAACTACAGCAAAAAATTTATCGATATCTTTAATGTTAGATACTTTCATGTTCATTCTCCTTTCAACATGGAAACCATTATTCTCTCTATTCCTTGTGTTCGCGATAATTATAACGCAGATAAATTTCAAAAGCAATTATTTATATTTCACGAATTTTTCATATATTATTATGCTTACTCTGCAATATTGTCAAATAAATAACATACCCCTGACAATAATTCTCTCAGATATTTACATATATCCCGAAATCATCCCGAAAAATTAATATGTAAAAATCGCAACCCCATAAGCCGGCAATGGATATGCGAAGGAAAACTCTCTGTTATCACATTTCTGTTTCACTGCCTTAAATGTCTTTGGCTGCTCCAGAAGTCCATTCTCGTCCATGATCAGCTTGTACTGTTTTTTCTTCGGAACACCAACCCTGTAATCCGGACGGTCAACAGGTGTAAAGTTAACTATGTAAAGAATATTGTTTCTCTTTGTAGGAGACTTTCTCACAAAGCTGAAAATACTTCTGTCCCCGTCATCCGCATTGATCCACTCAAATCCTTCCGGATTATTATCACCGGCATAAAGTGCCGGATATTTCTTATAAATAGTCAGGAGATCATGCACATAATTCTGAAGTTCCTTGTGTGGCTCTTCATTCAGAAGGAACCAGTCAAGTTCTCTCTCCTCACTCCATTCACGAAGCTGTCCGAATTCCTGTCCCATGAACAGAAGCTTCTTACCCGGATGGCAGTTCATAAATGAATAGGCAGCCTTTAAATTCTTGAATTTGTCCGGTAACTCTCCCGGCATCTTCTCAAGCATGGAGCATTTCAGATGAACCACCTCATCATGAGAAAGAACTAATACATATCTCTCACTGTATGCATATGACATGGAGAAAGTCATCTTATTATGATTAAATTTACGGAAATACGGATCCAGCTTCATATATTCCAGGAAGTCATTCATCCATCCCATATTCCACTTCAGACTAAAACCAAGTCCGTCCTTCTCTGCATCCCCTGTAACCATCGGCCATGCAGTAGATTCCTCAGCGATCATCACAGTTCCATGATTTCTTCCAAGAACTACTGTATTCAGATGCTTAAAGAATTCAATAGCCTCCAGATTCTGATTTCCGCCATATTTATTTGCGATCCATTCTCCATCCTTCTTACCATAATCAAGATAAAGCATGGAAGCAACAGCATCCACACGAAGTCCATCTACGTGGCACTCCTCCACCCAGTAAAGGGCATTTGCGATCAGGAAGTTCTTAACCTCCGGGCGTCCGTAATTATAAATCTTGGTACCCCAGTCCGGATGTTCTCCCTGTCTCGGATCTGCGTGCTCATACACTGCGGTTCCGTCAAAATTCGCAAGACCATGGGCATCTTTCGGAAAATGTGCAGGTACCCAGTCAAGGATAACTCCAATCTTATTCTGATGTAAATAATCCACCATATACTTGAAATCCTGTGGCGTTCCATATCTGGAAGTCGGTGCATAATATCCGGTCACCTGATATCCCCAGGAACCGTCAAAAGGATGCTCTGCGATTCCCATAAGCTCTACATGGGTATATCCCATTTCCTTCACATAAGCTGCCAGGGCATGTGCGAATTCTCTATAGTTATAAAATCCTTTTTCATTTTCCTCTGACTGCGGATGCTTCTTCCATGAACCCGGATGAACCTCATAGATTGCCATAGGCTCTACCTGCTCATCAAACTTCTCTCTGTTCTTGATCCATGTGGCATCCTTCCATTTATAGTCTGTGATATCTGTGATCCTGGAGGCTGTACCCGGACGAGTTCAGCTTCATTTGCATAAGGATCTGCTTTATATAGCTTCTCTCCATGCGCACCCACGATAAAGAATTTATACAGTTGTCCAATCTTTGCCCCCGGAACAATACCTCATAAACACCGATCGGACCAACCTTCTCCATCGGGTTTGCTTCTTCCTCCCAGTCATTAAATTCACCAATTACAGAAACAGACTGTGCATTCGGTGCCCAGACCGCAAAATATACACCTTTTTTTTCGTCTGTATGTAGTCGGATGGGCACCCAGTTTCTTATATACTTCATAATTGGTTCCCTGTCCAAATAAATATTGATCCAAATCCGTAAATTTCATACTCACACCCATCTGGAGTCCTCCCTTAACTTCGGTTTCTATCTTTTTTGCAGATACTGATTCCATAAAATAATACTGTAACAGGATATCTTACGTTACTGTTCACTCCGTTCTCAGTAACGTAGCCAAATTCATTCCAGATTGCCTGCGGCAATGGAATTTTGGCATATGAACAGTAACTATCTTACAGCAAGTTCAATCAGGAATACGAACTGACTTTTAGTCATTCTATAAGCCTTATTATACCAACGGACATTCCATACGTCAATTAAAAATATGTGTATATTTAACAATTTTTTATATATTTTATGTGTTTTTTGTAAAAAACATAAAGAGCAAAGAAGTACCTTTGCTCTCTTCTTTGCTCTTTCGTATGTTCGTAATTACTCTGTATGATCCACACTGCAGGATTGCATATGTTTTTTATTCCGTTCCATCTCCGTAATCTACAGAATCATCACTGTAATCTTCCGAATCATCTGAACTTCCATCATCATAACTTTCGTCATCCGAACTTCCATCATCATAGCTTCCATCGTCTGAACTTCCATCCGAATAATCCTCACTTCCGTCTGAGGAATCTGTGCTTCCGTCAGAAGAATCTGCGCTTGCATCAGATGTACCATCTGTTCCGTCTGCAGAAGCTGCTGCATCAGAACCGCCTTGATATCCCGGCACATCTCCATTACTGAGTGTACTCGGCCAGAAATCCACATAACATGCATTCTGTAAGGTCACATTCTTGGCTTCTGCCATCTCACTTACCGTTACAAGTTTATATCCCTGTGCAATAAGATCCGGTATCAATCTCAAAGCAGCCTTTACAGATGGCTCATGAATATCATGCATCAGGATGATAGTTCCATCTGTCAGATCTCCATTCATTACTGCACTGTAATCCGCATCTGCATCCAAAAGTTTCCAGTCTTCTGTGTCCAGTGACCACATAAAGAACGGCTTATTTACAGTATTATAAATATCTGAATTTCCGTCCCCGTAAGGCGCACGCGCCACACTCGCAGCCTGGCCACATGCCTGAATCAATGCATCATCTGTATCAGAGAACTGCTTTGCAACTGCGTCAAGATCAATTGTCGTCAACTGTGTATGATCCCAGGAATGACTTCCAATCTCACAGCCAAGTTCCAGCATACGTTTTGGCGCATCCGGATATGAACTGACATTCTGACCAAGCATAAAGAATGTTGCATGAGCATTATTCTGTTCCAGACAATCCAGCAGTTCATCTGTATACTCTCCCGGACCATCATCAAAAGTCAGTGCCAGCATCGGACGTACCTTACTCGGATCATAAGATCCGTCTTCATTAAAGTAATAATCCTTCACTCCCTTTTCTACCCATCCTGTCTGTATATATCCGTTTTCGTCAAAAGAATAGGTAACACCATCTATATCCTGAAATCCATTTGAAAAATATGTACCATCTGTATTCTGATACCACTTTCCGTTAGCATCCTCATGCCATCCGGCTGTCATCGCGGCAATCTTATCTGTATCTGATTTACCCTTCAATGGCTGTCTCACCGCAGCATCGGAATTTGCCTGAACTTCCTCTGTATCTGCCTGAGCCTGTACAGTCTGATCACTGCTTCCGCCTCCGGCTACATGATGTGCGATCGGAATAATAATTCCTCTCACCACAAACACCACCGCCAGGATCATGCCAATAACACAAAGTCCGATCTTTGTATAATGCCTGATCATCATCTGACGTTTTTTTCTGCGCATTCTTTTCGCGCAACACCCTCTTATCCATGGTTTCCTTTCCCCGCTTCTTTTGTTAATTAGTCCCTGACAGCGTACATCACAGTACGGAGTAATCCACTTTTATCAATAATCATAACTCATTTATCAGGTAAATACAATGCCAATTATTCACTCTGATCAACATCTTCCGTACCTAATTCCTCTTCCAGATTCTCATCTACATCTGAATTGTCCTGTCCGGAATCATCAGTATCTTCATCTGATACATTCTGATCACTGTCCTGTTCTGCATTTTTCTGCCGCAGCATCTGCATCATCTGCCAGCACATCACCATTTGCGACTTTCTCACTCACACTCGCATTTTTTTATAATGAACTCCTCCACTCTGAGAAGTCCGACTGATTCATCTACATAATCCTGTCCGTAAGTTCCAACCAACTCTGCAATACTGGAAACACCCATCTGTTCTACCAGTTTATCCTGCAGCTGAAGGCTCTCTTTGTCGTCAAGTGACAGTCCCTCTGCATCCATAATCCCCTGCACGATCAGGTTCTGCTTAACCTTACCCTCTGCATACTGCTGACATTGTTCATCAAAATCATCCTGCGAAATACCCTGACTGTCTGTAAACTCTTCCAGAGTCATGTCGGCCTGTTTTGCATAAACTTCCATACTCTTCTTAAATTCAGAAACAGCCTTATCCACATCTTCCTGTGGGTATTCTTTTACTTCAGAGTTCTCAAGCACTGTACTCCATGCAGTATTCTTAAGAACCTCCTGCGCAGATTCCTTTGCGTTTTTTCTCAAGTTCACTGCGAATACTCTCACGATAATCATCTACTGTTGTATAATCAGTGTTCTTTGCAACCCATTCATCTGTAAGTTCTCCTTCACGCCGCACGTTCTGCACCGTAACCTTGTATATAACTTCCTTACCTGCCAGAGTTTCGTCCGCATAGTCTGACGGGAAATCAATTTTAATCTCCTTTGTGTCACCCTTCTTCATCCCGATCACACCATTTTCAAACTCCTCAAACATCTGTCCGTCGCCGATCACAAAGTCATAATTATTGGCAGTACCACCGTCAAAAGTCTGTCCGTCTTTAGTGCCTGTATAATTTACAGTCACCAGATCCCCTTCTTTCGCCGCATCAGATACAGGTTCTGCCTTATCTTTCAGATCCTCATCGATCTGCGCCTGTACATCATCGTCAGTGATCGCATCCACCGTATTGTCCAGAGTCAGTCCTTTATATTCTCCGATCGTAATATATTTCTCTACATTCTCAACAGAAACAAGACGCGTAGTTCCTGTCTCTGCTTTCTTCCCGTCAGCAGCTCCTTCTGTCTTTGTACCGTCTGTGATAACAGCGCCGCCATCACCACACGCAGATGCTGTCAGTGCAAAACAAACTGCAAGCATGGCAAGATATATTTTTTTCTTCATAATAATCAATACTCCCTTCTACATTCCAGGTACCGGAGTTGGTCTTGAAGAATCCCATACTTCCGATACATCAAAAAGATCACTGAGCATTTCCGGATTATAATACATTCTGTATCCATCCAGATTTCTTCTTCCCTGTCGAAAATAATCATCTGTAATCTGTACAAAATACTGACTGGAATCTACATTACAGAAATAGCGGTATCCCTGACTCTTATAAAACTCATATTTCTCATTGTCTGCCGAATATCCTTCCCAGCTTCCGATATCCGCACCAAATGCAAAAATGATCATATCTGTTTCTCCAAGTATGGGAGCCACATATTTCTTCCATTTTTTATCATCTCTTTTCAGATCATCCAGAGAAGTGGCAGCCACATCCTTATGTCCCCATGTATGGCTTGCAAATTCCCAGCCTTCTGCCTTCATAGCCTTAGCTACCTTTTTTGCATTTTTCACTTCCTGCTTATAGTTAAAATCCGGATGATCTTCCAGGAATTTTTTCTGATCATCCTGCAGTTTTTTTCCGGTCTTATATGCAATATCCGTACGATATCCCAGAACACCGTCATAACCTGTCATTGCAAGGATTCCCTTTCTTCCATGATAGGAAAAATCCGGATGTTCTTTTACAAAAGTATCGATCAGCGGAACCATATCATAATCCCCTGTGGAAACACTTCCGTCATCCTCAATATATTCGTTCTTAACCTCACCATTGGAATCCACTACAAGTTTCGATGCGAAACCATCTCCATCCATATAGTGATAATAACTTACATCATCCTGAGAAAGCACAAATGGAATTTTTCCCGGCGGCAGCATAATACTGCCTCTGGACATAGTTCCGTCCTCATTGATAACCGCCATATCGTGCGGACTGACCATGACATATCCCTTATCATACATACTCTGTATGATTTTGTTAAACTCATCAATTGTTGTCATATACTGGTTATATCCATTACTGTCTGAATCCCCGTCAAATGCTCTGGCAGTGTCTTTGATCAGTGTATGGAAGAACACGTGCGTGATCTGCTCCAGCGGATATTCTGTACAGGTGGCTTTCGTATTTTCGTAATCCAAAACTGCACTCTGCATATCCGTATTACTTTCGTAATCCGGCTGACTCTTAAGCAGTTCTATGGCACCATCATAATCATACTGTACAGCCATAAGCGCTGCCTGCTCCATAGGATTTTCCTGTTTCTCATCTGCCTCTTCTGTATCTTCGTTGTCAGTCTGCTCTCCCTCATTCAGACCATCATCCTGCTGTGTATCTTCTGTACTTTTCTCTGTATCAGCATCCTGTTCATCAATTGTCTGCTGTTCTGTTTTTTTCTCAGTTTCCGCATTTTCAGCTCTGGAACTCAGAAATGGAATATCCTGTTCAAACGGAATGAGCCCACATCCGCTTACTCCTAACGAAATACTCAAAATAGCTGCTGTTACACATGCTATCTTTTTTTCTCATATATTGTCCCCTTTCAGTTATGCACAGAGATCATACTCACCCCATAGTTGGAACCGGTACCGGTCTGGAAGAATCAAACACAGACTGTGCATCAAACAGATCTGAGAGAAGTTCCGGATTATAGTACATTCTGTATCCGTCCAGATTTCTTCTTCCCTGCCGGAAATAATTACTGCGGATCTGCACAAAATACTGGCTTGAATCCACATTACAGTAATAATTATAGCCCTGGCTCTTAAGATATTCGAACTTCTCCCCCGAATAATCTTCAACACTGGTAAGATCTGCTCCAAATGCAAAAATAATAATATCTGTTCCGCCTATCAGAGGATCAACATTCTCTTTAAACTTCTGTGTATCTGCCTGTAATCTCTCCAGACTGATCTGACTTACATTCTGATGTCCCCATGTGTGGCTTGCAAACAGCCAGCCTTCATCTTTCATAGCCTGCGCTACTCTGGCTGCATTTTCTCTCTCTGTATTCAGATTAAAATCCGGATGCTCATCCAGCCATTTTACTTTATCTGCATCCAGATCATCCGGACGGGTTTCATAACTGCTGTCTGTGCGATAACCAAGAATTCCATTGTAACCGGTAAGGGCAACAATTCCTTTAGCACCTCTGTAAGAAAAATCAGGATGTTCCTCTACAAAACGATCGATCAGAGGAACCATATCATAATCGCCTACGGAAATACTGCCATCATCTTCCACATATTCATTGCGGATTTTTCCTTCCTCATCTACGATAAGTTTGGTTGCAAATCCGTCCCCGTCCATATAATGATAATAACACACATCATCCTGCGAAAGCACAAACGGTACTTTACCCGGAGGAAGGAGAATCTCCCCTGCATTCATATTCCCATTCTCATCCGCTGTCGCCATGTCATAAATGCTGACCATGACATATCCCTTATCATACATGCTCTGAGTAATCTGGTTAAATTCATCAATCGTTGTCATAACCTGATCGTAATCTCCTGACTTGTAATCCCCGTCAAAAGCCTTACCGGTATCTTTGATCAGAATATGATAAAAAGACGTGTGTCACCTGGTCTAACGGCCAGGAAACGCAGGATTCCTTCTTTTTCTGATAAACCTTAACCGCATGCTGAAACTTCTCACTTGTCTGATAAGTCTCACTGTTTTGCAGCATACTTATGGCTTTATCATAATCATACTGTTTTGCAGCATACTTTGCCTGCCTGTAAAGAGTTTTGTCCTCTTCACTCAGTCCATCCGTATCCTGAACTTCAGGTGTCACCGCATTCTCAGCTTCTGCCTCTGCATTTGTCTGCTGAGCTGTTTTTTCTTCTTCTGTTTTCCTGTCTGCAGATTTCACCATCTGCGCAATCTTAACCTGCTGCTCACTGACAAAATTCTGCAGTTCTTCCCCGTAAAATCCTATTCCAATCCCAATTGCAGCGGCCGCCACCACCACTATGCAGCCTGCGATACGCAGTCTTTTTTTTTCTGCGGCGAAGTTTATTGCGGCGTTCCAGTCTGGCTGCTACGGGCTTCATAAGCTTTATTATCATCAAAAAAGAAATCTTCGTCCTCGCTTGCTGCCGGAGGTTCTTCGTTTATCTCTTCTGTATTTGGTTTTTCTGCATTTGGTTCTTCTGCATTTAGTTCTTCTGCATTTGTCTTTTCTGTATTTACTTTTTCCTTATCTGAAAGTCGCTCCTCTTTCTTCTCAGAGTCGGGCTTTAATTCGCTCATGCTTTTCTCCTTTTTATCATATCCGTTTTTTACTCACAAATTATTCTGTCACAAAATAACTCCACAATTCCCGTTACATATATTATAACCACACATCATGATTCCATCCTGTAAAAATGGCTTTAACTGTTCCGCATATTTCCCACTACTGTTCGCTCCGGCAAATATTGTCGCATTACAGTTTTTCTACAATTATAACCTTTCATAATGTAAATTTCTACCGCTTTCCATCCATTAATTCTTTTTTGCAATTGCGTTTTTACCTTATTTAATGATAAAATAATTTTTATGCAATGGACTGTCCGTACCAACAGTCCCTGTGAAAACACATACATTAGGGAGGATGCAAATGAGTACAGTAACAATAAGTCCTTCTGGTCATTCTTGTTATCCTGATCGCTGCA
>ENA-OQAJ01000401-OQAJ01000401.1-human-gut-metagenome-genome-assembly--contig:-NODE-401-length-13665-cov-6.449771_pt1 | contig 13665 bp, 12 predicted proteins | sample MGYA00242736_ERZ504529 | MGnify/ENA primary metagenome ERZ504529 (study PRJEB26092, sample SAMD00036275) | human gut metagenome | host: Homo sapiens | study: EMG produced TPA metagenomics assembly of...
AGGGCAATACCGCATAATTCTAAGTGCCGATACGGCGAGCGAGGTGCGGCAGATGCTAAGCCAAAAGCGCAGATAATACTGGATGCTGCAAAGGTGAGCGCCGCCAGTGGCGGAAACAGCGAACCGAAGCACGATACGGGTACCGCAACCCGACATTATCGAGCATTTTGGCAACGCAGATGCCGTGCCGCAGCTGCCGGAGCGGTGCTTAAGCCGCAAGGCGGGAATTGTGCGGTGTTGCCCAAGGTTTCTACAGGGGAATAATGCCGTTCACTTTCCCCACCCGCTGCTTTGCACCATGGTTTCATCGCTCAGCATCCACAGGGCTTCCACATCGTTCAGCTGCTCGATCAAAGCCTGCCCTTTTTCTACCGGCATGCAGAACACACCGGTGGAAAGCGCATCCCCCAGGCCGCTGTCACTGCTTACAATGGCAACGCTGTTCATGTAGCGGGCAGGCTGCAGGGTGGTCAGGTCGATCAGGTGGTGGTAGCGTACACCGTCCACGGTAAAGTAACGCTGGTAGTCCCCGCTGATCACAAGGCTTTGCCCCGGCTGCAGCTCCACGGTATCCACATAGCTTGCGGTGGCGTATTGGCCGTCCTGATCCGGCCAGGGGTTATCGACCCCGGCAACCCAGGGCCCGCTGTTGGGCTTGGTGCCAATGGCGCGCACATTGCCACCCACGTTCAACAGGGCGCTGGTCAGGCCGCGGGCTTCGGCTGCCTGGCGCATTGCTCCACCGCATAGCCTTTGCCAATGCTGCCAACGTCCAGCTGCAATTCCGGGTCTGCAAAATACACCGTCCCGGTATTCTGGTTCAAAATCAAATCATCCATATTGCAGTGGGCAGCCGCAGCCTGCAGGTCGGCGGTTTTGGGCAGGATATCGGCGCTTACCTCGGCTCCATCGCCCGCGGCGGTGCGGGCATCGTGCCAGTAGCGCAGCACCGCCCCGGCAGCGGCATTGCAGGCACCGTCCGTTGCCTGGTACATCTCCTGCGCGAAGGTCAGCAGGTTCATAATCTCATCCCCAACGGCAACGGGGGCAGCGGCGGCTCCGGCGTTTACATCCGCCAGGTTGGTCATGCCGTCATAGTGGTTGTAAATATCATACAGCTGGTTATACCGCAGCAGGTCTGCATGCAGGGCGGTCATCTGGGTGTTCCAGTCGGCTTCACTGTCGGCATAGCCGCTGATGACAGTAACGGTGTCAAACACATCCCACCAAGTTACGCTGTAGCGCTGGGGGCTGGTGGTTCCAGTTGCCGCACAGCCGCTCAGCAGCAGGCAGAGCGCCAGCACCGCACAGGTCAGGCGGCGCTTCATGCCTGGCCTCCCACGTGTTCATGCTCGCGGTTCAGTTCGGCCAGCAGGGCAGCAAGGGTCCAGCTGCGGCTGGTGGGGGTTACCATGGCGCGCAGCGGGATCACCGCCCCGCCGCGGCGCACTTCATCCACAAACTGGCCCAGATCGCCGTTGTCATGCCGCAGCCCGCTCACAATCATGGCCGGGCGCTCCGGTACATCCGGGGCGGGGGCGGCTTCACCGCCAGTGTGCCGCCCGGTACAAAGGGCTTCCATGGTGGTGCCCAGGTCGGCGGCGGTCAAAAGGCGGACTTTCAGGCGGCTCAGGCGTGCAGCGTGTTCCACCGCGGCGTGCTCGGCACTGCCGGGGGCAACCTGCCACAGCAGCACACAGCGCGTTCCTGCTGGATTCTGGCTTTCATAACAATACCTCGTTATGCCTGCCCGCAGCCGGGCAGGCAGCAATCATAAAATCAAAATGTGCGGCGCAGGGGTCAGCCCCGCGCCGCACGGTGGAAAAGGTTCAATTACAGGTCAGGGTGATACTCTTTGCAGGTGCATTTTTTCCATTTCAGGCCGCTGCCGCAGGGACAGGGATCGTTGCGGCCAATCTTGGTCACGCGCACAGGGGTGGCACCCTTGGCACCAGCCTGAGCCGGTGCGCCTTCGCCGGTGGGCTTGGCAACCTGTTCGCGTTTCGGCTCCTGGTTCTGCTGGCGCACTTCAATGGTCAGCAGCATGTGTACGGCATCCTCGCGGATGGTGGCGATCATCTCGTCAAACATGGCAAAGCCTTCAATGCGGTATTCCACAATGGGGTCGCGTTGGCCGTAACCGCGCAGGCTCATGCCCTGCTTCAGCTGGTCCATGTTGTCAATGTGCTCCATCCACTTGGAGTCAACATTGCGCAGCAGGCAGATACGCTCCAGTTCGCGCATCATGGGGGCACCGTACTTCTGCTCCTTGCTTTCCAGAATGCTCATGCCGCGCTCATACAGCACCTTGGCAACATCCTCGCGCTTCAGATCATTCAGCTGCTCGGCAGTGTAGTTAAAATCAGTGGGCAGGCACAGCCAGTTCAGGTAGTGGCGGCGCAGGGCGGCAAAATCCCAATCGTCGGCGGTTTCGCCGCTCAGGAAGGACTCGCAGGTCTCGTCGATGGACTGCTTCATCATCTCGTGCAGCTTGTCGGAGATATCCTCGCCGTCCAGCACCATCTGACGCTGCTTGTAGATGATCTCGCGCTGCTGGTTCATGACATCGTCATACTGCAGCACCTGCTTACGGATGGCAAAGTTGGAAGCTTCCAGCTTTTTCTGGGCGCTCTCGATCGTGTTGGTGATCAGCTTGTTCTCGATGGGCATGTCCTCGTCCAGGCCCAGGGTATCCATCAGGCCCTGCACGCGCTCACCGCCGAAAATGCGCATCAGGTCATCTTCCAGGCTCAGGAAGAAACGGGATGCACCGGGGTCGCCCTGACGGCCGGCACGGCCGCGCAGCTGGTTATCAATACGGCGGCTTTCGTGGCGTTCAGTGCCAATGATGAACAGGCCGCCAGCCTCGCGCACAGCCTCGGCTTCGCGCTTGACTTCCGGTTCATATTCTGCAACCAGCTCGTCAAAGCGCTTGCGGGCAGCCAGAATATCAGCATCCTGGGTGTCGGCATGGCCATCGCACTCGGTCATCAGCATTTCAACTTTTGCTTCATAGGCTGTGTCCGGGGCAGGGGGGATGGGCAGGCCCTGTGCCTTGGCGCGGGCTTTGGCGTGCTCGTATTCGTCCTTCAGCACTTCCAGGTCGGCATTCATCTGGCGGGTCAGCTCTTTGCGCAGGGTGGCCTTTGCCATATAGGTCACGTTGCCGCCCAGCATGATATCGGTGCCGCGGCCAGCCATATTGGTGGCGATGGTCACAGCGCCCTGCTTACCGGCCTGTGCAACGATTTCGGCTTCGCGCTCATGCTGCTTTGCGTTCAACACATTGTGCTCAATGCCGCGCTTTTTCAGCAGCTTGGAAAGCGCCTCGCTCTTTTCCACGCTGACGGTACCAACCAGAACGGGCTGGCCCTTGGCGTGGCATTCGGCAACCTGCTCGATCACGGCATTATACTTGCCGTTGATGGTCTTGTACACGCTGTCCGGCAGGTCCTTGCGGGCGCGGGGCTTGTTGGTGGGGATGGATACGATCTGCAAGCCGTAAATTTCGCTGAACTCGTCCGCTTCGGTGGAAGCCGTACCGGTCATGCCGCCCAGCTTTTTGTACATGCGGAAATAGTTCTGGAAGGTGATGCTGGCCAAAGTCTTGCTCTCAGCAGCAACGGTCACGCCTTCCTTGGCTTCAATGGCCTGGTGCAGACCGTCATTGAAGCGGCGGCCATACATCAGACGGCCGGTGAATTCATCAACGATGATGACCTCGCCGTCTTTCACGATATAGTCGGTATCACGGTGCATCACACCGCGGGCCTTGATGGCACCGTCAATATAGTGGCGCAGGGTCATGTTGTCGGCATCGGCCAGGTTCTCAACATTGAACCATGCTTCAGCTTTCTTAACGCCGCTTTCGGTCAGGGTGCAGGTCTTGTGCTTTTCGTCCACAACGTAATCACCGTCAACCTGTTCATCGGCTTCCACTTTGTCGTCCAGTTCAACGATGACAGACTTTTTCAGCGTTTTGGCAAAGTCGTCCGCGCGCTTGTACATCACGCTGGAATCTTCGCCCTTGCCGGAGATGATCAGCGGGGTACGGGCTTCATCAATCAGGATGGAGTCCACCTCGTCCACGATGGCGTAAGCATGGCCGCGCTGCACCATGCTGGCCTTGTAAACCACCATGTTGTCACGCAGGTAGTCAAAGCCAAACTCGTTGTTGGTGCCGTAAGTAACATCCGCCAGGTAAGCCTTGCGGCGGTCCTGCGGCTGTACGTCATGGATAACCAGGCCGACCGTCAAGCCAAGAAAGCGGTAAACCTTGCCCATCCATTCGCTGTCGCGCTTGGCCAGGTAATCGTTGACGGTAACAACATGCACGCCTTCGCCGGTCAGGGCATTCAGGTAAACGGGCATGGTGGCCACCAGGGTCTTGCCTTCACCGGTCTGCATCTCGGCAATGCAGGAACGATGAAGCACAATGCCGCCGATGATCTGCACCGGGTAGGGCTTCAGGCCCAGCACACGCCAGTCCGCTTCGCGGCAGACGGCGAACGCTTCGGGCAGGATATCGTCAAGGCTGGCCCCGTTTTTCAGCTTTTCTTTCAGGTACGGGGTTTTGGCCTGTAATTCTTCGTCAGTAAGTTTCTGCATTTCGGGCTCAAGTTCCAGCACCTTGTTGGCAATGGGTTTGATGCGCTTGAGCTCTTTGTCGGAAAAATTACCGAACAGTTTTTCCATAAAAGACATAAGTAAACACCTGTATTTCTGCCGCATGGCGGCGAATGGATCAGCAGGGGAACCCCTGTTGGATACAATGCTATACTTTAATATAATACACCCGCGCAGGTACCGTGTCAAACCTGCGCGGGTGTAAAATGCAAATATTAAACTGTTTCAGCGGCTTTTGCTGAAACTTGGCCGGTTATCATGCGCTTGCGGCGCTTTTTGGCCTGCTTTTTCGTTGCTGATGAACAGCAGCACCAGCATCAAAAAAGATGCAAACAAAGCCGATGGCGTCCCACATGGTAAAGGGGGAACCGAGTACCAGCGTGCTGATGATGGCCGCCGTAACCGGTTCCGCAAAGCTGAACAGGCTGGATTTCTGCGGCCCAATGTACTTGACGCCGCTCATGTAACAGCTGAACGCCAGCACGTTGCCGATGAGCACGACCGCCGCAATACCGGCAATGCCGGCCGCGTTGGGTACGTAGTTCACCCGCCACGGGCGGAACACCAGCGCAAAGAAGGTGCCGCCCATCAGGAATGCCCAACCCTGCAGCATGGGTGTGGGGTACTGTTTTTGCAGGTTTTGGGGCCATACGGTGTAAATAACAACGCAGAACGCGCTGATAATACCAACAACCAACGCAGCGGGCGAAACCGCCATGTGGTCAGGCTGCCGTGGGTGGTCAGCATAAATACACCACCCAGCGCCAGCACAATGGAGAACACCTCAAACAGCCGCGGCGCACGCTTTTGCTGGATGCAGACCACCAGCAGAATCAGCACGGGGGAAAGATCCTGCAAAATGGTGCCCACACCGGCGCTGGAAAGCTGGATGGTCAAAAAATAGGTGAACTGGCAAAAGCTGACGCCAGCCAGGCCATAGATCACAAGGTCGCGCGCGTTGCGCCAGCTGCGCCAGGGGTTCACCAGTTGGCGCCAGTTGCGCACACCGTAATAGATGCACAGAATCACACCGGCCAAAAACAGCCGGATGGGCACCAGCCAGGTGGAATCCATGCCCTGGCGGGTAAACAGATACTGCCCCACGCAGCCGGAAACACCCCAGCACATGCCGCCGAACATTGTCAGCAGAGCGCCTTTTACGCTATCCGTCATTCGTTATGATCTCCTATCCCAAAACTTGTTACAGTTCGTTCAGGCAATACTGCGCAGCGGCCAAAACATCCGGAACAACGGGGGCACCGGTGGCACGCAGCTGCTGTGCGCTCTGATGCCCAGCGGTTTGCAGCACACACCGCACGCCCAGCGCCTGGGCAACCTCAAAATCGTGGACAGAATCCCCGATCATAATAGCCTGCGCCGGTACGGCACCGCGCTGCTTCAGTTCAGTCAGATAAGCCAGGCCGACTTCCACTTTGCTGCGGGCGTAAATATTATCCAACCCCAGCAGGCGGTCAAAGTAGGGGCGCACTCCGCGCTCCGTGACCTGCTGTTCCAAAACCGGCAAGTTGGAAGCCGAAAGAATGACCTGCTGCACCCCGGCACTTTCAAAAGGGAAAGGGCGGGCACAGCACTTTCTGCCAGCGGGCAGGCCCCGGCGCGGGCCAGGTAATCCTGCATGTAATCATCGGCAAGCTCTTTGTAGGAGTTTTTGGAAAAATCGAACCCTGCGCGAATATAATAATCTTCAATCGGGAAGCCAAAAATCTCACGGTACTGGGCAAGGCTGTATTGCTGCGGGTAATGATAGATGCGGAGCAGACGGTTGAGCGCGTCCACACAAAGGGCAACATCATCCAGCAGGGTGCCGTTCCAGTCCCATAAAACAAGGCTCGGTTTCATGGCAGCTCCTTTTAATGAATACAGGGAAAGCGGTTATTATTCTGCAAAAAATTTTGTTCAGGGATTCGTTGCTCTCGATCAGCTTGACCAGGGCAACACCCAGCACACAGCAGCTGATGATCTCACCAACGCCAACAGCAACGGCGTTGAATACCGCCATGGTGGCCGTGGGGGCAGAATCCGAGAAGAACACAGTGATTTCAAACGCGCCAACGATCAGTGCATTGGCGATAACAGGAGGGAAAGACGCCGGAATTGCCAGCCCTTTCCAGCGCACATTGCGCAGGGCATAGGTGGCAAGGCAGGCAATCAGGGTGGCGGCGGTGCCAAACACCACATCCACCATGGTGGAACCCAGCAGGTTTGCCAGCAGGCAGCCCAGGGTAACGCCCACAATGTATTCGGCCCCAAACACCGGCAGCAGGCAGAATGCTTCGGCCACGCGCACCTGTACCGCGCCGTAAGAGAACGGCTGCAATACCAGGCAAAGCACGGTGTAAACTGCGGCGATCATGGCGCAGCGTACCAGGGTTTGAACGGACAGTTTGTTTTTGCTAGTAGACATAAAAATTACACTCCGGCGGATAGATTTTGACCGCGCCCAAGACCGCCAGGCTTGGGTGGGTTTGCGCCTGAAAAACAGGCGGAGCCTAAAATCCTAAGTTGCTCAACAAATTGTTATTATAACAAATGAAAATGGGGGATACAAGGGGGAAAGGGGCATAATATTGCAGCAAAAGAGCAAAATACTGCCTTTGCAGACAAAAAATCCCGCACCGGGCGGGCTGCCGGTGCGGGGAAAAATGATAGAGAGGTTTGTTACCAGGGCGCGTTATCCAGCGGGCAGTGCATGTCTGTGCGGGCGGCGCGCATTTCCACATAGCAGCCGCACTGCATGCAGGTCCCGGCGTAAGGCTGGGGCAGGTGCGGCAATGTTCCAGCCGGGCAGTATATTCCGCATCCGGGGTGCGCACACGGCGGGGCATGGTGGCGCGGTAGCGTACCACGCTGGCGTAATAGTCGTTTTTCGTCCGCCATATCCTGCAATAAGCAGCGGCGGCAGCGCTTGGGCTGGGCTTCCATTACTGGTTCACCACAAAAGCGGCTACGCTGCACGGCGGCAGGGTGGCGGTAAAGCCGTCCGCCGTCAGGCTGGTGTTCAGTTCCGCGGGGACAACCTGCTCCGGCGCGGCAAAGGTGTTGTGGGCGGCGGGGGCACCGGCCAGCACGCGGGCTGTTACACCGGTGGGCTTGGCCCCGCCCAGCATGCAGGTAACAGGGATAGCTGCCGTATCGTTCAGGTTGGCCGCAGTGACCAGAATACTGCCGTCTGCCTGCTGGCTGGCACTGACATGCAGATCGGGCACCGCCTGGTCATCGTGGTTCAGCAGGGTGGTCTCCGCATAGCTTTCCAGCTGCTTGGCACCCTGGTGGCCCTTGTACATTTCAAATATATGATAGGTCGGGGTCAGCACCATCTTGCTGCCTTCGGTCAGGATCATGGCCTGCAGCACGTTGACCATCTGGGCAATGTTGGCCATGCAGACGGTATCACAGTGGTTGTTGAAGATATTCAGGTTGATGGCCGCCACCAGCGCATCGCGCATGGTGTTCTGCTGGTAAAGGAAGCCGGGGTTCGTGCCCGGTTCCACATCGTACCAGGTGCCCCATTCATCCACGGCCAGGCCCACTTTGCGGTCGCCCTGATACTGCTTGATAATGCGGGTGTGGTTCTCCACCAGTTCTTCCATCCGCAGGGTCTTGTGCAGGGTGGTATAGTATTCCTCATCGGTAAAGTCTGTGGCCGAGCCCTTGTGCTGCCAATCCTGATGGGGCAGGGTATAGTAATGCAGTGATACCGCATCTACGGCCTGCCCGGCGCGCTCCATCACGGTTTTGGTCCAGTGGTAATCCGCCACGTTGGCGCCGGATGCGATCTTGAAGATTTTGTGCTCCGGCGAGTAGTTGCGCAGGTAGGTGGAATATTGGCGGCACAAATCGGCATAATACTCGGCACGCATACTGCCGCCGCAGCCCCAGGCTTCATTGCCAATGCCCCAGTATTTTACGTTGAACGGTTCGTCCTGCCCGTTGGCGCGGCGTTCTGATGCCATGGGGGAAATGCCGCCCATGTTGCAGTATTCCACCCAGTCCGAAAATTCCTGCACGGTGCCGCTGCCCACATTGCCGCTGAAATATGCTTCGCAGCCAATCTGGCGGCACAGCTCCATAAATTCATGGGTGCCAAAGCTGTTATCCTCGGTCACGCCGCCCCAGTTGGTGTTTACAATGGTTTTGCGGTTCTCCTTGGGGCCAATGCCGTCGCGCCAGTGATAGGTATCGGCAAAGCAGCCGCCCGGCCAACGCAGCACGGGCACATGCAGGGCTTTCAGCGCGGATACAACATCATTGCGCATGCCGTTGGTGTTGGGAATATCAGAAGCCTGACCGACATAAATGCCCTGATAGATGCAGCGGCCCAGATGCTCCGAAAACTGACCGTAAATGTTGGGGTTGATGGTGCCGACCGAACGGTTGACGTTCACAAAAATATATGCCATAAAAACACCTCACAAAAGTAAAAAAATACCATAAAAAGCAACATGAAATAGGAACCTAAAAGCACTATAACAAACCCCGTTCGTTATGTCAATCTCCTATAAAAAATAAACCCTGCATTCCGGCAGAAGCACAAAATGCAGGGCAGATAAAAGCAAACAAAGAAGCAAATAGAAAGCAAGAATAAGCGAATTTACAAGAAAAAGCAGTTGACAGGAAGGCTCAGCCTGCATACAATGCTCCGAACTCCGAACTCCGAACTCCGAACTCCGAACTCCGAACTCCGAACTCCGAACTCCGAACTCCGAACTCCGAACTTTATTCCCACTTTTCCCAAACCTCCGGCCGGTACCCCACTGTGGCGGCGCGGCCATTGCGTACAATGGGTTGGCGCAAAAGCTGCTGGTTTTCAAACAGTTTGTCAGCCTGCTGGCTTTCGTCCAGCCAGCGCAGCAGGGCAAGGGTATCCTGGTCTTTGGCGGTTTCGTCCACCAGGGCCTGCCAGCCGCCCACGGCCTGGCACACGCGGTCAAACTCACCGCGGCTCAGGCCCTTTTCTTTCAGGTCCACCATCTGGAACTTGATGCGCCGCTCTTTGAACCAGCGCTGCGCCTTTTTGGTGTCAAAGCTTTTGTTGGTGCCAAAAATCTGGATGTTCATGCGTTTTCCTCCCGCCATCAGTCTGCCTGCGGGACATCCTGGCTGGATGTCACAATGTTATTGACCCACACGCCCTTTTTGACCAGAATAAACCCGATGATGCACTTGAGCAGATCCACCCCGTTCACAAACAGGTAAACGATGGGCAGCGGCAGTGCCGTATAGCGGCTGAGGACAAAGGCAATGGGAAAGTTGATCAGCCAGGTATAGCAGCTGTCAAAAAAGAAGGTGATCAGCGTTTTGCCGCCGGAACGCAGCGTAAAGTAGGCAGCGTTGGCAAAGGCAAACAGCGGCATGCACAGCGCCGCCGTGCGGATCACGCTGGAAGCAAGCTCCCGGATGGCGGGTTCGGTGTTGTAAATGTGGGGGATCAGCGGGCTGAACAGGGCCAGCAGCGTGCCCATCACCGCGCAGCTGGAAACACTCAGGGTGATCATCCGCCATGCGGTGCGGCGTGCACCGGTCATGCGGCTGGCACCAAGCTCCTGCCCAACCAGAATGGCCGTGGCATTGCCCAGCGAAAGGAAAACTTCGTTAAAAATCTGGGTGATGGTGTTGGTAATGTTCATGGCAGCAATGGCCTGGATGCCGCGCACGGAATAGCATTGCAGCAGCATGGCCTGGCTCATGCTCCACAGGCATTCGTTCAGCAGAAGGGGGAAACCCTTGATCGCCACCTGGCGGGCCAGATTGCCGTCAATGTGGAAATTGCGGAACACGCCTTCCATGAACGGGTAGCGCTCGGCACTGCGGTGCGCCCCGCTGACCACGATGACAAATTCCACAAAGCGGCTGAGCGAAGTGGCAATACCGGCACCCACTACGCCCAAAGCAGGAAAGCCGAACAGGCCAAAGATCAACAGGCCGTTGAACACAAAGTTGATGCCCATGGCAATCATGCTGGCGCGCATGGGAAGCGTTGTCTGGCCGGATTCCCGCAGTGCTGGCGTAAGCCTGAGTCAGCGCAAAGGGAATCAGCCCCGCCAGCATCACACGCAGGTAGCCCAGGGCATACTCCATCGTGGCGGCGGCATCGGCGGCGGTGGTGTCGGCTGAAATATACAGTTCGATCAGCGGCCGCCCGGCCCCCAGCAGCACTCCGAACGCGATGACCAGCAGGCCGACCGCAATCAGCAGTTTCATGCGCAGGGTCTGGCGCACGCCCTCCATGTTGCCCTGGCCGTAATACTGGGCACCAAAAATGCCCGCCCCGGCCAGCGCACCCCAGATGCACAGGTTGAACACAAACAGCAGCTGATTGATGATGGCAACGGCGCTCATGGGCAGGGTGCCCACCTGGCCAACCATCACATTATCCAGCAGGCTGACCACGTTGGACAGGGTGTTCTGCACAATAATAGGCAGAACCACCACCGCAACATGGCGGTAAAAGGGGCGGTCACCGATCAGGCACTCCCGCAGGTTAAACTTTTTTGCTCCATACATCCTCCGTTTTACAAGTCTTACACCATAACAAAAATGCTCTTCCCGCACACAGCGGCAGGAAGAGCAGAAAAAGCAACCTCTTTTTACGGCAGCGGCACCGCGTAATCCACAAGGCGGCGGGGCTTGCCTTCAAATACAATGGCAATACCATCCGGGCCGGTGTTGGCGCTCACAACGCCGCCCAGCTGGAACACCAGCAGCGGCGCATGACCAAACTCTTTTTTGCACAGCTTGACAAGTTCGTCACGCTTGGCGGTGGAGCTGGTGTAAGCAACCATGTAAGGCATTTTCTTCACATCGTCCACGCGGCTCTTGACCCACTTGACCATGGCAGGCGGCACGTTGTTGTCACCGCGCACCTTGGCTTCCACCTTGCTGATGCCATCGTTCAAGCTGATGATGGGGCGGATGCCCATCAAATCGCCCACAACGGCAGCGGCGGCGGAAACACGGCCAGATTTTTTCATCTGCTTTAAGCTGTATGCGGCAAGGCAGATTTCCACCCGGGCCAGCTTGTCCTGCATTTCGCGCAGGCAGGCATCCAGCGGCTCACCGGCACGCACCTTGCGGGCGCACTCGCACAGATACCAGCCATACGGCATGGAGTAGGTGTGCGAATCGATCAGATGAATCTTCATCTTGTGGCCGGGGCGCTCGTCTTCCAGCAGTTCGGCAGCCTTTACGGCGTTATTGTATGTACTGGAACCACCGGCGTTGATGCACAGGTGCACAAGGTCCTGTATACCGGCGTCTACATATTTGGCATAGATATCCACCCATTCCAGCTGGGTGATGGCGGCGGTGGTAGGTACGCTTTTGGACTGGCGCATCATCTCATAGAACTGGTTGTTGGTTATGTCTTTGCGTTCCAGGTATTCCTTGCCGTCCAGCATAATGTGGAACCCAATCACATCAATGCCGTATTTATCGGTCAGTTCCTGCGGAATGTCGGAGCAGGAATCCGTTAAAAAAGCAACTTTCACATCACTCATCTTTGTTCTCACTTCCATTCAAATCGGGTCAGCTGGCCGTGTGTTTCCAGGTCGGCAAAGTCCCACTGGCGCAGAACTTCGTATACCCCCACAGCTACAGCATTGGATAAGTTCAGGCAGCGCTCGCCTTTGCGCATGGGCATGCGCACGCACTGCTGCTGGTTAGCGGCCAGCAGCTCTTCCGGCAGGCCAGCGTCCTCGCGGCCAAACACCAGATAGGAACCATCCGGATAATGGGCGTCGGTATGGCGCTGCGGCCCCTTGGAGGTAAAGTAGAAGAACGGGCCGTGATTTGCCGCAAAAAACGCATCCAGATCCTGATAATATGTTATATCAAGCTGGCCCCAATAGTCAAGACCGGCGCGCTTTAATTTTTTATTGTCGATCGTGAAACCCATCGGCCCAACCAGGTGCAGGCGGGCACCGGTCACGGCGCAGGTGCGCGCAACATTGCCGGTATTCTGGGGGATCTGCGGTTCAACCAGTACAATATTTACAGTTGGCAAAATTTACACATCCTTATTGTTTCTTATTCCGGGTTCTGCATCAGCTGGGGCAGAACGCTTTCCAGCCACACGCCAAGGCGCTCATCCGCTTCATCAGGGGTGGCTTTCAGGCAGTCGGCCACAAACACGGCGGCAGCCTGTGCGGCGGCGGGCAGCACATTGCCCTGCAGCAGCCGCCCCACCAGCACCGCGCCGAAAATATCCCCCGTGCCATGGAAGCTCTTGGGTACCATGGGGGTGCGCACCAGACTTTCGCCGGTGGCACGGTCTGCCCCAACGCAGGCAATGCCGCGCCCGGCGGCCACACCGGTGATGAGCACCCGCGGGCAGATGCGCGTTAGGCGCTGCGCCTGGGTCTGCGCGGTATGCAATTCCGCTTCGCCAGTCACACCGGGCATCGGATCGCCCAGCAGCAGGGCGGCTTCGGTGGTGTTGGGCAGAATCAGGCTGGCACGGGAACACAGGGTATACATGGCGGGCACCATTTCCGGCGCAAGGCCGCGGTACATCCGGCCGTGGTCGCCCATCACGGGGTCAACCACCGTCAGGGCGTCCGGCCAAAGGTCCATGGCCTGCTCTACCAGCTTGGCCTGGCTGGCATCGGCCAGGTAGCCGGAATAAATGCAGTCAAACCGCAGGCCAAGGCGGCGGTAATGCTCCAGGGCTGCGGGGCCGTAACCGGGGTTGGCCAGCTTGGCCGGGGTGCCCAGCCCGCCCGTGTGGGTGGAAAGCACTGCTGTTGGTACGGCAACGGCCTGTGCCCCCAGCGCCGAAAGCACAGGCACAATGACCGAAAGCCCTGCCCGCCCAAAGCCGGGCAGATCATGGATGCACAGAACTGTTTTAGGTGCATTGGACATAAGAAAAACGCTCATTTCTATATCGAATTTAGGGCAACACCGCACAATTCCCGCCTTGCGGCTTAAGCACCGCTCCGGCAGCTGCGGCACGGCATCTGCGTTGCCAAAATGCTCGATAATGTCGGGTTGCGGTACCCGCATCGTGCTTCGGGGGCA
>ENA-OQAJ01000402-OQAJ01000402.1-human-gut-metagenome-genome-assembly--contig:-NODE-402-length-13665-cov-3.834244_pt1 | contig 13665 bp, 9 predicted proteins | sample MGYA00242736_ERZ504529 | MGnify/ENA primary metagenome ERZ504529 (study PRJEB26092, sample SAMD00036275) | human gut metagenome | host: Homo sapiens | study: EMG produced TPA metagenomics assembly of...
GATGCGTGCAAGGTCTGCGGGCGTAATCATGATTCCAACCATACTCAATTCTGTGGTGGCAGGTGGGGTAACGGTATGCTGGTAAGGCAGAAACTTGTGTGCCGGAAAGGGATGGCGTGAACTTCGAAGTGTGGCCAGAGGCCATTGAATTAGGGCGTATGTTCGCCGCGGAAGGCTATGAATTGGCGTTGGTGGGAGGTCCCGTTCGAGACCTGCTGTTGCATCGTAAATCGCATGATTTGGATTTTTGCACATCGGCGCGTCCTGAGCAGTTTGAACACATTTTGCGCCGTTTCGGGTGCGATGGCTTTTGGGATATGGGCCGTAAATTCGGCACGTTGGGCGCCATGCGCAGGCGTGAGGATGGCACGGAAGTGCAGGTTGAGGTAACGACCTACCGTTCCGACACGTATGACCCCGACTCGCGCAAGCCGGAAGTCAATTATGGCGACACGCTGGAAGGCGATCTTTCCCGCCGTGATTTCACGGTGAATGCCATGGCGTTGCGTGTGCCGGAATTGGAATTCGTCGATCCGTTCGGCGGTGCGAACGATTTGGCCAAGGGCGTGTTGCGCACGCCGGTCGATCCTCGCCAGTCGTTTGACGACGATCCGCTGCGCATGATGCGCGCCGTACGTTTCGTGGCGCAACTGGGCTTCCGTATCGAACCGGAAACCGCTGAAGCGCTGACCGACATGGTCGATCGCATTGAAATCGTTTCCGCTGAGCGCGTACGCGACGAACTGGTCAAAATGCTGCTGTCCGATCGCCCGCGCGCAGGTATCGAAGCGCTGGTCGATTCCGGTCTTGCCGATATCGTCTTCCCGGAAATTCCGGCATTGCAGCTCGAAATCGACGAACATCATCGTCATAAGGACGTGTTCGAGCACACCATGATCGTCATTGATCGTGCGGTTGCCCTCGAAACCGGCCCGGACGGCCCTGTGCCGGCACCGGATCTGACGTTGCGTTTGGCCGCGCTGATGCACGATATCGGCAAGCCGAAGACGCGTCGTTTCGAATCGGGTGGCAAGGTGAGCTTCCATCATCATGATGCGGTCGGCGCGAAAATGACCCGCAAGCGCCTTAAGGCATTGCATTTCGACCATCATATGGTCGAGGACGTCAGCGAGCTGGTCAATCTGCACTTGCGCTTCCATGGCTACGTGGAGGAGCCGTGGACGGATTCCGCGGTCCGCCGTTACGTCAAGGATGCGGGTCCGCTGTATGAGCGCCTGAACCGCCTTACGCGTGCCGACGCGACCACACAGAACAAGCGCAAGGCCATGGTGTTCTCGTCGGCGATGGACGAGATGGAACAGCGTGTGCGCGATTTGAAGGAGAAGGAGGATTTCGACGCGATCCGCCCTGATCTGAACGGTGACGAAATCATGCAGCTGCTCGGCATTGACCCGGGACCGCTGGTTGGCAAGGCGTACAAGCACATGCTGGAATATCGCCTCGATAACGGCCCGGTCGAGCGTGATGTCGCTGTTGCCGAGTTGAACCGTTGGTATGAGGAACAGCAGGCCGAGTAGTCTGCTTGCTGACCTCACGATTTGGATTCTATGACCGCACGATTCGATTTTGCGGGCAAAAAATAGAATCGTGAGGTCAGTCGGTTCCGAAAAGTGCGGTTTCGGGGGTATTCTCTGGAGGATTTTGCCCGCGATTTAACCCACGAATATAAGAATTGACCTCACGATCTTGATTTTCAGTGAAAAATCGAAATCGTGAGGTCAATCCGAAAATCTGCAAATCAAAAAATCTGCAAATCACACGGCGTCGTGTTCGGGGGCCTTCTGTACGGTCGGTCATCTTGTCGACGGTAACGCATCCCTCGAAGCTGTCGATCTCCTTGCCGGCGGTCGGCACCTTCTTCTGATTCTGCAGATTGTCGAAAGTCGCGCCAACCACAACGTCGATCAGCATATCCTCACGATCGTCCATCACCATCGTCGCGTCGGTGAAGTTGCTGTTCACCGTGTACGCCTGATTGATGGCGTTCTTGCCGAAGATGATCATCGTGCGTTCCACTTTGGAGCTGGTGTAGTTGCCGGCTGCCTGGGTGTTGAACTCGCGGTTCTGCAACGCGCTGCTGACGGCTTGCGCGAAGCCGGCGAATTCAGTGCCGTTGAGCACGCGCACGGTGATGTTGCGGTTTTCCACGTACTTGCCTTTGCTGCCGTCCTGTTCCTGTGCTGCGCAAGGGGCCTGCTGGCCGTAATTCGGCTGTACCGCGGCCGACTTGACATTGCCCAATCCTCCAACATGGAAGAAGAACAGCAGGGAAATCACCAATGCGATCGTCAAAATGGTGCCGGTGATGGTGAACACCACCTTTTGACGGCGGCGAATGTACTGTTTGCGCGCGGCGCGCTCGTCGTTAGCCTGAGTCATGTACGAGTCCTTCTCCAAAAATCGGTTGACTTCAACCTTACTGTTACGCGATGATATGCACAATCGGATGGGCCGGTGCCTTGGTGGCGATGATGCGGTCGACGCAACGGCTTTGTTGCCATGCCGATTGCACGGCGCGTGCCGCATCGTCGGTTGGCACGAATGCGATTACGGAAGGGCGGATCCGGAGACGAACGCCTGCTTGGCGCCTGCCTGCAACGCTTCGTCGATCGCCTGTCCGCTGCGTGGATGCAGTGAGATCGACGCCTGTTGCAGATGATTGTTGTCGGTTGCGCCGGCGCCGATTTGGTCGAACATGGCATACACTTCCGGCGTGCGCAGTTCCGCCTGATACGCGCCGACCAGCAGACGGCCTGCAAAGCCCTGATCCGTCAGTTCCAGCACGCGTCGCTGTTTTCGCTGAGTTGTTCGATCTGCTCGCCGAAGCCGGTGCCTCGCGCATAGCCTCCGGTCAGGCAGAACGGCATATCCGCGCCCAATGTGGCGGCAACCTGTTGCAACCGTTCGATGGGCCAATCAAGATTCCATAGCGTGTTCAACGCCAGAATCGTGGCGGCCGCATCCGCGGAACCTCCTGCCATGCCCGCGCCAACGGGAATGCGTTTTTCGATGTTCAACGCCACATCCGGTTCATGGCCGCTCGCTTCGGCCATGGCGAACAGGGCGAGCACGGCATGGTTGCGTCGCATGTCGCTGCCGGAGGAGGCCAGATCGCCAAGATAGGCACCTTCAAGATTCAGGGAGAAACCGGATCCGGGCTTTTTGCGACTGGTGGTGACGGTGTCGTACACGCCGACGGCGCAGTAGATGGTGTCGAGCTCGTGTCGGCCACCCCATTCGCTGCGTGGCCTGCCTACGTGCAGGGTCAGATTCGTTTTCGCCGGGCAGTCCACGCTGACCGTGTTGATTGCGGTGTTGGTGTCGCTCATGCTTCCGACACCTCGCCCACGGCTCGTGCCAATGCCACGAATTCGTCGATGGCAAGCGTTTCGCCACGGCGCGTCGGATCGATGCCCGCCTGCTCGAACGCTTCGGAGGGCACGATCTTCTTCAACGCGGCATGCAGGGTTTTGCGCCTCTGGCCGAATGCGGCGTCGATAAGACGGAACACGGTTTCGCGGTCCACTACGGAACCGTCGGGATTGTTGGCCGAAGGCGTGTGCCCGCCCTCATATCGTTTGAACAGCACCAGCGCGGAATCCACATTCGGTGCCGGCCAGAACACATTGCGCCCGATAATGCCCACACGTTCCGCGGTACCATACCAAGCGAGCTTCACGCTTGGAGTGCCGTAGATCTTTGAACCGGGCTTTTCACTCAGTCGGTCCGCGACTTCCTTCTGCACCATCACGAGGAACGTGCCGAGATTGTCGAAACGTTCCAGCAAGGTCAGCAGAATCGGCGTGGCCACGTTGTATGGCAGATTGGCGACCAGTGTAAACGAATCATCATTTTGGAAATCAGGCAGATTTTCCGGCGTCACGGTCAACGCATCGCGATTGACCACGCGGAAACGATCCACCGCATCCGGCATGAATTCGGCGATGGTGCCGGGCAGTCGTTCCGCAACGGGCGGGTCGATCTCCACGGCGGTCATCGTGGCGCCGGTTTCCAAAATCGCCAATGTCAGTGAACCGAGTCCAGGTCCGACTTCCAGCACATGATCGTCGGCGGTCACACCCGCCTCGCGCACGATACGACGAACCGTGCCCGGGTCGATTACGAAATTCTGCCCGAATTTTTTTCGTCGGGCTGATACCGGCCTCGGCTGCGATACGGCGAATGTCAGCAGCCCCCAACAGGCGGCCTTGCGCGGTTTCGTCGGTTGTGTTGGTTTCGTTCGCGTGTTCTGTCATTACCTCATTATCCGTTCAACTGGTATGAAAAGTGTGCGCTGTTGCGTTTGCGTATTGTTGCGATCGGCGTTGTTTAATACCATCCGACCTGCTCGGAATGCTCCCATGCCTTCGACGGGCTGCCGTAGCGTTGCGCGATGTAGCTCAGGCCCCAGTCGATCTGCACGGCCGCATCGTCACGCCAGTTTGCGCCGAATGCCGCCATTTTGCTGCCAGGAAGCGACTGCGGGATGCCGTAGGCTCCGGAAGATGCGTTTTCCGCATACCACAGCCAGCTTGATTCACGCGTCCACAGTTTCACCAGATCGGTCCAGTTTTGCCCGGTCCAGCCATATTGCGCCGCGGCTCCGGCCGCGTAGGCCTGTGCCTGCGCGGGGGAGGGGTGATAGAGGCGGCATCCTGCCGAAGGATCGGAAGGTTGCGGTGTCGGGGTGGGTGTCGGATCCGGCGTGGGGGTCGGGTCAGGAGTTGGCGTGGGGGTCGGGTCTGGAGTTGGCGTCGGATCCGGGTCCGTTTTCGATCCGGAATCGTCCTTCTTGTTGTCGTCTGAATTATCCGTATTGCCGGAATTACTGTTCGAATCGTCTTTCTTGTCGGAATTATCGGAATTGTTGTTCTTGTTCGAATTGTCGTTCTTTCCGGAATTATCGGAATTGCCGGTATCTCCGGAATTGCCGGATCCGTCATCCGATCCCGAATCGTCGGAAGATGCTGCCGGTCCTACTGCGATAATCTGATCGAGGGCGATTTTCGTGGTCGTTTCGTTGGTCAGCGTCTCGCTTTCCTTCTCGCCGTCCACGTACGTGACGTCGTACGTTTGCTGGATTTCGCCGTCCTCGCCTTCCTGCCTGACTACGACTTCGCCGGGCTGCAGGCTGGGATCGACGATGGTTTGCGTGCCGAAAGGCACCGCTTTCGTGCGTGTTTCCTCGCCGTGCGTCACGCGGCGGACGCGCAGGATCGTTTCGCCGTTGTCTTTTTCGACGCTGACGCGATCCTCCTTGTTCAGCGTGATGCCTTTGGAGTCAAGAATGGAGGCCGCCGGCAGTTTGCCATTCGGCGATTCGGAGCTTTGCCCGTCTGCGATGACGGTGACCGGCCCGTTTTGGTTGATGATCAGTCCGCCGGTGAGTTTGTTGTACACGTTGTCGATATTGACGGTGACTTTTGCCGCGTCTGCTTCGTTTTGTTCGAAGAATCCGATCAGCTGTTCGGCGCTGGTCGCCACTGTCCAGAAGGGCACTTCCTGCCCGTTGATGGTGATGGTGGTCTGGTAGGCGCTTCGTACCGTCACCACGTCATGGTTGCTCAGCATGCTGGTGGGGCTGGTGGATTCCACGAGATCATGCGTTTTGACCTTCACGCCGCGTTCCTGCAGCAGACGGTCGACGCTCATCGCGTATGTGGTTACGGTGGTGGTTTCGCCATCGATGGTCAGAGCCACGGTTTTGCGCGCGCCTACGCCGAATGCGAGCGTCGAGGCGAGCGTCAACGAGACCACGCATGCCGTCACTCGAACACGCCGAAGCGTCACGAATCTCCGGGGGGTCCACCTTCTTGTCATACGTCCTCTTTCCAGCGACTGCCTACATCGCCGTCATTGTAACGGTCAGATCGGGACGAATGGCATGGTTTCCGCTGGCTTTATCTATACCGCCACATTTTCGAGGAAAAGGAGTAAAGAAAAAAGGGGGCAGGAGAGAAGGGGATGTCCTGCCCCCTGCCCGGACGAGGCAGGTTGGGGGAAGCCTCGTCCGGTCGCCAGAAGCCATAAGTTGGGGGAAGGCTTCTGGATCACTTACCCATGGTAAGAGGTCAAAGCCCGTCAAAACGGGTTTCGAGCCTCCTGTCGGGATCGAACCGACGACCTGCCGCTTACAAGGCGGCCGCTCTGGCCATCTGAGCTAAGGAGGCTTGTGCCGCTTTCTAGCATAATGCATAAAAACGGCAACGATTGAATAGCATAACCAGCGTGCCCGATACCGTCAACTTGGAACTGCGCTTTGGCTGGCACGCTGGCGAGTAGGGGGGGTATAATTTTTCGATTATGAGGATTGCGTAGGGCTGATCACTCGCCAGTGGTGTTGGAGATCGGATCCTTGTCGGAGCCGATGGAGGGCATCACGCCTTCCTTGCCGATGTCGTCGGACTTGATTCCGATGGCCTCCAGCAGGCCTTCCTCAATGGTCTCCTGCGCAGTGCTCAACTGGTTCATATCCCAGAACTTGCCGTTGATGGTCACCGTTGGGGTGGTCATGCTGTCTTTGTAGGTTCCGGACGTGTTCCACAGTTCGGAGCGCTTCGGCGTATAGGTGTCGATGGCGTCAAGCCAATCCTGGTAGTCGCGGCCGAACGCCTTGTCCGCCACATCCTCGGAAACTCCCGAGGCGATCATCTGTTCCTTGATCTGATCGTCGCTGACGGACTTGTAATTCGAGCTTTCCTCAGGCTGGAAATCCTCGGCGTACATTTTTTCGAGGAAGGTGATCAGATGGCTCGGATCGCTGTCATGCTCGGCCAGATAGATCGCGGCATTCGCTGCGCGGCTTGAATAATCGTCGGTGGACCACTTGTCCATAAACGCCATGAAATGCAAATCAAGATTGATCTGACCCGCGTCGACCATCTTCTGCAGATCCTCATCAAGCTGACGATGCAGATTGCCGCAGCCCGGGCACAGGAAATCCATGTAGATCGCAACAGTCGGTGCGCCTTCGACGGACTTGCCGTAGCCATCCTTCGAAATCAGCAATCCGCCCTTCTTATCGACGAGCTTAGGGGTGTTTTCGACTTGCTGCAGCTTGTCGTACGCTTCTTCCACGGTCTGGGTGGAAGCCTGCGTTTCGGTGTTCTTGTGCATGTTGTGATACACGGTGAACGCGCCGATCGCCACCAGGATCACCAGCACCGCCATCACGATGGCGCCGATGAGGGTCTGCTGCTTGCGCTCCTTCTCCATCTGTTCGGCGCGAGCTTCATCTCCGCGGCCTCAGCGGCCCTACGCTCGGCGCGGCTGGCGCGCTTCTGCGCATCCTTACTGTTCTGGGCCATCCACATTCCTTTCGATGTTCACATCACGATGCTGTGCACCATAGTAGTGTGGGCACGCTATTGCTGAATGAAGTATTTCGTAAAAGCTCACGTTGCCATACTACGTGCGATTATCTGATGTTTTTCTGATGATTGCAAACGTTTTGCCGATTTTTGATTTTCGCTGCGTATTTCGTGAGATGGCGTCACTACATATCGTACGATTCGGCAGTGGTGCCGGATTCGGGCGGCCGCGCAATGCGCCGGCACCCAATCGCAGCACCAATGCTCCCGGAGCGAGGGCGCATACCAGCCAGCCGATGGCGCAGCAACCGGCCTGGGCGACGCCGCTTTGCGAAACCGGCCCTTCAATCCAGGTCGGCAGCGGAATCGTGAATCCGAATATCGACGTATCAACCATGGCAAACGGCAGTTGCAGCGTGACTGTGGCAATCGTCAATCCTAATGCGGCGATGACCGCCATGATCAGTGCGCGTGGCACCGCATAACCCAGCCCCTTGAGCACATGCCAAGGCAGCGTGGCGGCGCGGGCGAACCAGTCGGAAGCCCTGCGGCTGCCCCCACGGCGGCCTTCGCGTTCCAGCTGCGCCTCCATATTGAATCCAATGGTGGCGAGCAACCAGGCCAGCAGCGCGCCCGCGATCAGGGCGATCCATGGCGAGAACAGGCCGCATGCGGCCACAGGAATCGCCATCAGCACGCAGAGGGGCACGCCTCTGCCTAGCAGTTCGCCGCGTTGCACGTCGGCCGGATTCGGCGGCTGCAGTACACTCTGCGGCACGTTCGGGTTGAGCGGCGCGGCCGGAGTGACCGGTGCGGTTGGCACGGCAGATGTTTGCATGTCTTGTGGCTGCGCACTTTGCGCCATTTCAACCGATGCGTTCGGTATTACGGCAGGAGGCCGCTGGTTGGCGATGCGCTGCAATGCAGGTTTGATGGCCGGGTCGATCTGTGCGGCCTCTTGAGCGGGATTCCAAGCGTCCTGGACCGGCATCACCCGCGTGGATTGCGGTGTATCTTGCGGCAGCACACTGGTATCCCCACTATTGACAGGCAGCACGCGCGTGCCGGTGCCAAGAGGAATGGTTGCGGTATGCGCGTTGATATCCATGACCGAGGTGCCGACATCGGGCGCATCGGCAATAACGGTATCGGTTATGTCAGCAATAACGGTTGCGCCGATTGCCTGCGTGGCCTCAACGAATTGCGGCAAGGTGCGTGTGCCGATGGCGTCTTCTCCCGTCACATAGTCTACGCCCGCCAAAGCATTCGTGGATTGTCGGGCGATCCATCAAAAGGGAGCATCGCCCCCGACCCGGCACTATCGGCGGCATCCGAAGTATTCCCCGAAATCCAAGCTTGCGGATTCAACGCATCCAACGCAATCGCCTGCAACAACTCGTCTGGAGTGCAACGTTTCGTACGATCCGGATCCAACGCCGAACGGAACGCGGCCATGGTCCCAGCCGGCAATCCCGCCAAATTCGCGCTTCCCGCGGCAGCACGCTCCAATACCGCCATCATCGGTTTCGTGCCGAACACCGGCTCGCCAGTGGCGGCAAATGCCAGCACGCTCGCCACCGACCACCAATCGCTCATCTCATCGGATTCGGCACCGTCGATGATTTCCGGCGCGATGAATCCAGGCGTGCCCATCACCAATCCGGTACGAGTCACATGACTTTCGCCCTCGCCCATGCAATGCCGAAATCCACCAATACCGGTCCGGTATTCGACACCATCACATTCGTCGGTTTGATATCGCGGTGCACAATCCCGGCCGCATGCACAGCCTTCACCGCCTCGATCAGCTTGCGTCCCAACCGTTCCAAATCATCGCCCACATACCGGCCGTTGGCGCGCACATCTTCACGTAGATTCTTGCCCTCGATCAGCTCGGTCACAATGAAGGCCAGAGCATCATCCAATTCCATATCCACAATGCCGCACACGCCCGGATGACGCACTTTCTGCAGCGCCATAGCCTCCCTACGCAGGCGCTCGCGTGCGGTCAGCTGATCGCGGGAGCGTTCGCTGGACGCATCGTCCTCGGCAAGGGAATCGCGCAAAATTTTCATCGCATACTGGTGTCCGCCGTCATCGCGCACGCGCCAGACCGATCCCATCGCCCCCGATCCAAGCCGGGAAATCAACGTGTATCCGCCAACGAGGCTGCCTGCCTCCAGATTCAATGCGCTTAAGTCGCTCATGGCACCCATGTACTTGCCTTACGTAAGTTGCCGCTGGAACAGCTCGCTGTAGTGTGCCGAAAATATCGCAGGAATTGCGATTATGGAGTTGGAAGCGCAATGAAGATCGATGATTTCCGCAATCAAGGCAAGGATGTTGCAACAATCTGCGGATGAGCGCACATTGTGCCAGATGCATGCGCGCAACGGGATTATATGTGCACGAATGGTAGTTTTACATGCGCAGGTGGTATGCAGATTATGCACGCGAAACGACAGGCTGGGAAAAATCAGGGTGCTTTTTTCGCGGATTTTGGTGAAATCGAAACATCGACATGAAGAAGTGTCTTCACTTCTGGAAATTGCGTGACGCGGGGCAGCGTTGCATGATTTCTGGTTTCGATGAGGAAATCGGAGCCTGCATGTCGTTTGGTTATGAGAATCAAGGAGGAGGCAGACCATGCTGCAAATCAACATGGCTGACGTCATGAACGTTATCGGTTCGTTGACGCCGTACCTGATTGCGATTGGCGTGCTATTTGTGCTCGCGCTGATCATTACTTTTGCCGTCAACAAGAAGACGGTGAAGGAAGTGGCGACCCGTAAGATCATCCACTCCGAGTCTTGGCTTGTGGCTTTGGTCGGCATTGTCGTCGCGGTTTCCATGATGCTGTCCGGTCCGCTGTCGACGCTGCTCAACAACGCGACCATCACCAAGTACATGCTGTCTGACACCACTGTTTCCAAGGCCAACGAGCTGGCCAAGGAAGTGCAGTCGGAAGCCATCACCATGCTGAAGAACGATGATTCCAACCTGCCGCTGGCTAACAAGAAGGTCAACGTGTTCGGTTGGGGCTCCACCAACCCGGTATACGGCGGCACCGGCTCCGGCTCCATGTCTGACCAGTATGACACCGTTTCCCTGCTTGATGGCATGAAGGAAGCCGGCATCGAGACCAACGCCGACCTGACCAAGCTGTACACCGATTACCGTGCAGATCGCCCAGTTGTTGGCATGTGGGCACAGGATTGGACCCTGCCTGAGGTTCCGGCCGACCAGTATTCCGATTCCCTGATCTCCGATGCCAAGAGCTTCTCCGATGAGGCTGTTGTAGTGCTCACCCGCGTCGGTGGCGAGGGCGCTGACCTTCCGATGAACATGAAGGCCGAAGGCATCACCTATGAGAACAACTCCAAGGATTACGAGGACTTCAAGGACGGCGAAAGCTTCCTGCAGCTGAGCCAGACCGAGCGCGATATGCTCGACCTGGTCACCAAGAACTTCAACAAGGTCACGCTCGTCTACAACGGCGCCAACACCTTCCAGTTCGACTTCCTGAACGACTATCCGCAGATCAAATCCGTCGTGTGGTGCCCGCCTGCAGGCCAGACCGGCTTCTCCGCACTCGGTGACGTGCTTGCCGGCGATACCAACCCGTCCGGCAAGACTTCCGACACCTTCCTGAAGGATCTCACCCAGTCGGTGTCTTACAACAACTTCGGCAAGTTCGAATACACCAACATGGAAGACAAGGCCGCCAAGTACACGGGCTTCACTGGTGACGAAGTCACCGCCATCCCGGGCTTTGTGAACTACTCCGAAGGCATCTATGTGGGCTACAAGTTCTATGAGACCGCAGCGGCCGAAGGTGCCATCGATTACGATTCCATGGTTGCATTCCCGTTCGGTTACGGTCTGAGCTACACCACCTTCGAGCAGAAGCTCAACGATGTGACGTACAAGGATGGCAAGGTCACCGTTGATGTGACCGTCACCAACACCGGCGACACCGCTGGCAAGGATGTTGTTGAGGTCTACTACAACCCGCCGTACACCGAAGGTGGCATCGAAAAGGCCAGTGCAACCTGGTTGGCTTCGAGAAGACCGAGAAGCTTGAGCCGGGCGCTTCCGAGGACGTGACCGTCGAATTCGAAGACGATGACATGGCTTCCTATGATTACAAGAATGCCAAGGCATACGTGCTCGAAAAGGGCGATTACAACATCTCCATCAACTCCGACTCCCACACTGTGATCGGCTCCAAGAAGATCACCGTGGACGACACCATCACCTACGACTCCGATTCGAACACCCACAATGGCGACCAGACCGTGGCCACCAACCAGTTCGATGATGCTGCAGGCGATGTGACCTACCTGAGCCGTGCAGGACATTTCGCAAACTACAAGGAAGCCACCGCCGCTCCGACCAACTTCGAAATGTCTGATAAGGCAAAGGAAACCTTCTACAACAACACCAACTACGATCCGTCTCAGTTCAACGACGATTCCGACGAGATGCCGACCACCGGTGCCAAGAATGGCCTCCGCCTGGCCGACATGTACGGCAAGGATTACGACGATGCTGATTGGGAGAAGCTGCTTGACGAGCTGACCTTCGACGATATGGACAACCTCATTGCCAACGGCGGCTACGGCACTCCGGCCGTCTCCTCCGTCGGCAAGATCCAGCTCACCGACGCTGACGGCCCGGCCTCGTTGAACAACAACTTCACTGGTGTTGGCTCCATCGGCTTCCCGGCTTCCACCGCATTCGCTTGCACTTGGAACAAGGATCTGGCCAAGCAGTTCGGCGAGATGATCGGCGATATGGCTCACGACATGCATGTTGCTGGTTGGTACGCTCCGGCTATGAACATCCACCGCAACGCATTCTCCGGCCGTACTTTCGAGTACTTCTCCGAGGATTCCCTGCTCTCCGGCGTCATGGCATCCAACGAGATCGCCGGCGCCAAGGAGAAGGGCGTGTACTCCTTCATGAAGCACTTCGCACTGAACGATCAGGAAACCAAGCGTACTGAGATGCTCTGCACCTGGACCAACGAGCAGGCCATGCGTGAGATCTACCTCAAGCCGTTCGAGATGAGCGTGAAGGAAGGCGGCGCACAGGCCGTGATGAGCGCCTTCAACTACATCGGCAACACCTATGCCGGTGGCAACAACGTTCTGCTGAACACCGTGCTCCGTGACGAGTGGGGCTTCAAGGGCTTCGTCCTGACCGATTATTTCGGCGGCTACGGCTACCAGAACGGTGATCAGGAGATCCGTAACGGCAACGATTCCATGCTGGCTACCACCTCCATCACCAACCACATCACCGACAAGTCCGCAACCTCCGTGAAGGCCATGCGTACCGCCGCCCACAATATTCTGTACACCGCCGCCAACAGCTGGCAGTATGCAGACGGTGAGCCGAAGGTCGCCACCCCGATCTGGAAGACCGCCATGTACGTGGCTTGGGGCGTGACCGCAATCCTGGTGATCGCACTTGAGGCTCTGGCTATCAAGCGCTACATGGATCGCAAGAAGGCCAAGGCTGAGGTCACTGCCTGATCTCACTTCCTTCTCACAGGTCAAAACATAACTGAATAACAATTGAAACAGCGAGAGCCGTCGACTTCCCTGAGTCGGCGGCTCTTGTTGTATTTCAGCGTGCGTGCCGTCGCAAGTGCAGCCAGGTTTCATGCTTCTTCGCGTCTCTTTTGTATTTCTGTTCTTTCTGTTCCGCTGGAATCATGATTTGCGATTGCATTTGGGTATTCATCACATGGGAATGAGATGTATATGGGTATGACACGCCGTTTATAGTTTGTTTTTGGTTCATGTGGGCGTTGTCTTCGGGGTCTAGACTGGCTGTACGGCCGTTCGGAGGCCTTTTTTCGACACGCCGAGGGATGTGTTTATTTGCAACGGTTCCAGGGTATCTTTGGAAAGGTCGATTTGCGTGATCGCCGGGGTTCGTGTAAATTGACTCTTCGCTGCCGCTCGGCGAGTGGTTCCCCGGTTGGGGTGCCTCGAGGCGGGTGAGCGGTGGTGGTTTGAGAACTCAAGAGCGTATTTGTACTACTTCTTTATAGTCAATGATTGCCAGTTCATCGTCCGCTCGTTCGCGAGTGGCCGGGAGGCTTGAAGGACGGTGAGGTTTTCGTGCGATGCGCCTTTCCTTATAAGGCGATCGTCAATTTTCTTGTTTTTGAGAGTCACATGTTGGCTTTCTGCAAAGTTTTTTTTGTGGAGGGTTCGATTCTGGCTCAGGATGAACGCTGGCGGCGTGCTTAACACATGCAAGTCGAACGGGATCCATCAGGCTTTGCTTGGTGGTGAGAGTGGCGAACGGGTGAGTAATG
>ENA-OQAJ01000403-OQAJ01000403.1-human-gut-metagenome-genome-assembly--contig:-NODE-403-length-13665-cov-3.012114_pt1 | contig 13665 bp, 14 predicted proteins | sample MGYA00242736_ERZ504529 | MGnify/ENA primary metagenome ERZ504529 (study PRJEB26092, sample SAMD00036275) | human gut metagenome | host: Homo sapiens | study: EMG produced TPA metagenomics assembly of...
AAAAGGTTCATCCGGAGCATAAAACTCCGTCCATATGTGTTGGGTTTACCATGATCATCTGCTGTATCTTGCCCATTTTTCGGCAGAGAAGTGATCGGCTAGGTTGTAGATATGTGTTCCGTAGGTACTGCGTTCGGATATTTTCTTTACCTGTGCAGGTGCTTATATTCTTCTGAAAAAATATGGCGATGATACAGATACAAATAAAATCCATCCGGCAGTAGCAATGGGCGGTTGCGTGATCTCTGTCGCAATATTGCTGCTTCTGATTGTGCCCGGTTCTCCTGCATTCATGGCTCCACAGTCCTTTGCAGCACTGATCGTGTGGGTGTTGATGGGAGTTACCTTCTATTTTGTTTCAAAGAAAAAATTTTGCGAAAATCACTAAGAGAGAAATGGATTATCTGATTCTTGGAAATGTGCAGGTAGTTCGAGGGCTGAGAAAAGGAAAAGATCAGGGAAGAGTTGTACAGGGAAATATTGTGGCTGATCAGAGTAATAAATCTTAAAAGGTAATAAAACGGCTGCAGGCTATAATACTTTCAGGGTAACAGAAAAACTTCCATTCAAAAAATGGGAGTTTTTCTGTTACCGGAGTATCATATTTGCAAGGTGTGATTTATAAAGTATCTTGACAGAGGTACCGATCCTGTTATACTATTAAAACTGATAAAGGGGAAGTAACCTAACGGTTTGGAAATCTGTCAGTTTGCATGTGTCGTCAGTACGGTGGAAACATCCGGCGCTGCAGGGAAATGGTGAGACTTTTTATTGCATTTTTGTTGTGCAATAAGGTTTCTTTTTTATATCCTTTTATCAAAAAAATCCTTTTATTGCATAAAAAAAATTACAGTTGGTGAATATTTGCAAAAAAGGAGGCAAAGGGAATGAAAGAAATTTATCAGCAGACAGCAGAAGAAGTTCTCGAGCGTGTGGAAAGCAGGGAATCAGGGCTTACCGATGAACAGGTCAGACGGTCCAGAGAGAAGTGCGGATGGAATGAGCTTGCAGAAGGAAAGAAAAAAAGTATTTTGCAGATCTTCTTTGAACAGTATAAGGATTTTCTGGTGCTGATCCTGATCGCATCGGCAGTGATATCCGGTATGCTTGGAGATGTGGAAAGTGCAGCAGTTATCGTGATCGTTATTACGATCAATGCGATTTTGGGAACTGTGCAGACAGTAAAGGCTGAGCAGTCCCTGCAGAGCTTAAAGAAGCTTTCCGGACCGGAGGCAAAGGTATTACGTGATGGTGTGGCGGTACAGCTCCCGGCAAGAGAACTGGTTGTAGGAGATGTGATCCTTCTTGAAGCAGGTGATATGATCCCGGCCGATGGAAGATTGATTGAAAATGCAAGCCTTAAGGTCGATGAAAGTGCCCTTACCGGAGAAAGTCTTGCGGTTGAAAAGAATATGGACATTATTTTGGAGGAAGCACCGCTTGGTGATCGGACAAATATGCTGTTTTCCGGAAGCTTTGTCACATATGGGCGTGGCAGAGCGGTTGTAACGAATGTAGGAATGCAGACAGAGGTTGGAAAGATTGCGGGACTTCTGAAATCGACTTCGGAAAAACAGACGCCACTTCAGGCGAATCTGGATGATTTTGGAAAGAAGCTTTCCATTCTGATCCTGATATTTTGCGGAATTCTGTTTGCGATCAGTGTATTCCGCGGTGAGAAGATCAGCAGTGCATTTATGTTTGCAGTAGCACTTGCAGTCGCAGCGATTCCGGAAGCTTTAAGCTCCATCGTGACGATCGTCCTTTCTTTCGGAACACAGAAGATGGCAAAGGAGCACGCGATCATTCGTAAGCTCCAGGCTGTGGAAGGTCTTGGAAGCGTTTCTGTTATCTGTTCGGATAAGACCGGAACACTCACACAGAACAAAATGACAGTAGAAGATTATTATATTGATGGAAAAAGAATCACAGCAGATGCAATTGATGTAGCAGATCCGGCGCAGAGATGTCTTTTGGACTACAGCATTTTATGTAATGATTCAACAAATGAAAATGGAGTGGAGATCGGAGATCCGACGGAAACGGCATTGATCAATCTGGGCAGCCGGTACGGAATCGAGGCTGCTGGTGTAAGAAAGCTTTATCCAAGGGAAGGAGAGCTTCCCTTTGACAGTGACCGTAAGATGATGTCAACACTTCACAGATTGATGATGAAACCGGATGATCGTAAAAGGTGCGGTTGACCGGCTTCTGGAGCTGACAGACAGGATCTGGACAAAGGACGGAGTTCGGGAAATCACAGAAGCAGATAAAGAAAAGATCCGGCGCCAGAATCAGGAATTTTCAATGGAAGGGTTACGGGTACTGGCATTTACCTATCGTGAAATTCCGGAGAAGCATGTATTGACGATAGAAGATGAGAACCATCTGGTATTTCTTGGCCTGATCGCTATGATGGATCCGCCGAGGGAAGAATCAAAGGCTGCAGTTGCAGAATGCATAAAAGCGGGGATTCGGCCGGTCATGATCACGGGAGATCATAAGATCACAGCAGCGGCAATCGCAAAAAGGATCGGGATCCTACATGATCTGTCAGAGGCCTGCGAAGGTGCTGATATTGAAAATATGAGTGATGAGCAGCTGAAGGAGTTTGTCCCGAATATTTCTGTGTATGCAAGAGTGTCACCGGAGCACAAGATCCGTATTGTCCGTGCATGGCAGGAGAAGGGGATGATCGTGGCAATGACCGGAGACGGTGTGAATGATGCTCCGGCATTGAAGCAGGCAGACATTGGTGTTGCAATGGGAGTGACCGGAACCGAGGTCGCAAAGGATGCCGCAGCAATGGTACTTACAGATGATAATTTTGCAACAATTGTAAAAGCAGTGGAAAACGGACGAAATTTATATCAGAATATCAAGTATGCGATCCAGTTTCTTCTGTCAGGAAACTTTGGTGCGATCCTGGCAGTTCTTTGTGCATCCCTTGCAGGACTTCCGGTTCCTTTTGCACCGGTACATCTGCTGTTTATCAATCTTTTGACAGACAGTCTTCCGGCGATCGCGTTAGGCGTGGAGCCGCACAGCAGTGAGGTGATGAATGAGAAACCAAGATCAGCAGACGAGTCAATACTGACAAAGGATTTTCTTGGTAAAATCGGTCTGGAAGGCCTGGTGATCGGTATGATGACGATGATAGGATTTTTGACAGGATATCATCAGAATGGTGCATTGCTTGGCAGTACTTATGCCTTCGGAACACTTTGTCTGGCACGTCTGTTCCATGGATTCAACTGCAAATCGGATCATCCGGTTATCTTTACAAAACGTTTTTTTAATAATAAATGGCTTCAGGGAGCATTTGTACTTGGGGCAGTACTCATTACCGTTGTACTGACGGTTCCGGGATTTCATCTCCTGTTTAAAGTAGAGACGCTGGATCTGATGCAGCTTGGCTGTGTATATCTGTATGCGTTTGCAAGTCTTCCGATCATTCAGCTGCTTAAATGGATACGCATGAAATTAAGAAAAAGAGGAGAATGATAGTGGATATAAGTAAAATATCTGTAAAAAAAAAATCCGGGAGCTTATTGTGTTTACAGCATTTCTTGTGGTCGCTCTGTGGAAGTTTGATGTGGTGCTCGATGTGCTGAAAGAAATATGGGGGATCGCATTTCCTTTTGTACTTGGCGGAGCGATCGCATTTGTGACCAACGTGCCAATGAGCTTTTGGAAAAGAAAATTTTTGGAAGGGTAAAAAAAGAAAATAAGATAGGTGCAAAACTGGCAAGACCGATAAGTCTGTTCCTTACGATCGTATTTGCGGTTGGCGTGATCGTACTGGTGATGTTTGGTGTGATCCCGCAGCTTACGCGGACAATGGGAACTCTGATGATGAGTATCGCTGATTTTATTCCGCAGATGCAAAGCTGGATCCGGGAATTCTCCCATAATAACCAGGAAATCATGAAGCTGGTAGATCAGGTACAGTTTAATCCGGATCAGGCAATCAAGTGGGGGATAAGCCTTCTTGGAAACGGTGCAGGAAATATGATGAATACCACAATGTCAGCAGTGGGTTCCATAGTCAGTGGATTGGCAACCTTTTTTATTGCTTTTTCATTTGCCTGCTATGTTCTTTTTCAGAAGGAGAAGCTGCATGTGCAGATCCGAAAAGTATTTTTTGCCTTTCTCCCAAAGAAAAAGGCAGATGCTTTTCTTAAAGTCTGTTCTCTGACTTATCGGACATTTGCAAATTTTCTTGCAGGCCAGTGTCTTGAAGCTGTGATTCTCGGTTGCATGTTTGTTGTGATACTGAGTATTTTGAGGATGCCATATGCACTTTTGATCGGAGTTTTGATTGCGTTTACCGCATTGATTCCGATTTTCGGGGCCTTCATCGGGTGTGCGGTGGGAAGCTTTTTGATCTTTATGGTAAATCCGAAACAGGCAATTTTATTTATTATAGTATTTCTGGTGCTGCAGCAGATCGAGGGAAATCTGATCTATCCTCATGTTGTGGGTGAATCCGTAGGACTTCCGTCGATCTGGGTTCTTGCAGCAGTTACGATCGGCGGAAACCTTATGGGAATTGTAGGTATGCTTGTTTTCATTCCGCTGCTTTCCGTGTTCTATACTATCTTTCGGGAATTCGTATATCTGCGCCTGAAGAAAAAGCATATCAAACAGGTGACAAAGACAGAAATAGAGGAATATACGGCGGAGAAAATTGTAAATAGTGACATATCAGAGGGGAAATGATATGATGGACTTGTATTGGGATAGTTAAAAAAATCTTATATTTAAGGGGGGAGTTACTATGTGGTTTGTGTTTGCCTTGCTGTCTGCTGTATTTGCGGCGCTGACCTCCATACTGGCCAAGATAGGTATTGCCGGTGTTAATTCGAATCTTGCAACAGCGATTCGAACGATGGTGGTGCTAGTTATGGCGTGGGGAATGGTTTTCCTCGACAAATACCCAGGGCGGGATCGCAGCGATCAGCAAAAAAAAGCTGGCTGTTTCTGACCCTTTCAGGTCTGGCAACGGGTGCTTCGTGGTTATGCTATTATCGTGCCCTGCAGATAGGCGATGCATCGAAGGTTGTGCCGATAGACAAGCTGAGTGTTGTGATCACACTGGTACTGGCATTTGTTTTTTTGCATGAGAAATTCACAGCAAGATCGATGATGGGATGTATTTTGATCGGTGTGGGAACATTATTGATGGTTTTGTAAAAATGCATAAGAAAACTATATACAAAAGGAGAGTGTTATGAAAACACGAAAGAAAATTTCAGCAAAGCTGCTGGCGATCATGCTTATTGCTGCATTGCTGCTTCCTCTTGCATGGAATGTTCCGGTGGAAGCAGCCGAGGCAAAACAGATCGATGTTTTGTTCAGCCATGATACACATTCGCATTTGAACAGCTTTTCAACCATCGTAGATGGAGAGCAAAAAGAAGTTGGCGGATTTGCAAGGATCAAAACCCTGATCGATGAAAAGAAGCAGGAAGATCCGGACACCCTGGTGCTGGATGGCGGCGATTTTTCCATGGGAACCCTGATTCAGACCGTATACGAAACGGAGGCGGCAGAGCTTCGGATGCTGGGATATCTGGGGTATGATGTGACGACTCTGGGGAATCATGAATATGATTATCGTTCAAAGGGACTGGCAAATATGCTGGAGGCTGCGAAGGCTTCCGGTGAGACAGTGCCGGCACTGGTAGTGTGCAACGTGGACTGGGACAGCATGGAGCAGGATGGATTAAGCGATGGTCAGAAGCAGATCCGGTCGGCATTGAAGCCTACGGTGTGAAGGATTATGTAGTAGTTCAAAAAGGAGATGTAAAGGCTGCAGTAGTCGGTGTGTTCGGTAAGGATGCCCTGGAATGTGCACCGACTTGTGAATTAAAGTTCAAGGATCCGGTTGAGGCCGTAAAACAGACGGTAGAAGAGATCCGAAAAAATGAAAAAGTGGATATGATCGCTTGTGTGTCCCATGGAGGAACCTGGGAGGATGAGAACAAATCGGAGGATGAGATCCTTGCAAAAGAGGTGCCGGATATCGACTTGATCATCAGCGGACATACGCACACAGAGCTGAAAGAGGCAATTCAGCATGGAAACACATATATCGTATCCTGCGGCGAATACGGAAGAAATCTGGGATCACTTTCCATGACACAGAAACAGGACGGACGGTGGGAGCTGACATCCTATGAGCTGATCCCTGTTTCTGAGGATGTAAAACCGGACCAGGCGACACAGGAACAGATCGATGCCCTGATGGATACGGTGGATAAGAATTATCTTGCCGATTTCGGCTATACAAGGGAAGAGGTTCTTGCTGAAAATGATGTTGAATTCAACAGTCTGGAAGAAATGGGCACGAAGCATGAAGAGTTGAATCTTGGTGATATCATGTCCGATGCATACATATATGCAGTGGAAAATTCCGAGTATTATGATGGTGATCCGGTTGATGTAGCCGTTGTTCCAAGCGGAACCGTGCGGGACACATACACAAAGGGCGATATCACAGTAGAGGATGTTTTTAATTCCTTTTCACTGGGGATCGGAAAGGACGGTGTTGCCGGATATCCGCTGATCAGTGCATACCTGACCGGAAAAGAGCTGAAGCTGGCAGCGGAGGTGGACGCTTCTGTATCAGATTTTATGACAACGGCAAGGTTATATTGCAGTGGATTGAATTTTGCATACAATCCACATCGGATGATCCTGAATAAGGTGACAGATTGTTATCTCACCAGGGCAGACGGAGAACGGATCGAAATCCAGGATGATAAGCTGTATCATGTTGTGACAGATCTGTATACCGGCCAGATGCTTGGTTCTGTGATGAAAATGTCCTATGGACTGTTGTCTCTTGAACCGAAGGACAGGGATGGGAATCCCATTGAAAATCTGGAAGATCAGGCGATCATGGAGGATGACAGGGAATTAAAGGCCTGGGATGCGATCGCAAGATATATGCAGTCCTTTGAGGATACAGACGGCGACGGAATTGCCAATGTGCCGGAGTATTATGAGACGACACATGGACGTAAGGTTGTGGAGGACAGCAGAAATATCATTGATCTGGTGAAGCAGCCGAATAAGTTTTCGGCAATGATCGCAGGTATTTGTCTGATCTTTATTGTGATCATTGTGCTTGTGGTATTTCTGATCCGAAGGATGATCCGCAGGATCAAAGTCAGAAAAGGAAAGAGAAATTCAAAATAAATATACGGCTGAGAAGAAAGCTGTCGCTTTAGCGGTTGATAGATCGCAAAGCGGCAGCTTTTATTTGTGGCAGATATATAAATGGTGAAAGAAGATATTTTATAGTTGACAAATAGAGAACAATACTATACAATCGTTCTAAATAGAACGAAAAAAGATATGGAGGAAGGCTATGTTTTTCTGGGATCAGCATAAAACGATAACAAGCTGTTATGAAAAAGTCACAGGGAGTGTATGTGAGAAATATCAGCTGACGCATATGGAATATGATATCCTTATGTTTTTACACAACAATCCACAGCATAATACTGCGGCTGAGATCGTTAAAGTCCGTAAGTCGACGAAATCCCACGTGTCCTCTTCTCTGAAAAATCTGGAGAGCAGAGGTCTGATCGAAAGGATCCAGAGTGCGGATAATAAGAAGCATATCGAGATCGTTTTATTAAATAAGGCATATCGGATCATTGAAGATGGAATAAAAAGCACAGAAGGAATTTTGCAAAAATCGCTTTGGACGGCCTGACAGTGGAAGAGAAGCGTATTTGTAAAGAGGTATTTCATAAGATCTGCGAAAATGCGGATAAATATATGAGGTGAGATGATGAAAAAGAGATTTCATGTAAAGAAAAGGACTCTTTTGCTGATCGCGGGTATTGTATGGCTGATTGCCGGATTTAATGTTGCCAGACTTGGGATATTATCATACCGGGTGATCGATCGGAAGTGGTATCTGTATCTGTTTTCGGTCGTTGTACTTTTTATGTTTGGCATGATGTTTTATAAGATGAGCAAAAAGCATACAAAAAGGATCCTGGGATATGAGAGCCACCGTCCGTTCTGGCATTTTTTGATCTGAAAGCATATCTGATCATGACATGTATGATGAGCGGAGGAATTGGTTTCAGGGCAGCGGGAATATTCCCTGATATCTTCGTTGCTTTTTTCTATTCCGGTCTCGGCTGTGCACTGGCCCTGGCGGGGGTGGTATTTACCAGAAATTATTTTTGTTATAAACAATTGATCGTAAAGGCTGCAGGAACGAGTAGTTCCTGCAGCCTTTATTTAGTGTCAGATGAAAGTCTGTGAGTTGAAAAGTGCTATTATATATTGTTTTATGCCAAAAGACGATGAGATTAGTTTCATCGCCTTTTTTTATATTGGATAAGATTAATTTGTGCTATTATTTATTGTAAAATTAATAAGACGTATTGACAAAGAAAAAATAATAGAATATACCACCATGTCCGACAAAGTAAATGAATTCGCTGTCAGCCTCTTCATGAGGCTGTGGGTTGAAATGCAACAGGTATAATATGATCTACGAATACATTTGTCATTCCCTTCGCGAAGTTGTGAGTTAAATGCATAAAACTATCCTTGAAAAAATGACAACAATATTTGTCAAAAACATATTGACAAGTAAAGTTGTCAATGCTAAGATAAAACCATGAAATGACAAGAAAACTTGTCAAAACAAACAGCAAAAGGAGGGGCTGAATTGCCACTGTTAAATCGTCTAAAAGAATACCGTTCCAGCCAGGGGATTAATCAGACTGAGCTGGGGAAGTTGGCGGGGGTGTCCAGGCAGACGATCAGCTTGATCGAGAGAGGCGATTATTCACCGTCTGTAACACTGGCGCTTAAGATCGCCCGGATCTTTCAGGTAAGTGTAGAGGACATTTTCATGTATGAGGAGGATGAAGATGAAACAGGAGAATAAGACAAAAAGTGTTAAGAAATTCAGTATAAAAATGCTTCTGGCAATGGTGTTTGGAGGTGTGCTTGGAGGCTTTTTCGGTGTTTTTATGTATTATTTTCATGGAGATCTGGAAGCATTTCTGACAACGTGGACTAAGATGGTTCAGAGTATATTGGTTCCGGGTTTGCTGATAGTAAATATTGTTTCCATTCTGGCTGGAGAATTTTGCCTGTGGAAACTGAAAACGGTTTGTGACAGAATAGCTACAGCGGAAGATGAGGAAGCAGATCTTGTCAGCTATCAGGAGGAAAAATATGGAGCCATTCTGCAGTGTGTCAATGCTGTTTCACAGGTACTCTGCATTTTTCTTCTTGCAAATGGATACCAGATAGGATATATCGAATCCAGTAATAAAAATGCGATTAATATTCTCATTGCCTGTGGGCTGTTTGTAGCTTGTTTCTTTTTATAATGGAATCATGCAGGCCAGATATATCAAGCTGCTTCAGACAGTGCATCCGGAAAAAAGAGGAGATATTTCCTCCAGAAAATTCCATCAGCAGTGGCTGGAGAGCTGCGATGAGGCGGAGAAGGAAGTTATCTATCAGAGTTCTTACAAGACTTATATTTTTATGAGCAAAGCCATCGGGCTGTTGCTGATCGTTACAATGTTATCCCATCTGTTTTTTCAAAACAGGTATCATGGCAATCCTGGTGGTTGGCGTGATGTACCTGGTTCTGGTTGGGAAGTACAGTTGTTCCTGTGTGAGTCTGCGTAAGGACCGGATTTTGAGATCGTGAAATATATAGAATTATTATGGCTGGATCAGATGTAAAATCTGGTTCAGCTTTTTTGTTATGGAAAATTATTTCGTAATATTCCAGTGGCATAAAAAAAGCTCTTGTGGCAGGAGCACACTACGGAAGAAAAATAGATATCGCTGAAATATCGGTTTATGGTATGATAAGAAAAGAGATAATTAGTCCAGGAAAATATTATATTCATAAACGTGAATAACAGAAAGAAGGTATGCTATGCCATTTTAAGATCATACAGAATGACATCACAAAAAATTACAGCGGATATCATTGTAAATACGGCGAATCCCAATCCAGTTTACGGCAGTGGCACGGATTATGCGATTTATAAGGCGGCAGGAAAATCACAGTTACTTCGGGCAAGGTGGAAGATCGGAAAAATCCGTCGGGGAGAGATTGCGGTAACGGATGCGTATAATCTTTCCGCAAAGTATATCATCCATACCGTTGGGCCTGTATGGAAGGGGGGAAAATCTCATGAATTTGAAATACTGGAAAGTTGTTACTGGAAATCTCTGAAAAAAGCAGCAGAGCTGAATTGTGAAAGTATCGCGTTTCCGCTGATCGCAACGGGTGTGTATGGATTTCCGAAAGATATGGCTCTTGAGATCGCAGTTTCTACATTCAGTAAATTTCTTGCTGAGCATGAGATGAATATCATTCTTGCGGTATTTGACAAAGAATCATTTCAGCTTTCCAGTCAGATTGTAGATGTTGTAGATTCTTACATTGATGAAAATTATGTGAATCAAAATTATGCGGCAGAATATTCTCAACCATTTCGCCGGGACAGAAGATCAGAGTATGAGAATCGAAACGGTTATCCTGCGGATCGATTTCCAGAAGAAAATTTTTTATGAGGCATCTTTTTCCAATGAAGCATTGGGATGGGGAGCGATGTCCCTGGAGGAGCAGTTGAATCAGATCGGACCGAGTTTTCATGAAAAACTGTTCGAGCTGATAGAAAGATCGGGAATGGATAATAAGGATGTGTGGAAAGCGGCCAATCTTGACAGGAAGCATTTTTCAAAAATCCAGTGTGACAGCCATTATCATCCGAAGAAAAAAACAGTTATGGCATTGTGTATTGCGCTGAAATTAAATCTGGAACAGGCAAAAGATCTTCTGGCGAGAGCAGACTGGGCATTCAGCCCGAGCAGTAAGGTGGATCTGATCGTGCAGAAAGCGCTTATAGACAGACAGTATGATATCATGCAGTTGAATACGGTTTTGTTTAAATACACAAATGAAATACTGGGAGTCTGAATGCAGCAAAGTGGAGTGCAAATGGATATTTTATTCCTATCTTATAAAAATGTCGCCGGTTCAGCGACCATACTGGTATAAAACCTGTGTATTATAAAATCACAATAAAAAAACAAGATTACCGGATTGGTTCCGGGGACAGGAGGCATATATGTACGGTGCGATTTTAGGAGATATTATTGGAAGTCCATTTGAATTTGACAGAGGCGATAAGACAAAAGATTTTGAACTGTTTTCATGGGGATGTCGTTTTACAGATGATTCTGTAATGACAATCGCGGTGGCAGAAGCTTTGATGGAAACCGGAATAGATGCGGATGAAGAAAAAAATTGAAAATGCTGTTCAGGATCAGATGCGTAAATGGGGAAGACGATATCCAAGAGCAGGGTATGGCGGAAGATTTCGTCAGTGGCTTATGGCGGATCATCCGGAACCTTATGGAAGCTATGGAAATGGTTCTGCGATGCGTGTGTCGGCAGCAGGATGGTTATATCCGGATCTGGAACAGACCCGGGCAGTAGCAAGGGCAACAGCAAAGGTGACACATAATCATCCGGAAGGAATTAAAGGTGCTGAGGCAACGGCCAGCTGTATTTTTCTTGCCCGAAATGGAAAGTCAAAGGAAGAGATCCGGGAATATGTAACAGGAGAATTTCATTATAATCTGAACAGAACGTTGGATGAGATCAGGCCATTTTATCATCATGTGGAAAGTTGTCAGGAAACAGTACCGGAAGCGATCATTGCTTTTCTGGAAGCAGGGGATTTCGAAGATACTGTGAGAAATGCAGTTTCTATTGGTGGTGATACAGATACTCTGGCAGCTATTGCGGGCAGTATTGCGGAAGCTTTTTATGGTGTATCGGAAGAGCTGCGGGAAGAATGCAGGAAGAGAATTCCAGGCAATATGAGAAAAGTCCTTAACCAGTTTGAGAGAGAAATTGACAGGGATTGCGAGAGGGAAGAGACGACAGAAATTGTATTTATCCTTGACAGAAGCGGTTCTATGGCAGGACTTGAGAGAGATACGGTTGGGGGATTTAATTCCATGATCGAAAAGCAGAAAAAAGAAAAAGGTTCTGTGTTGGTTTCTACGGTGCTTTTTGATAATACGGCAGAAGTTCTTCATGACAGGGTAGATTTAGAGAAGATCAGGCCCTTAACAGAAAAAGAGTATTTTGTGGGAGGATGTACTGCACTTCTGGATGCTGTCGGAGGGGCAATCCATCATATTGGAAATGTACATAAATATGCCAGAATGGAGGATGTGCCGGAGCGTACATTATTTGTTATCATAACAGACGGGGAAGAAAATGCCAGTCGTTATTACAGTGCCAAAAAGGTGAAAGGAATGATCGAGCGTCAGAAATCCAGATATGGCTGGGAGTTCCTTTTTCTGGGAGCAAACATAGATGCGGTACAAACGGCAGGAAGATTTGGCATCAGTGAAGACAGAGCGGTAAATTATAATTGTGACAGCAGAGGAACTATGCTGAATTACCAGGTGATCGGAGAAGCGATTTCTGTATTCAGAAATGATGCGCGTATTGATGAAAGCTGGAAAAGGCAGATTGATGAGGACTACAAAAAACGGAGAAGTGACTGGGAATAAATCAGGCAGAAGAAGGGAGTTATTTTCTATATTTATAATGGATATTTTCCCTATATAAGAAAAATATATCAGAGGAACCGTTCTATTTACAGGACAGTTCCTCAGTTTTTTTGTATGAAAGTTCCCTGACATAAGTAAAAATCCTGCTTCTCAGTTCCTGGTCTGTCTGCATCGTCTGTACCAGTTCATACAGTTCCGGTGATTCGGAACGGGAGATGATGATCTGATCGGCTTCCATCTGGTCAGATATTCCATATAAAAAATCTACATTACAATGAAAAGTCTGTGCGATAAAACATGCAGATTGATAGGAGGGCTCACGCTCTCCACGTTCGTAACGGCCGTATGCCATAGCCGAAATATTCAGCTGGCGTGCGGCTTCTGCTTTATTGATATTCAGGGACGTTCGAAGCTGGATCAGCCTTTCCGGACAAAAATTCATAAAATTCACCTCTTGATATTAACCAACGGTTATGATAATATATAGAACGATACTAACCAATGGTTATTATAAACGAAAAGATCAGATATTACAAGAGTGAAAAAAGAAAACGTTGTATATAGGATTTTTACTTTCTTTTTATGTCAGCTTCCTTGAGAGGCTGTGAGTTGAAATGGCCGAAAAGACGGAATAGCGATCTACCAGCTGGTAAGACAAATAGTCGAAAGTGAGACCGAGAATAAAAATGAAAACGCTGAATGATTATATGGAAATGCCCTATCGTATGGAAATTATAGAAGATAAGGAAGAGGGAGGATTTGTGGCTTTTTATCCTGATTTGCCAGGGTGCATTACCTGCGGTGAAACTGTTGAAATTGCGGTAGCAAATGCATTGGATGCAAAAAAGGCATGGATTGAAGCAATGATGGAAGAGGAACATCACGACAAACGCATGAGTAAATAAATTGTGAACACCCCCCTTTTCTAGTAAAATAAAAGAAAAAGGGGTGTTATTTATGCAGGAATTATTAGAGTGGATGGAATACATTGAAGATACTCGTCAGCAGACAAAGGTTCGTCATACGTTGAAGGATATTCTTGTCATTGTGTTGTTTGCAACT
>ENA-OQAJ01000405-OQAJ01000405.1-human-gut-metagenome-genome-assembly--contig:-NODE-405-length-13657-cov-3.515225_pt1 | contig 13657 bp, 16 predicted proteins | sample MGYA00242736_ERZ504529 | MGnify/ENA primary metagenome ERZ504529 (study PRJEB26092, sample SAMD00036275) | human gut metagenome | host: Homo sapiens | study: EMG produced TPA metagenomics assembly of...
CACTACTGTTCGCTCCGGCAAATATTGTCGCATTACAGTTTTTCTACAATTATAACCTTTCATAATGTAAATTTCTACCGCTTTCCATCCATTAATTCTTTTTTTTGCAATTGCGTTTTACCTTATTTAATGATAAAATAATTTTTTATGCAATGGACTGTCCGTACCAACAGTCCCTGTGAAAACACATACATTAGGGAGGATGCAAATGAGTACAGTAACAATAGTCCTTCTGGTCATTCTTGTTATCCTGATCGCTGCACTGATCGGTTTATATTTCTTCGGAAAAAAAGCCCAGAAGAAACAGGAAGAACAGCAGGCTCAGATTGAAGCAACTAAACAAACCGTTTCCATGCTGGTTATCGATAAAAAGAGGATGCCACTGAAAGAATCCGGACTTCCTCAGATGGTAATTGAACAGACACCTAACTTATGCGCCGTTCCAAGCTTCCAATCGTTAAAGCTAAAATCGGACCAAAGATTGCGATCATGATCGCAGATGAGAAGGTTTTCGACCTGATCCCGCTTAAGAAAGAAATCAAAGCCGAAGTAAGCGGTCTTTATATTGTAGGCGTAAAAGGAATCCGCGGTTCCCTTCAGACACCGGCTCCCAAAAAGAAAGGTTTCTTTGCAAAATTCAAGAAAGACAAAACTGCCAGATAAATGCAGTCAGACATATAAACTAAAGGTCAGTGAATCGTGTCATCCATACACACAGATCACTGACCTTTTTCTGTTTTGATCAGACAGATATCTGCAGCGAAGCAGAGAACTTACCAGATCTGATCAAATTGTAAAATTCTTACAGTCCTTTGGCTGTGCCTTAATCGCAAGATAACAGTCTGCCACATGCTCCTGGTTCATATCAAGCGCATAATCCACTTTCATATCAAGACCGCCATCACTCTCCTGCAGATTCAGATTCGTCGCCGCAATCCCCATTTCAATAGTTCCATAGGGAGTGGTATAGTAAGTCATATTCTTCTTACCCTGTTCAAAACCATATGAACATTGACCACACCTTTCTTGCGGACCTCCATTCCCTTCCGGGAAATTTTTTATGTAATTGACGGTAGGTTCTGCAAAATCCTCCATGACTTCCTCATAGCGCAGATAATGACTTCCGTTCCGGAAATAATACTGTCCCGGTACAACAATCTCCAGAGGTTCCTGTTCACCGTCTGCATCCATTGTCTGAAGTCCCCTTACATGAATCAGCACTTCTTTATCCATTCTTCTCATACTCCTGTTTTTATACTGTTCAAAACCTGTTTTTATGTATCTATATTATAACCATTCAGCAATCTGCTGTTTTTAATACTTCTCAATATCTATTTTTTTCGTCATCTCCACATCATATGGAAGAATCGAATTGGCAAATGCCTTAAACTCATCTGCCAGATCACTCACATAGAAGCGATACGGAAATTCATTCTTCTGTGTACCTTCACCGGCAAGTCCTTTTTCCTCCAGAAGCCTTCCCAGCTCCAGTGCGGTTTCATAAGCCGGATTCACCAGACATACTCCGTCTCCCATGATCTTTCTGATGGTGGAACGAAGCAATGGATAATGAGTACATCCCAATATCAGTGTATCCACCTGCTTATCCTGAAGTTCCTTCAGATATCTGGCAGCGACCTCATCAGTCACCGGATCATGAAGCCACCCTTCTTCTACCAGTGGCACAAACAGCGGACATGCTTTGCCGAAAACAGTGATCTCCGGATCCAGATGCTTCAGATACTCTGCATGTATCCCACTTCCTACAGTTCCCACAGTACCAATGATTCCTACCCTCTTATTTCTGGTCTGGGCAGCCGCCACTTTAGCCCCCGGTTCTATCACGCCAATGATGGGAATGTCAAACTCATCCCTCACTGCATCCAGGGCAAAAGCGCTGGCTGTATTACATGCAACCACAATCGCCTTTACCTTCTGCTGCTGAAGAAAACGAATGATCTGCCGGGAATACCGGATGATAGTTTCTTTCGATTTACTTCCGTAAGGCACTCTCGCCGTATCACCAAAATATACGATTTTTTCTGAAGGAAGATTACGCATGATCTCACGCGCAACAGTCAGCCCTCCCACACCGGAATCAAATACTCCTATCGGTGCCTCTCTGTCTATTTTCATTGATTTCTATTCTCCATCTCTATTGATTGTCTCACTATTCTATCACCAATCAAGAGCCTGTGCAAGCCAGAAGGATATCTTTATGTCATCTTTCTGTCCTTTATTTTCCTCAGGGAACTGCGAGAAGCAGAATTTCGGGTACAATGTCCCCCACCATGCAGTAACTGCAGTCTGTTCCTGTCGTCTTTCAGCGATTTTTGCTATCTTCCCGGACATTCCCGGCATTGCTCTCATCATAAGAACACCAACAGCTGCCACGAACAGAACAAACGACAGTTTTCTTCTTAATTTTTTGTTCTTACTCTTTTTATTCATCATTGTCCCTCTCTCCTGTTATATCTTATCAGTTACCATATCTGCCTTTGTTATTTTCCTATATATTTTCTTATTTTATATGGAATTTCCAGGCAGCACTTTAATATTTGGATTATGCCAATATTTTCCTGATTTATACTTCCACTTCCAGACTTCCATTTCTGATCTTCACAATCGGAAGCCACAGGATTTTATCTTCTTTATATTTTTCATAGAAAAGCTCTCTGAGTGTCACAGCCGTAATATTTCCTCCTGACATTCTGTTTCGGATCAGTCCTGTAATATATTCTCCTGCTGATGAATTATCCTCCCCATGCCAGTTCAGGATCTCCCCTGCGTCCTCCGCCTCAAACACATAAAGATCTTCCCCCACAAAATCTCCTGTTTCAGATAAATCTAGCACCATTCTCCATCTTCCGTCCTCCACCAGTGTTCTCCCCATGACCAGAACCTGCAGATGCCCCATATCAAGAAGTTTTTCCTGTGACTGATCATACATTTTTTCAATCCGGGTGAAATCAGCACCACTGATCTGCAGAACCCGGGAACCGCCATCTTCTTCCTCTTTTCCCTGCCCCGTACTCTCAGAAAGATCCGGCATCCCATAGGTAAGACAGATTCCTTCTTCTGAGGCATCCACGCCAAGTGCCATAGGATACATTCTCTTCTCTGGTTCCACAGCCGCACCACATCCGCTCATAAAAAGACTGACTGACAAAATCCCGGTCACCACACCGACTACCCTTTTCCTCTGCTTCCTGCGGTGTCCCTTTCCTCTGATAAACATATAAAACTGACAGATAAGAATTCCCGGAACGAAAATATACGCCAGACACCATCCAAAATAATCCAGTATTCCTTTTCCCTCTTCTTCCAGAAGCGAAATCAGGAAAACCAGTGCCGGAAGCCAGAACCTCCCCCTACCAGGATGAGATTTCCCGATAATCTGATTTCCATAATATAGCAGACTCCCTATTGCAAAAAGCAGGCTGTAAAGCAGAAATCCCATCCACAGGATGTCAAATCTGGCCAGTACATTTCCCGGAAGATCTGCGCCTGCCAGCAGAGGCAGGACCGGATAACTTTCCGCCGCTACCCTGTCATATCCCAGAACTGCCGGAAGCAGAAGCTCCATTCCAATAAGAATCCCGCCAAGTGTCAGGATCCCTCCTGCCACCGTCTTTCCCGCACTTCCGTATTTCTCCACATTTCCCAACAGAAATGGCAGCAATGCAACCGGCGAAAAAGCACACAGGGTTCCATAAAAAGACTGACTGACATTTCTCACTGTAAGCTCCTCCCACCGGATTTCTCCCATGAAATATTCCGTTTTTGCCTGTGGCACACAAAGTATCATCATTATCATAATCCCGCCAAGAAGCAGACCACCTGATACTTCCGCCATTCTTCCTCTTCTCTGTACACCTTTGCAGGTTCCGACAGAACATACCAGAACCGCCCAGAATGCGATCCATCGGCCGGATACTCCTGTGATCAGCTTTACAGGAACCAGCCTCCTGAGAAGTGCCAGCAGATATCCCCCCGCCATCAACACATAGATCAGAAAAAAAAAATCCCGATCAGCCTTCCCGCAAAAAGCACCTGCAGACTTTACCGGATCTTCAAATGAAGGTGTCAGCCGTATCAGCCAGATTACATAAAACCCAAGCAATATCAGCGCAAAAATCATTCCCGCCACTGCACTGATTCCGTTCATTCCACCCTTTCCGAAAACGCAGAGCATAAATGGTGCCAGTAATGCCAGTATCATCTGCCTGTACAGCTGCCTGTGGGAAATTCTGTTATTCTCTGCAAATCTCATGAACCGGACTCCTTTCTCTTCAAACGGATCTTCTGCTCCTCTCTTGCATAAAGCGGTCGTAATACCCTCTTGCGCAGTGGAACTCTCAGAACCCCTTCTCCTTTGCTGCCCTTCTGTTCTTTCTTTATAAAAGGAACCAGATAAGGAATACCAAAACTTATCAGGCCTGCCAGGTGCCCTATAACCAGATATACTCCCAGCACGATTCCGTAAATTCCCAGATAACCTCCCAGGATCAGAAAACCATACTTCACCAACCGAAATGCTGCTGCAAACTCTTCATTTGGAACAGTCATAGAGCCAAGCGCAGTCAACGCCACGATCATCACCACGATCGGACTCACAAGATTTGCCTCTACCGCTGCCTGTCCGATCACCAGTCCGCCAACAATGCCAATAGCATTTCCCAGAGATCCCGGAACTCTCACCCCAGCCTCCCGAATCAGTTCAAAAGCCAGTTCCAGAAAAATCAGTTCCACCACACTGGAAAAGGGCACTCCTTCCCTCGCCTCCGCAAAAGACAGTATCAGTGCAGATGGCAGAATCTGTGTATGGAAACGTATCACTGCCAGGTAAAGTCCCGGCAGAACAGTCGCCATGATCACAGCCAGATATCGCAGTATTCTGAGAAAGGAAGCCATCTCGAACCTGTGATACCAGTCCTCGCTGCTCTCCATGAAACTGCTAAAATTTCCCGGAAGGATCAATGCTTCCGGAGAATTATCACACAGAATCACAACCTTACCTTTCAGGATTTCCTGCACAGCACGATCCGGACGTTCCGTTGTCTGATACTGAGGAAAAGGAGAATACCACACATCTTCTGTCAGTTGTTCAAGCATACCGCTGTCAAGGATTCCGTCAATCTGAAATTCTTCCAGCCGTTCCTTCACTTCTTCCAGAAGTCCCTCATGTACCAGGTCATCCATGTATAACACTTGCGTTAAGGTATGAGAGCGCACACCGATTTTATATTCTTCCACCTTGAGTCTGGTATCACGAAGCCTTTTTCTTATCAGTGCACTGTTACTTTTCACACTGTCCGAAAATCCTTCCCTGGAACCCCGCAGCACCTTTTCCGATTCTGCCTCCATCACACCTGTGGATGGATAACCTTTGCTGGAGATTTTCATCGCCTTGTCATATCCATCTATGAAAAACACTGCATTCCCTGCAAGCATGGCATCTATGGACTCGTCAAGATTCTCCAGTTTCTTTACATCTGCGATCCCAAGACTGTTATGCCTGACAAATTCCTGAATATCCTCCGGCGAAATCTCCCAGAAATGATTGATCATCTTTCCAAGAGCAGAATCATCCAGCATCATGTTGGAAACCGCAACTTCTATATAGACCATAAGGCAGTCCACCTTATGTTTATCTCCCAGCCGCATGGGACGGATCAGAATATCACTGCAGTTTTCCAGCCTGCTTCGCAGATATTTCTCATTCTCCCTCAGATTTGCAGATACTTTCCGGGATTCTTCCAGCTTCTTCAATAATTTCCCACCTCGTTTCATACCGGTACATCGTTTTCGATTGTACCAGACAGATCTGTTGCCAGTCGGCAATATTCATAAACCCACTTACATACGTGGATGCGCAAAAAAAAGAGAGGCATCCTGCCTCTCTTAGAATTTCCCGATATTCAGATATTATACCATTCTTATCTGTGTCCCCTGGATTTCTCTTTCTCTGCACGCTCACGTTCTGCATCCTCAGCCTCAATAGAACGCATGATAGCCATTCTCTGATTCTCGATATGCTGGAAAGAAAGCTGTTTCGCGCGTTCCACGTCGCGCTCTCTGATCGCCTTTGTCAGTTCCTCATGTTCCTTCACCAGAACATCTCGTGTTTCACCTTCTTTCAGATATTCCACACGATAACGATAAATCTGCTCACGCATATTATTGAGTACCTGGATCAGCCTCTTATTATCAGAAGCCTGATAAATAACCTCATGGAATGCAACGTCAGCCTCCGCAAGCTTAACAAGATTTCCCTCTGCGATCGTATGTTCAAACTCCTTGGCAGCAAGCCAGAGTCTCCTCATTTCTTCTTCAGTCATACGGGCACATGCTTTCTCAATAGCTACATTCTCAAGAGCAATACGAACCTCCAGAACATCATTCAGATCCTTCTCTGTGATATTGGCAACCTGGGCACCACGTCTCGGGATCATCACTACCAGACCTTCCTGCTCCAGCTTACGCATTGCCTCTCTGATAGGAGTTCTGCTCACGCCAAGTCTCTCTGCCAGCGCAATCTCCATCAGTCTCTCACCAGGTTTCAGTTCGCCCTTCAGGATTGCCTGACGCAGCGTATTAAAAACCACATCCCTTAATGGAAGATATTCATTCATATTTACTGAAAAATCACTTGTCATTTGTATTCCCTCCTGCTTTCGTTACTTCTGTGGCAAAAACCGTCTTCGCCAGCCGGCTCTCTCTGAGAACCTCTGCTGCCGCCTCCATCTTCTCACGATCATCAAAAATTCCGAACACTGTAGGACCACTTCCACTCATCATCGCCTTTAACGCACCATGACTCTCCATCAGTGCTTTGATTTCGCCAATTACAGGATATTTCTCTATAATTCCCGGCTCAAAAACATTTCCCATCTTCTGTGTCATTGCCAGAAGATCTCCACGTTCTATATCTCCTATCATCCCGTCAATATCCGGATGAGAAGAAATCTTATCCAGCTGAAGGCTCTCATAGGCAGCTTTGGTGGAAACATTGATTCCGGGCTTACCGATCAGTACAAAACAGTCCGGCACCTGAGTGATCCTGGTCAGTTTCTCCCCGATCCCCTCTGCCAGGGCAGTTCCTCTCATCACACAGTACGGAACATCTGCCCCGATATTCACAGCACGATCCATCAGCTCCTTCTGGCTCAGTCCCAGTTTAAAAAGCCGGTTGATCCCCACCAGTGCAGCTGCCGCATCCGAGCTTCCGCCTGCCATACCTGCTGCCACAGGAATAAATTTCTCAAGATGGATATCCACACCACCCTTAACCTGAAATTCATCCATCAGAAGCTTCGCCGCCTTATACACCAGATTTCGTTCATCATTCGGAATATAGGAATAATTGACAGACAGGGAAATCCCCGCTTCCTCACCCTCTTCATCTCCAGAACATCATACATCTGTATCGTCTGCATGATCATCCGGACTTCATGATAGCCATCCTCTCTCTTTCTGAGAATATCCAGTCCCAGATTTATCTTCGCCAATGCACGTAAACGCATAAAAATCCTCCGTTTCCAACAATATCATCCGTATATAACTGTACTTTCGCAATTATATTTGTACTTTGTATACAATAAAACTCTTTGCGCATATTTTAAATCATTTTTTTTATTTCTAATATAGGAGTTTTCATTTTTCCGGAAATTTTTTCATTATCATCCCTGCCTGACAAGAATTAACGACTGCCCCGGCTTTACCTCTTTTTCCGTAAGACTGTTCACACCCGAAATCTCATCCACAGTTGTATAAAAATTTTCTTTGCAATATCCCACAGGGTATCTCCGGCCTTTACAATATAGACCGTAATTCCCGGCATACTTCCAGTTTCTTACGATCCAGCGGCTGTTCTTCCACAGATTCAATAAGCTGCTCTTCCCACTGTCTGAACACAAGCACATTCAGTCCCACCGCCGCCTTGACTTCAATCTCATCCCCATCTGCCATTGCAGTGGAAAGCTGTTCAAGGTCAGCCTGAAGTAAATATGTGCAATCCTTCCCGATCTCTTCTGCCTCGATCAGATGGGTAAACGGAAGCATGGCATCCATAGAATAAAACGGCATTTCATCATTTCCAATAATATACAGGATCTTGAGTGCCACAATTCCTTCTGCCACAATTCCCTTATCCGTAATCCTGGTCTTATCTACTTTTACCTTACCGCTGCTGTGGCAAAGCTGCAAAACTTTTCCCTGACTCTCCTTAACTTCTATCCGGTCTGTCAGATGACACCTGGAAAAATTCCGTACCAGAAGACTTTCCAACATTTCCTTTTTCCGATGAAGAACACATTCTTTGTGTGGGCTGTATGCATCAAGAAGAAGTTCATGCTCCTCTTCCCTGTACATTTTCATATTTAATTCCAGTACCACATCCACCTGCAGGATACGTTCTTCACCATCCGGATCAGGCTTTACCTCTATCCCCTGATGAAGAAGAGACACCTCAATATGTGGGATCAGATCTTCCATACAGCCACTGCATTCCATCTCATTGGAAAAAGGCATGGTATACTCCAGCCACTGAGGTGGATTCTCCTCTTCATACCCTGTATACAGAAGAAAAACTGCAAGCTCTCCTTTCACCCGGAGTTTGTTCTCTCCCGGCCGCAGGTCCAGATTCCTCGGTTCAGCCATATACCACAGAAGGTTTTCTACATTCGGTCTGTTTGACGCAAGAGTAATATCATCCTTAATGCGCAGAGTATCTTTTTTATGTACACGAAGACTCATAAGCCGGACTTTCTCCGTTTTCACAGAGACTTCCTGATCCTCTGCGGAAACCGGAAGTTCAACGACTGCCAGTTCATCTACCACTGCATAAAAAGTTACAATTGCTTTAATATTCAGTTTTCTGGAATGGATCATATGAACACTGAGATCCTCAATCTCCCATTTCAGACACAGCTTATCTCCCCCTTCGATTCCCTCCAGATTAATCATCTCATCCAGCGGAAGCTTCGCAGAAAGGCTGTAAATCCTGCCCTCTTTTTCCCCCACATAAAGCAAATCTGCATTTAATGTCCCTTTAAGAAGCGCTCTTCCTTCACTCAGCCTCACTTCCTCCATGGAAACATCCGCTTTGCTCTGCACCAGTCTCCCGATATCCGGTTTCACATCGGGCACATTATAGTCCTCGTCAAAAGTCGCCTGCGCTGTCGCTTTATTTTTGATCCGCAGCATCTGAATACTTCTTTTTTAATTCCAACCTGCTTCCTTCCTTTCTCTGTTTACTTTATGATAAAGCCCAAAAATTCTATCGGTTTCTCTGTTTTTCTGATTTTCAGGACAATACAGGGATAAGATGGTTCACTGCCTGCATCCGCTTTCTCCGGACCTATCAGCCTTGTCTTGCAGAATACTGCGTTCTCTGATTCGGAAACCTCCTCCACCTGAATACTGTACCCTCCTGTAAGCTGCTCTCCATATCCCTTCATCAGATACCTTATATCTCCCACCTGATAGGTCATCTGAAATACTTTCTTTTTCTTCTGTTCCATCAGTTCTGAAATCTCTTCCGGAATTTCCTCCTGCTTTACGATCGTATATTCCAGAGGTGTACGTTCGCCCTCCTCAATCCTGATAAACTGACAGCCCGCCGGCAAAAGAGCCAACAGCAACACACAGAGCAGTCCTCCTGTCCTTTTGCCCATAATGCACCCCTGCTCATTCTTCGCTAAATATTCTATGCCGGATACAGCCCTGTTATTACCATACTCTATGCTATATATCCGACAGTAACTGCTTTTCTGCAGGAAAGAATCCTGTCCTCAGTGCTTTATTTAATGCCAAAAAATCGTTATACCATGATTTATTTCTTGCAGGATATCTCATAATTCCTTATAATAACTTCTATACTTATATATGGGCATCAGCATTATATAATGCCCGGAAAGGAATTAACGAATGATACGATTTATCCTTGTCTGTATTGTTGTGATCGGATACCTGATCCTGTCCATCCCCATCCTGCTGGTCGAATGGATCATCGGCAGATTTTCTCCTGAAAAGAAGGATATCAGCTCCCTTAGGATCATCCAGGCAGTATTCCGATTTATCCTTAAGATCACCGGTGCAAAGATTACTGTGATCGGAGAAGAAAATGTGCCAAAGGACACACCTGTACTTTATATCGGCAACCACAGAAGCTACTTCGACATACTTCTTACTTACTCCCGCTGTCCGATCCGTACAGGCTACATTGCCAAAAAAGAGATGGAGAAAATTCCTCTTCTTTCCACATGGATGCGTTATCTCCACTGTCTCTTCCTTGACAGGAAAGACATCAAACAGGGACTCAAAACGATCCTGACCGCAGTAGACAAAGTAAAATCCGGAATTTCCATCTGTATTTTCCCGGAAGGAACCCGAAACAGAAATAAAGATGAGCTGGACATGCTTCCCTTCCATGAAGGAAGCTTCAAAATCGCTACCAAGGCCAATTGCCCGATCATCCCAATTGCGATCAGCAATTCAGCCAACATTTTCGAGGCACACTTCCCGAAGATATCTCCTGCAAAAGTTGTAGTAGAATACGGTAAGCCAATCTATCCGGATGAACTGAGCAAAGAAGATAAGAGGCATGTCGGAGAATATACGCAAAACGTAATTCGCGAAATGCTTATAAAGAACAAACCACTGACCGAAAAATAATAAGACTATCACCAGTCCGGCAGAGCGTAAAGACAAAAATTTACGCTCTGCGGACTGTTATATATCAGAATTTCCATTGTATCTGGACTGATCCGGGAAATACCTTAAGTGACCTGATCATCTTATCAACTGTAAACCTCTTCTCCTCAAAATCAATCTCTCCCCACAGACTTACATTAGATGCTACCTTTTCCATCTGCTCCGGTGTCGCATGATTCTCCGCAAGCACCGATAATTTCTCCAGCTTTAACTGATGCATCTGGTCTATTTCTTCCACTCTCTGATTGATATAATCTGTCAGTGTTTCTCCGGCACCTGCCAGAGAATCCACAAGCAGAGAAATCTCCTTTTCCATTTCCTCAATCTCCCTGTAAATCTGCTTTACCTGCGGATTTTCATTTAACTTCGTATAAGCGGCAGGAGACTGTCCTTCGCGCAGCTTACGTACCATCTCTTTATATACATAATTCTCCACATCTTCAGTATAAACCTTTCCGCACCCCGGGCAAGCTTTGTTGTTTAGACGCTTCGTACATCTCAGGTACTGTTTACCGGACTGTATTTTAATACTCATAAGTGCGTATCCGCAATTGCCACATTTCACTTTCCCTGCCAGCCATGTATTCACAGCTTTCCTATTGGCCTGAATCGTTTTATTTCTCATAAGCTTGATCCTGCAGTTCAGCCACTGCTCCGAAGACACAAGCCCTTCATGAGGTGCCACCACCAGCATATGACCCTTAAGATTCTGCAGCTTATCTGCCTGCGCATCCCGCCCCTGATAAAGATAACATCCATGAATCCCGTCAAACTGCTCCGGACTGCTTACTATATTGGTTCCATGGCTCCTGAAAAAACGATACACATCCATATCAGCCCGCACATATACCGGATTTCTCAAAAGCTGGGCCAGCATGGAACGTATCAGTTCCTTTCCGTAGAACTGCACTCCCTTTTCCGCATAATATCTGGTGATATCCCCATAAGAAGTGTCCGGTTGTTCGTACATATCAAAAATTTCCCGCACAATTGCCGCTTCCCCGGGTTCTTCCACAAGCTTCTTTGTATGGATTCCCTCCATCAGGATCTCCTCAAGCCGATAACCATAAGGAGGCTTGCCGCCCATGCGAAAACCTTTCTGACTTCTGGAATAATATGCGTCGCTGACACGCTTCTGAATAGTCTCACGTTCCAGCTGCGCAAACACAATGCAGATATTTAACATTGCCTCTATCTATAAAGGTGTGGTTAATTCTGATTCTTTCTCCGTCCACGACTTTGATATCCTGACTCTGTATCCACTGGATTTTGAAGAATTTCTGTGGGCCAATGCTGAGTTTGCCCTTACAAGAGAAATCCGCAATCATTTCTCCGATTTCAGCCCAATGGGAAAGAAACTCCACGAAAAAGCCCTGTCACAGTTCCGTCTCTATCTGATCATCGGCGGAATGCCTGCTGCCATTATGGAATACAAAAAGAAAAGAAGCTCCTGCTGGTACCTGACACCTAGCAAAAGCTCCTTACATCTGTATCCTGTTGACACCGGATTATGCTCATGCATACTGAAAATCCCTGCCTTCCAGCTTCTGTCAGGAGAAGAAACCACCGCCGGTACAGCCTGTATCGAAACCTTTCTGGCACAGCACTTTATCCGGAATGGCTATGCCCTCTCCTACTGGTCCAGCGGCAACCAGGCGGAAGTTCCCTTTTTACTGTCCAAAAACAGTCATTTTATTGCCATAGACTACCGCACCGCACCACATCAGAAGTGCAGGAACCTTATGCAGCTGAATAAATCTTCTCTCTCTCCTGCACCCACGCAAATGTATTTAATCTCTGCCGAAGACTTCAGGCAAAAAGAAGCTTATCGAATCGTGCCTTTATATGCGGTATTTTGCATATAGAACGTGGCAGATACAACAGGCAAAAGCAGACTCCGGCCGGTAGTTCTTCTCGCTTTCACATCTTCGGAAACGAAGAAAAAACATCTTCAGCCATATCTCTCTGATATGGCTGAAAACTTTTTACGCATTGTTAAGGCTCTTCCTGATAGAGTTTTCCATTTACCAGTATTTTTTTACATAATTAACAGCCTCTTCCTGTGACAGGGAAAATTCATTCATGATGTTTCTGACTGTATCTGTCTCACTTATATTAAAATTCCTGCAGGTCCTTACAGTCGCACGAATGCCTTCAAGGATACCTTCCCATCTGCCTTCCTGACGGCCTTCCTGTCGACCTTCCTGTCGACCTTCTTCAACACCTTCCTGTCTTAACTCTTCCAATGCATTACACATATTGATCTGTCCCCCTTTCTGCTCCGATTCCAAAGCATGGTCAATCAGTTTCTGTGATTCTGTAATGGCTCCTATCACAAGTCCAAGATCTGCCGGAATATTATGATCCCTGTAAACTTCATTGATCTTCGTATAATCCCTGGCATAGATCAAGCGGCTCACGTCAAACACCATATTTACGTCCGGATCGCTGAAACATAGTTCTCCACTTGATCTTACCTGTACCAGGTTCATACGGTAATCAGATACCAGTGATTCTATCTTTTCGGGGATCTCCAGCATATCCTTCAGGGAAAACGGACCATCCCATTCACTTTCTCCATAATATACACACAGACTAATCACCGGATGCAGCCGGTCGGTCTTCTTAAAACCTGACAGGAATTCATCCGCTGAATGGAAATCCCCGTTTTTCTTATTTACTGCTGCAATCTCATCATATTCTTTCATGTAAGAAAATGCATCTCCAACCATATGGCGCAGCGGCATCGCATAGTGGATCTTTGCCTGATTTTCCAGTCCCCAGAGAACAAAGTCCACACCATATGCCGTCTTCTTTACAACATCCAGGATCTTCTGTACTGTTTCCGCATGACCATTAAATTTCAGCATGGAGGAAACATCCGTATCTGCTTCTGTAAGATCCTGCGGCTTCAGCACCTGTTCCCCGTTAAAAATATCTG
>ENA-OQAJ01000406-OQAJ01000406.1-human-gut-metagenome-genome-assembly--contig:-NODE-406-length-13633-cov-5.896787_pt1 | contig 13633 bp, 20 predicted proteins | sample MGYA00242736_ERZ504529 | MGnify/ENA primary metagenome ERZ504529 (study PRJEB26092, sample SAMD00036275) | human gut metagenome | host: Homo sapiens | study: EMG produced TPA metagenomics assembly of...
TGCGGCACGGCATCTGCGTTGCCAAAATGCTCGATAAGACATCCAGTATTATCTGCGCTTTTGGCTTAGCAGCTGCCGCACCTCGCTCGCCGTATCGGCACTTAGAATTATGCGGTATTGCCTTAACTAACTGCCCCAATCATAGCACGCTGCACCAAAATGTGCAAGTGTATTTGTGCAGTTCCACCGTACCAAAAAGCGCCGCTTTCCGGGCGGGAAAACGGCGCTGGTATCTGGGCTTGTTACAGGGCTTCGATCGCTGCGTTCAGGCGGCGCAGGGTCTCCTCCTTGCCCATCATGGCGGCCAGGTCGGTGCCGCGCCGGGGGTGCGGGCCTTGCCGGACAGGGCAATGCCCAGCGGGAACAGCAGCCAGCCGTTCTTCTTTTCCATTGCCTCGGCTTTCTGCTTGCAGGCTTCAAAAATGGCGTCGCGGCTCCAGTCGGTCTGGGCTTCCAGCACGGGCAGCAGGGCGCTGAGCGCTTCCTTGGCGGATTCCGGCGTGGTTTTCTGCTTTTTGTTGCGGTACATTTCAGCATCAATGGGCAGAACTGCATCAAAGAAGTCCAGCTGCGGTGGGATATCCTCCAGCACCTCGCAGCGGGGCTGCAGGTTCGCGCACAGCAGGTCGCGGTCGATCTGTACATGCACCGCCTGGTCAATGAATGGGTCCGCTAGCTTGCGGAACTCTTCTGCCGGCAGGGCACGGATGTAAGTGGCGTTGATGGCACGCAGCTTGAGCGGCTCAAAGATAGCAGGAGACTTGGAGATGCGGGCAGGGTCCCAGATCTTGATCATCTCGTCAAGGCTGAAGATTTCCTGTTCGCCTTCCGGTGCCCAGCCCAGCAGCAGCAGATAGTTCAGCACAGCGGCGGGCAGATAACCCTTTGCCACCAGGTCCTGATAGCTGGCATCGCCGTTGCGCTTGGAAAGCTTGTGCTGTGCGTCTTTCATGACCGGCGGGCAGTGGATGTAAGTGGGGACCTCCCAGCCGAATGCCTGGTACAGCAGGTTGTATTTCGGCGTACTGGAAGATACTCGCTACCGCGGATGACATGGGTAATGCCCATCAGGTGGTCATCCACCACGTTGGCAAAGTTATAGGTCGGCATGCCATCAGTCTTGATCAGAATCTGGTCATCCAGTTCGGAATTATTGACCTCAATGTGACCGTACACCACATCGTCAAAGCCGGTCACACCCTCGGCAGGGATCTTCTGGCGGATGACATAGGGCACACCGGCAGCCAGCTTGGCGTTGATCTCCTCCTGCGGCAGGTCACGGCAGTGGCCGTCGTAATGGCTCATTTCGCCGTTGGCTTTTTGCTGCTCATGCAGGTCGTTCAGGCGTTCCTCGGTGCAGAAGCAATAGTAGGCTTTGCCCGCTTTGACCAGCTGCTCGGCATACTGTTTGAACATGCCCATGCGCTGGCTCTGGACATAGGGGCCGACGGGGCCGCCGATATCCGGGCCTTCGTCCCAAGTCAAGCCGGTGGCGCGCAGCGTGTTGTAAATAATATCGGTTGCGCCCTCCACCAGGCGGCCCTGATCGGTATCCTCAATGCGCAGGATAAAGGTGCCGCCGTTGTGGCGGGCCTGAAGATAAGTATACAGTGCGGTGCGCAGGTTGCCCACATGCATATAGCCCGTGGGGGACGGTGCAAACCGGGTGCGTACAGGATTAGCCATGGTAAAATTACCCCTACTTTCGTGATGATGTAACAGCATATGCAAACATATATAAGATAAGTTTACCCATGTTGCTCTTTCTTGTCAACGCCGTTTTTGCAAATTCATTGGTCAGCTTCTTTTGCACAGTTCCATCTTGCAAATTGTTTGCCCGCGTGATACAATACATGCTATAAACCAGTGATGCGAAAGTAAAACCGCCGGCGCACGCACAGAGAGCCTGGACAGCTGAGAACAGGCCGGAACGCGGGGCGGCACAATGGTTCGCAGAGGGCACGGGGAACGGCGCGAACGCCCAGTATCCGTTGACGGCAGCCACCGTTATCCGGCGGGGATGTTATTTGCATCCCGGTAAGCGGCCGCAGTTTGCGGCAAGCAAGGTGGCACCACAGGAAAAACTTTCCTGCCCTTGCACAGAGGCGCACCCGCTTCTCTGTGCGGGGGCAGTTTTCTTTATTGAAAGATGGAAAGGAAGTATTCACCATGGCAGAACAAATTGAAAAGCGCAAGCGCATTCTTTCGGGCATCCAGCCCACCGGCATCCCCACGTTGGGCAATTATATCGGTGCGGTGCGCAACTGGGCCCTGCTGCAGTCGGATTATGACTGCCTGTATATGGTTGCTGACCTGCACGCTTTGACCGTGCGCCAGACCCCCGCCAACCTGCGCCGTCAAACCCGCGAGATGGCCGCCCTGCTGCTGGCTGTGGGCATTGACCCGGAACAGCATGTGCTGTTTGTGCAGAGCCATGTTCCCGCCCACTGCGAGCTTTCCTGGGTTTTGGCCTGCAACACCCAGTTTGGCGAACTTTCCCGCATGACCCAGTTCAAGGATAAAAGCGCCAAGCACCCGGATAACGTCAACGGCGGTCTGTTCACCTACCCTGTTCTGATGGCGGCCGACATCCTGGTTTATAACGCGGATCTGGTGCCCGTTGGCCAGGACCAGACCCAGCACCTGGAAATTGCCCGCACGATTGCCAACCGTTTCAACGGCATTTACGGTGATACCTTTACCCTGCCCGCCGGTTACGTTCCCAAGGCAGGCGCCAAGATCATGAGCCTGGCCGAACCCACCAAGAAGATGAGCAAGTCCGACACCAACGCAAACGCCTTTGTGCTGATGACCGACGATAAGGACACCATTGTGCGCAAATTCAAGCGCGCCGTAACCGATTCTGACGGCGTTGTGCGGTTTGACGCCGAGAACAAGCCCGGTGTTTCCAATCTGATGACCATTTATTCCACCTTTACCGGCAAGGACCTGGCCGCTATTGAGGCTGAGTTTGCGGCAAGGGTTACGGTGATTTCAAGCTGGCCGTTGCCGAAGTGACCGCCGACGCCCTGGCCCCCGTGCAGGCCGAGTATGGCCGCATTCTGGCTGACAAAGCCTATGTGGACAGCGTGCTGAAATCCGGTGCCGAGCGTGCCGCCCGCCTTGCCAACCGTACCGTCAGCAAGGTATACCGCAAGGTCGGTTTGATGCAGTTGGACAAATAATTTTTGGGCAATACCGCATAATTCTAAGTGCCGCACCTTGCTCGCCGTATCGGCACTTAGAATTATGCGGTATTGCCTTATTTTATCTACGCCTATCACACCCATTCCCCATTGAACACGTATTTGTCCAGCCGTTCAAATGCTTCCTGCACGCGGGTCAGGGGCAGTGCAAGGTTCATGCGGATGGCGCAGGGGCCGTGGAACATACGGCCATCCTGCCAGGCAACGCCCACATTCCAGCCGGCTTTTTCCACCTCAGCAATGGTTTTCCCGTGGGCTTTGCACCAATCCGTGCAATCCAGGAAGAGCATGTAGGTGCCCTCCGGCTTGCTGACCGAAACGCCTTCAAAATGCTGGGTGATATATCACAGGCAAAGTTGACATTGCCGCTGATGGTCTCCCGCAGTTCCTCCACCCATTCGTACCCTTCCGGCTTATAAGCGCCGATTAGGGCGTGCATAGAAAGCACATTCATATCATTATAGTGCGGCTTGCTGCTTTTGGCACGCACGCGGTCCCGCAGGTAGGGGTTATAAATAATATGGTAACTCCCCACCAGGCCCGCCAGGTTAAAGGTTTTGCTGGGGGCATACAGGGCAACGGTGCGGCTGCGGGCATCCTCGCTGACGGACTGGGTGGGGATGTGCTTGTGGCCGTTTAGAATGATATCCGACCAGATTTCGTCCGAAATGACAAGACAGTCATTGGCGCGGTAGACCTCCATTGCCTTTTCCAACTCCCAGCGCTCCCACACGCGGCCGCAGGGGTTGTGCGGGCTGCAGAAGATCGCCACATGGATGTGGTTCGCCTTGATCTTGGCATCCATATCCTCAAAGTCCATCCGCCACACACCATTTTCATCCTTGACCAGTGGGCTGTGCACAATTTTATAGCCGTTGTTTTCCACACTGGCGGTAAAGCCGATGTAGGTGGGGCTGTGCAGCAGCACGGCATCGCCGGGGGCAGCAAAGCTGGTCAAAGCAGAGATCACGCCGCCCAGCACACCGTTTTCGTACCCGATGCACTCTTTGGTCAGGCCGGTTACACCGTTGCGGGTCTGGTGCCAGCGGATGATGGAATCATAATATTCATCGGTCGCACTAAAATAGCCAAGGCGGGTGCTGGCGCGCTCGATAATGGCCTGCTGGATGGTGGGTACCGTGGGAAAATTCATATCCGCCACCCACATGGGGATCACATCAAAGCCAGGTTTGGGCGCTTCGGGCGCAAAGCCGTTCATCTGGCCGACGGAATCTACCGCAATGGCGTCCTTGCCATGGCGGTTCATGATGGAAGTAAAATCATATTTCATTGCAACATGCTCCTTTGCTGTTTCATTTCTTTCTCTGCTACCAGCATACCCCAAAATGCCGCCCCGCACAAGGGCAATACCGCATAATTCTAAGTGCCGATACGGCGAGCGAGGTGCGGCAGATGCCAAGCCAAAAGCGCAGATAATACTGGATGTCTTATCGAGCATTTTGGCAACGCAGATGCCGTGCCGCAGCCGCCGGAGCGGTGCTTAAGCCGTCAGGCGGGAATTGTGCGGTGTTGCCATAATAAAATAGCACTGGTACCATGATAGCATAGCCACCCGGGAAAGGCAAGAAGCGGCAATTTACAAGATGACAAAATGTAATATATACTTGACACAATGTAAGGCGCATGATATACTGTAATCACAGCAGCAAAGCAAGGGGCTGCCACAAAAGGATGCAAGAAAAGGGGAGCCATATGCCCAAAAACCTGAAACTGAAAGCTGCCCGTGCCGAAAAAGATATGACACAGGCCGCTTTGGCCGAAGCCGTCGGCGTTTCGCGCCAGACCATCAAACGCGATTGAAAAGGGGAGTATAACCCCACCATCAACCTGTGCCGCGCGATCTGCAAGCACTTGGCAAAACATTGGATGACTTATTCTGGGAGGAACCATAAATGAAACAAAATATTTTCAGCAAAAAGAACCAGCTGGACGAAATGCAGGAACAGACCCTGCGCAAAATTGAAAGCCGTGGCTTCTGGCTGATGTGGTGTGGCCTGTTTGTCGTTATGACATTCCAACTTATGATGCAGGCGGACATCAGCCAGATGGCAGGAGAATGGATCGTGTTTATGGCCGCGTGCCTTTACACGCTGGAAGAATGCCTGCGCAATGGCATTTGGGACCGCCACATCAAGGCCAGCCTTAGCACCAGCATTGTGGGCAGCCTGGTCGGTGGTGTGCTTTCCGCGGTGGTCATGATGTTTGCGACCCATAGCCTGGCTGTTGCCGGTGTGACCGGCGTTATTACGGTCGTGTTCACCTTTACGCTGATGCAGGCGGCAATTTCGGAGTATAAAAAACGCCACCAGGAACTGGAAAACGCGCCGGAAGAAACTGATGAACAGAAATAAAAGCTGCCGGCAGTATGGTTTATGATAAGGCGTTTTGCTGCACTGCAAAACGGATACGCTAAATAAGATGGCCGCAAAAGATAAACACAGTCAATCATCAAAATCAGAAAGCCAGAGCGGAACGGTTGTTTTCGGCCATTTGCTCTGGGGCAACACCGCACAATTCCCGCCTGACGGCTTAAGCACCGCTCCGGCGGCTGCGGCACGGCATCTGCGTTGCCAAAATGCTCGATAATACATTCAGTATTATCTGCGCTTTTGGCTTAGCAGCTGCCGCGCCTCGCTCGCCGTATCGGCACTTAGAATTATGCGGTATTGCCCTGGCTTTTTGCTGCCGGGCAGGTGCATTTTTATGCAGGGAATATCTCGTGTTCTATCCCTCGCCCTGGCTCCGCTGGATTTTATTTTGCGGGCGGGCTGTTAGCCACGGTACACTGCTTGCAAACAGTACAAAATTGTGGTAAGCTATTAACAAATATCACAACCATTCAATTCTGCCGGCTTACCCGGCAGCGGGAGGATAGAGCTATGGATGTACGCAACAGCATTGATGGCAGCCTGCAGATCTCCAATGAGGTCGTAGCCAAGATCGCCAAACTGGCCGCACTGGAAATTGATGGCGTGGCCGATGTTTCTTCCGGCAGCATGCAGAGCGTGCGCGGGTTGCTGAGCAAAGCCAGCCTGCAAAAGCCTGTTACGGTGGATTTAAGCGATGGCGTTGCTGTGGTGCAGGTGCACGTAATTGCCAAGTACGGCAGCAAAATTATGCCTGTCTGCGCCAAAGTGCAGGAAAACGTCAAGCAGACCATCCAGAATATGACCGGCATTACGGTTTCCCGTGTGGATGTGATCGTTGCCGGGCTGGAAGAGCCTGCCGCAGACCAGCATAAATAATTGAAAGATGGGAACAGTGACAATGGAACAGAATCTTACCCGCCGCGAAGCACGCGAAAATGCTTTTCTTGCGGCTTTTTCCGCAACCTTCCACCCGGATGATCCGCAGCCGGTGCTGCTGAACCAGCCCGAAAGCCACGAGCATCCGCTGGATGAGTTTTCCCTGCGCATTCTGCGCGATATGGAAGCCCATTCGGAAGAAATTGATGATGTGATCCGTGCAAACCTCAAAGGCTGGACCATTGCCCGCGTTCCGCGTGTCAGCCTGGTAGCTCTGCGTGTGGCCCTGGCTGAAATGATGTACGGCGAAGAAAAAAAAGACCAGCGTTGCCATCAACGAAGCCGTTGAACTGGTCAAAAAGTATGGCTCAGACAAGGACTATCAGTCGTCAACGGCCTGCTTGGCACCGTGGCACGGGCGCAGGATAAGCCCGCCGAAGAATGAGAACGCTGGGCATCGATACAAGCAATTACGCAACCTCTCTGGCCGTGTTTGACACAAACGCCGGAGAGGTTGTTTGCGATTGCAAACGCTTCCTGCCCGTGCGGGAAGGTCAACTGGGCCTGCGCCAGAGCGATGCGCTGTTCCACCATACCGCCGCCCTGCCGGAAATGCTGGCAGAACTGGGCCAAAAGGTGAACCTGACGCAGATCGAAGCTGTCGGCGTATCCGCCAGGCCCCGCCCGGTGGATGGATCCTATATGCCATGCTTTTTGGCGGGCGCAGTGCGGCCACAGCGTTCTGCGCGCCAAAGGCATTCCGCTGGTTCAAACGACCCACCAGCAGGGGCATATCTCCGCGGCCCTTTTTGCGGCCAGCGGGGCAGACCTGTTCGGCAAAGAAGAGCTGGTGTTCCATGTGTCCGGCGGAACCACTGACCTTTTGCACTGCAAGGGGCCGGACAGCATTACCTGCATTGGCACCAGCAGCGACCTGTACGCGGGTCAGGCAGTGGACCGCCTTGGCGTGCGGCTGGGCTATGCGTTCCCGGCGGGCATCTATGTCAGCCAGCTGGCGGCAGCCTGCACCGAGAACATCAAACCTAAAGTCAGCGTGCGCGGCACAACCTGCAGCCTTTCCGGCTTGCAGAACCAGTGCGAAAAGTTGCTGGCAGAGGGCAAAAGCCCGGAATATGTCAGTAAGTACTGCCTGCTCTGCGTGGCAGAAACCCTGCGCCGCATGGCCGCCGCTGCCCTGGAGCGGAACCCCGGTCTGCCCGTGGTGTTTGCAGGCGGCGTGATGAGCAGTGAGATCGTGCGGGATTATATCACAAAACGGATGCAGTACGCCTATTTTGTGCCCGGCAAGTTTGCCAGCGATAATGCCATCGGCGTGTCCATCCTGGCGGCAAGGGAGATCAATGCATGGCCGAATACATCAATGTAACCACCCTGAACCTGCTGGCTAAACAGGTGCTGGAGCAGTGCGAACCACTGAATAACCTCATCGTCTGCGGCGAGGTTTCCAACTTTACGCGCCATTACAAAAGCGGCCACTGCTACTTTACCCTGAAAGATGAAACGCCGCCATCAAGTGTGTGATGTTCCGAGATAAAGCGCGTCTGTTGGGCTTTGCGCCGGAAAACGGCATGCTGGTGCTGGCGTATGGCCGGGCAACGCTGTATGAGCGGGACGGCGCATTCCAGCTGTATTGCGATTATATGCGCCCCTTTGGTGCTGGTGCGGCCCAGATGGCCTTTGATGCGCTGAAGAAAAAGCTTCTGCCGAAGGCCTGTTTGATGCTGAACACAAACGCCCGCTGCCGCCTATGCCGCAGTGTATCGGGCTGGTCACATCCAAAACCGGTGCGGCATTGCAGGATGTGATCCACATCATCACGCGGCGGTGGCCGATGGTCAAACTGCTGCTGGCCCCCGTCAGTGTGCAGGGGCTGGAAGCGGAAAAGAGCATTGTGGATGGCATCCGCCGCCTGGATGCAGACCCGCGCCCGGATATAATTTTAATCACCCGCGGCGGCGGTAGCAAAGAGGATTTGTGGGTGTTCAACAGTGAGCGCATTGCCCGCGCAGCCTATGCCTGTAAAAAGCCAGTCGTTTCTGCGGTCGGGCATGAAATTGATACCACAATTCTGGATTATGTGGCTGACCTGCGTGCTCCTACACCTTCCGCAGCGGCGGAACTCTGCGTGCCGGATCAGGCACAGGTGCGGCACGAAATATTCATTTTACAACAAAATATTCAAAAAAATATACAGTCCCGCCTGGAAATGTGCTATAATAAATTCAACATCATTTCCCCGGCTGCAGCCATGCAGAACGAAAAAACAGGAATTGACGTCCGTGCGCAGCTTTTGCGGCAAACGACAGCACAGATACAGGCCGTTGCAGCCCAAAAGGCAGCTGCCTGCACCCAGGGGCTGCACACCGCTGCTGCGGTGGCAGCGTCACTGAATCCATATGCAGTCCTTGCACGCGGCTATACCATGGTCGCGGATGCCCGCGGCCGCTGCCTGACAACAGAACATCTGAAGCCGGGGCAGAAGATCACTGTTATCGGCAGCAATGCAGCCGCACAGTGTACGGTGGATGCCGTGGCACCCACTCAGGGGAACCCTGAAAAGGAGCAAACCGATGAGAGCACCTAAAACCTTTGAAGAAGGGCTCCAGCGCCTGCAGGAGCTTTTGGCAAAAATGCAGGATGAAACCACAACGCTGGACCAATCTGTTAAACTGTATGCCGAAGCTGCCCAGCTGATCCAGTACTGCAACACGGCGCTGGACAAGGCAAAATTACAGATCGAAGAGATCGACGCATCGCTGGCACAGCCCGGCGCGGATGAGTGAACCCGCAGGATAAGGAGGCTTTTCCCCATGGAACAGGAACGTTATCAACAGCAGTATAAAGCCTTTGCGCAGCAGGCGGAGCAGCGCCTGAACGAACTGTGCGATGTTTATCTGCCGGTAAAAGCCCAAATCAGCCAGGCAGCGCGTTACAGCCTGCTGGGCGGCGGCAAGCGTGTGCGCGCCGTACTGGTGCTGGCTGCCTGCCAGCTGGCGGGCGGCGATACCGCAGCTGCAGCCGATTATGCCGCGGCGCTGGAAATGCTGCACTGCTATTCCCTGATTCACGATGACATGCCCTGCATGGATAATGATGATTACCGCCGCGGCGCCTGAGCTGCCATAAGCAATATGGCGAAGCAACCGCCCTGCTGGCGGCGGATGCCCTGGTTACAGCAGCCTTTGAAGCTGTTGCCAACGCGCCGACCCCCCAAAAAAGCCGGGTGCAGGCGGCGGCCCACCTGGCCAAAGCAGCCGGGGCACGCGGTATGTTGTATGGCCAGGAACTGGATAAGCATTACGAAACCGTGCACGCCAGCGAAAGCGAGCTGCTGGAACTGCATGCCCACAAGACCGGCGCATTGATTATTGCCGGTGTGGATCTTGGCTGCGATGCCGCTCAGGCGGACGATGCCCTGCGCACTGCCCTGCAGCATTATGCCGCGGAGCTGGGGCTGGTGTTCCAGATCGTGGATGATATTTTGGATGTGACCGCCACGACGGAAGAACTGGGCAAGCCTGTTGGCAGCGATGCCGAAAACGACAAAACGACCTTTATCACCCTGTATGGGCTGGAAGGTGCCCGCAGCCTGGCAAAGAAGCATAATGATGCTGCCCTGGCTGCCCTGGCGGATCTTGGCCCGGAAGCAGACTTTTTGCGCGAGATGGCAGTGGAGCTGCTGACCCGCAGCAAGTAACATATTACAGCAGGGCAGGCGGTGCGGCCCACTGCCCGGCAGCTTTGCCGGGAACCCGCCTGTTTGGCCCGGTGTGAGGAGAAAACTACCATGATGACGCTTTTGCGCGAAGCGCTGAGCTGGAATTATGTGCTGGTAACGGCGGTCATCAGCTCGCTGCTGGCACAGTTCACCAAAGTAATTCTGAACCTGATTATCCTTGGCAAATTTATCCCGGAACGCCTGTGGGGCGCAGGGGGCATGCCCAGTGCACACTCCGCAACGGTATGTGCGCTGTTGGTTGCCACCGGGCGCTACTGCGGCACAGGCTCCACGGAGTTTGCCCTGGCGCTGGTTTTGGCCATTATTGTAATGTATGACGCAATGGGTGTGCGCCGGGAAACGGGCGAGCAGGCCAAGATTCTGAACCGCATGCTGAGCGAATGGATGGATCGTGAATCAGATGCCATGCCCTTTTTGGGAGATAAAAAACTGAAAGAGATGGTGGGTCATACCCCTATCCAGGTTCTTACAGGTGCCATTTTTGGCATTGCTGTTGGCCTTTTGATGCCAATGGTGTAAAAACAGAGTAAACGAGGTATGTGATCATGAAATATCCTTATCTGGATAAAATCCAGAAAAACGGGGATGTAAAAAAACTGCCGCAGCAGGAACTTCCGCTTCTGTGTGAGGATATCCGCAATTTTTGATTGAAAGTGTTTCCTCTACCGGCGGGCACCTTTCGTCCAACTTGGGCGTGGTGGAACTTACGGTGGCTTTGCACCGTGCGCTGACTCTGCCGCAGGATAAAATTTTGTTCGATGTCGGTCACCAGTGCTATACCCACAAGCTGCTGACCGGCCGCCGGGAGGGCTTCGCCCATCTGCGCCAGGTGGACGGCCTTTCGGGCTTTCCCTCCCCGCAGGAAAGTGACTGTGATACCTTTATTGCGGGGCACGGCAGCACGGCGCTTTCCACCGCCATCGGTGTGGCACGCGCCAAAAAGCTGAAAAAAGAACCCGGCAAGGTCGTTGCCATCATCGGGGATAGCGCGTTCACCGGCGGAATGGTCTATGAGGGCATGAACAACGTCAGCAACCTGAACAACCTGATTGTGGTGCTGAACGATAACAAAATGTCCATCTCAAAAATGTCGGTCAGATGGCAAATTATCTAACCAAACTACGTACAGACCCAAAGTATTTCCGGGTTAAGGCTCATATGGAAACCGCGCTGGGGCGTATCCCCGCAGTGGGCACTGCTCTGGTAGAGGTGCTGCAGGAAGGGAAAAAGATCATCCGCCGCGGCATCTACACTCCACAATGTTCGAGGAAATGGGGTTCCAGTACGTTGGCCCGGTGAATGGCCACGATGTTACCGAGCTGACCCGGATCTTACCAACCTGCAGGAACAGTATTCCCCGGTGTTTTTGCATATTGTCACCCAAAAGGGTAAGGGTCTGAAACCGGCGGAAGAAAACCCCGGCGAGTTCCACAGCGTTTCCGCGTTTGATCTGGATCACCTGACAAATCCGGAAATGTCGCCCAAGGATTCTTTCTCCAACCGCTTCGGCAACAAGCTGGCGGCCTTGGGCAGGGAAGTGCCTAACCTGTGCGCCATTACGGCAGCTATGAAATACGGCACTGGCCTGAACTTCTTCTACCGCGCCATTCCGGAACGCTTCTTTGACGTTGGCATGGCGGAAGAGCACGCCGTAACCTTTGCGGCGGGCCTTGCCAGCCAAGGCATGCTGCCGGTTGTGGCTATCTACTCCACCTTCTTCCAGCGCGCTTATGACCAGATGATTCATGATGTGAACCTGATGCATCTGGATGTGCTGTTTGCCGTGGACCGTGCTGGCCTTGTGCCGGGCGATGGCGAGACCCACCAGGGTATTTATGATACCGGCTATTTCAGCCAAATCGGCATCCCGGTGTATTCTCCGTGCAACTATGCGGAACTGGAATACTGGCTGGAAGCACTGGTCAAAACCATGCGCGGCCCCCGCGCCATCCGTTATGCCCGCGGAGAAGAAAAGCCGGCTCTGGCGGCCCTTGGATGCACCGGCAAACCCTATGATATGCTGTGCGGTGCGGACAAGGCCGATACCGTTCTTGTCAGTTATGGCGCTGAAACCGAGGAGATTCTTGCCGCGGCGGAACTGCTGCGCCACCAGGGAATGGCAGCGGACTGCTGTAAGCTGGTGCAGGTTTATCCCTTGCCGGATGGTCTTTGCCGCCAGCTTTCCAACTATAAAACCATCCTGTTTGCAGAGGAATCCGTGGCAACGGGCGGTATTGGCCAGCAGCTTTGCACTGCCCTGCAGGCAGCAGGCTGGCAGGGCCGCTTTATCCTGCGCGGGGTAGATAACACCCATCTGCTGCACGCCACAGTGCCGCAGCTGCGCCGGGACCAGGGCTTGGATGCTCATACTCTGGCCCAGGACGTTTGACCCGTAACTGAAATAAGTGAACCGAAAGGTTGTTCATCAATGAAAATTCGTCTGGATCAATACCTTTGCCAAAACGGCTATGCCCAAAGCCGGGAGCGCGCCAAAGCACTGATCATGTCCGGTATTGTCTTTGTCAATGAGCAGAAAGTGGACAAAGCCGGTGAAATGATTGCTGAGGACGCCAAAGTGGAAGTGCGCGGCCATGATATCGGTTACGTCAGCCGCGGTGGCCTCAAGCTGGAAAAAGCCATGCAGGTGTTCCCCATGCGGCCGGATGGCAAGGTCTGCATGGATATTGGCGCATCGACAGGCGGCTTTACCGACTGTATGCTCAAAAATGGCGCAGTCAAAGTGTACGCCGTGGATGTGGGCTATGGCCAGCTGGCGTGGAGCCTGCGCACCGATGAGCGCGTGGTCAATATGGAGCGCACAAATATCCGCAATGTTACCCCGGATATGCTGGGGGACAAAATCGCGTTTTTCAGCTGGATGTTTCCTTTATTTCGCTCAAACATATCTTCCCGGTGGCGGATACTATCTGTACGCCGGATGCCGTCGGCGTCTGTCTGGTGAAGCCCCAGTTTGAAGCCGGACGCGAAAAAGTAGGTAAAAAAGGCGTTGTGCGGGAACCCGCTACCCCATGCCGAGGTGCTACATATGGCGCAGGGTTACGCCATGGCGAACCACTTTACCCCGGCGGGACTGGATTTTTCGCCCATTAAGGGGCCGGAGGGCAACATTGAATTTTGATGTATGTCCAGCACAGCCAGGATCCGCAGCCGCTGCCCGAAGGCCTGATCGAACAGACGGTTGCCAACGCTCACGCGGCGCTGGATAAAGCCCCCAACCTGCACTGAACCTTAAAAGCTGCGTTCCTGTTACTTTGGGCAATACCGCATAATTCTAAGTGCCGATACGGCGAGCGAGGTGCGGCAGATGCTAAGCCAAAAGCGCAGATAATACTGGATGCTGCAAAGGTGAGCGCCGCCAGTGGCGGAAACAGCGAACCGAA
>ENA-OQAJ01000407-OQAJ01000407.1-human-gut-metagenome-genome-assembly--contig:-NODE-407-length-13630-cov-3.560098_pt1 | contig 13630 bp, 17 predicted proteins | sample MGYA00242736_ERZ504529 | MGnify/ENA primary metagenome ERZ504529 (study PRJEB26092, sample SAMD00036275) | human gut metagenome | host: Homo sapiens | study: EMG produced TPA metagenomics assembly of...
CGCCTTTTATATTTTTCTGCCTGTATTGAAATGCTTGTGATTGGATATATAACCGGAAATTTTTTCAGCTTGAATTAATATTTTGAATATTATATATCGATTTTCTATGCTGGGACTGGTTGTAATAGGGATGAGTTTTGTAATTCTTTCTGGAGGTATTGATTTTTCCGCAGGGGGCCAGATGGCACTTTCTGGTATGCTAATGGCAATTTCTTATTGTTCAGTGCCGTATTCCTTATGCAGCATCTTTTTTTTATTACCATGGCAGCAGGGATGTTTCTGGGATATCTGAATGGAAGTATCAGTATGGATTTTGGGATTGAACCTTCGCTTGAAACTTTTGGAATGATGATAATTTTGAATGGTCTCGTATATACGATTTCAGGAGGCCATTCTGTTATGGGAGATGTGAAGGAATTTCAGTTCTGGACAGGTACAGCCAGCAGGATATTTCCAATTGCTTTTTTGACACTTTTTTTTAACCTGGGTGACTGGAAAATTGTTGCTGGAAAAAACATATCCGGGAAGATTTCTTCGGGCAGTTGGTGAAAATCCGGAAACTGCGGAATTTATTGGAATAAACAGCAGAAGGATAAAAATATTTGCATATATGATCTGCTCTTTTATGATGACTGTTACAGCTGCTTTTATGATTTGTTATAATCATGCGGCGACTCCATTTTCAGGTTCTGAATATATGAGTGACAGTTTGATTGCCTGCTGTGCAGGAGGATTTTCTTTGAGGGGAGGAAATGGAAGGCTTGAAGAAGCACTGGCAGCTGCACTGGCACTGGTAATTTTTGACGATGGAATTCGAACCCTGGGAGCAAGTCAGGGTATTACAGGATTTATAAAAGCTGTTATGCTGCTTATTGTGCTGGTGATTAATTTTAAAGATAAACTGCAAGAGATGTAGGGATAAGGAAGAAGAATAAAGAAATAAATGCGATACTGTTGTATGAGATATAAATTTCTCGTGCAATAGTATCGCTTTTTTTGTCCCTTTTGCATAAAAAACAAATAAATTAACAAAGAAAACCCACCAAAACAAAAGAATACTACATAACGAAAGGAAAATAGAATTGTTATAATGCACATATAAAACATGGAAAAATTTGAAATATATTCAAAAAAACAATAATGCAAGATAAAAAAGGAGGAAAAAGATGTACAAAAGTGAAGAACAGTGGGAGCAGAATGGCATAGACTACAAGGAATGGCATAACGTGCCGGAAAAAGATATTGCATATTATGATTATGCAGATTATACAGAAGAACGTTACCCACTTTCACCGGAAGCCAGTCCGACAGAAGGGACACCGAGAGGAAGAGTAACAGAATATAACTGGGAAAGCAGTCAGGTTTATCCGGGAGTGAAAGGGAAATACTGGCTTTATGTACCGGAACAGTATAAAGGCCAGGACGTATGTCTGATGGTGTTCCTGGATGGAGAATGGTATATTCAGGATAAAGTACCGGAAGTGCTGGACAGTATGATTGCAAAAGAAGAAATTCCGGTTATGATCGGTCTCTTTATCTCACCAGGGGATAAAGGTCCAGGACTTCCAAGATATGGAGGGACAGATAATCGAAGTATGGAATACGATTCTATTGACGGACGTATGCGGAATTTCTTGAAAAAGAAATTATCAGTAAAATAAAAAAGGATTATAAAATTTCTGATGATGCCTGGAAGCATGGAATCTGTGGGATTTCTTCCAGTGGAAATGCTGCTTTTGCAGCGGCATGGAACCGAAATGATCTTTTTACTAGAGTATTAACTCATGTAGGAAGTTTTACAAATATCAGAGGTGGACATAATTTTCCATCAATGGTACGTAAAGGAAAAAGAAGAAATCTCAGAGTTTTTTTTGCAGACAGGAGAGCATGATCTGAATACCTGTTTTGGAGACTGGAAGATTGCCAATATGGATATGGAATCTGCGTTGAAATACAGAGAATATCCGGTACATCTTGTAATTGGACCGGGAGGACATTCCGGACGGTATGGAATGTCGATTTTGCCGGAAAGTTTAAGATGGTTATGGAAAAAAGAAGATAAAAGTGGAAAGGAATAAAAAGATGATTAAATATATATTTAAAAGATTGCTGATGTGTATTCCGATCGTTATTGCTATTACGTTTATAATATTTGCAATTCTTTCTTTTACACCAGGTGATCCTGCAAGAAATAAACTTGGGAACCTGGCCTCAAAAGAAGCAGTAGAAGAATTAAGAGAAGAGTGGGGACTTAATGACCCGTTTCTGGTTCGATATGTAAATTATATGAAGGGGCTGCTGCATGGTGATATGGGAAGATCTTATACAAAAGATACTGTTGTGGCAGAGGATCTTAAGGTTTGTTCAAAAGTAACATTTCCAATGATCATAATTGGCCTTTTTTCAGCTGCGTTGCTGGGAATTCCGTTAGGCGTTTATGCGGCTGTAAAACAATATAGTGTGCTTGATTTGTCAGTTCAGGCTGTGGCTATGTTGCTACAGGCTATTCCGCAGTTTGTTATGGGGCTTTTGCTTATGCTGTTCTGTGCTTTAAAAATGGGATGGTTTCCGGCATCTGGGGACAGTACACCGATGCATTTTGTTTTGCCGTGTATTGCGGTATTTGGTGGTTGCCTTGCAGCGATTGTGCGTTTGACAAGATCTTCTATGCTTGAGGTAATACGTGCAGATTATGTAAGAACAGCAAGAGCAAAAGGAGCGAAGGAGAACAGTATTATATTTAAACATTGTCTCAGAAATGCTCTTTTGCCGGTATTAACTTCTCTTGGTACTTCTTTTGCGGGAATGATTGCGGGAACAGTAGTTGTAGAAAATGTGTTTGCCATGAATGGTATTGGAAATTATCTGCAGCTTGGTATTCTGGCAAAGGATACTCCGGCAGTAATGGGTTGTATCATATTGATTTCAGTAGTTATCTGTATTGTAAATATGTTGATCGATATTGCATATGCACTTATTGATCCTCGTATCAAAGCGCAGTATGTAAAGGGGGCCTGAAAAATCATGGGAAAAGAAAGAAAAAGGACAGATCAGGCAAATCTGGAACGATATTGTAGGAATAAACTGGCAGTTGTGGGACTGGTTATTTTAGGGATTGTTCTGATACTTGTTATTGGAACAAGCCTGTTTGGAAATTACCAGAATGCAGTAGTACAGGATCTGACTGGGCGCTATGCATCTCCGGGAGTTTCTGATGGTGTGTCGTCTTTGTTTGGAAAAGACCAGGTTGGACGTTCAACATTTTGGAGAATTTTATTTGGTGGAAGGATTACATTGATCGCATCTCTCACAATTGTAATTTTATCCATGGTGATTGGTGGAATGCTGGGAGCTGTTGCCGGATTAGCGGAGGAAAAGTAGATAATGCGATCATGCGTATTATGGATATGGTTTTATGTATTCCATCTCTGTTACTGGCAATGACTATTGTAACTGCACTGGGGACATCTCTGGTCAACCTGGTGATTGCTCTTACGATTGCAACGATTGCGCCGGTAGCAAGAGTGGTACGGTCATCTGTACTGACTGTAAGAGGACAGGATTACATTGAAGCGGCTACAGCATGTGGTTCTACAAAAGCGAGAACGATTTTGGTACAGGTTCTGCCGAATGCAGTTGGACCGATTATTGTTTTGGCGACACTTCTTCTGGCTTCTCAGATTCTGAACATTTGCAGTCTTAGTTTTCTGGGAATGGGAACACAGCCTCCGACACCGGAATGGGGACTTATGGTATCCGATGCGAAACAGTATCTGCGTACTTATCCGATATTAACTATTGTCCCCAGTATTGCGATTATACTGAGTGTAGTATCGATCAACCTGATTGGAGATGGTATTCAGGATGCAATCGATCCGACCTTGAAAAGATAGGGAGAGGAAGAATGGAAAAAAAACTTTTGGAAATAAAGGATTTATTTGTAGAATACAGCACTATGGAAGGGCAGGTGTATGCAGTAAATGGTGTGGACATCAGCTTGATGAGGGCGAAACTCTTGGCCTGGTAGGTGAGACTGGTGCAGGAAAAACAACAACGGCACTGAGTGTCATGGGACTTCTTCCTAATCATATTGGCAAAGTAACAAATGGAGAAATTTTCCTGGATGGTGTGGATGTATTACATGCAAAGCCAGAAGATATGAGACTCCTGAGAGGTGCGGCGGTTTCCATGATTTTTCAGGATCCGATGTCCAGTTTGAATCCGGTTTTGACAATCGGAAGTCAGATCCGTGAAATTCTGGAGCTGCATAATACAGAAAATCTGGATAAGAAGCAGTTAGAGCAGAAAGTTGATGAGATCATGAAAATGGTTGGAATTCCTCCGGAGAGAAAACATGAATATCCGCATCAGTTTTCTGGAGGAATGAAACAGAGGATCGTTATTGCTATCGCACTGGCCTGCCGTCCAAAATTAATCCTGGCAGATGAGCCGACGACCGCACTGGATGTAACGATACAGGCACAGGTTCTGACAATGATGTTAGATCTGCAAAAACAGATTAATACGGCTATGGTTATTATTACCCATGATCTTGGGATTATTGCTCAGACATGTCAGAAAGTGGCAGTAATGTATGGAGGAATGATCGTAGAATTTGGTACAGTGGAACATATTTTTGACAGCGGAAACAGACATCCTTATACCCAGGGATTGTTTGATTCCATTCCAAAATTGGATGAAGAGACAGATCGTCTGATTCCTATTGAAGGACAGATTGCAGATCCTACAGTAAAAAAGAACATGCTGTCCGTTTTAAAAGAAAAGATGTAAGTTCTGTACAGAACGTTGTGATACACTGCCGATGATGAATGAAGTTGAGGATGGACATTTTATTCGTTGTCACTTATTTGAAGGGAGGGAGAACGCATGAGCAGCACCACTTCAAACTGTATTGAACTGCAGCATCTGAAAAAATATTTTAATACTAAAAAAGGACAGCTACATGCAGTAGACGACATCAACATAAAAATTGAAAAAGGAACAACATTGGGAGTGGTTGGAGAATCAGGTTGTGGAAAGTCTACTTTGGGACGAACAACTCTGAAACTGCTGGAACCTACAGAAGGAAAAATATTATTTGAAGGTCAGGATATTACAGGGTATTCTGAGAAAAAGATGATTGCTATGAGAAAACATATGCAGCTTATTTTCCAGGACCCATATTCTTCACTGAATCCCCGTCAGACCATTGCAGATATTGTTGCAGAGCCATTTAAAATATTTAAGACATACAAAAATAAAAATGAAATGTATGACAGAGTGGACGAACTTCTGGAAACTGTAGGTCTGGCAAAAAATGTATGCGTACAGTTATCCTCATGAACTGGATGGAGGAAGAAGACAGAGAGCGGGAATTGCAAGAGCAATCGCTATGAATCCGGAATTTATTGTTTGCGATGAACCTGTATCAGCACTGGATGTTTCAATACAGGCACAGATTCTGAATCTTCTTATGGATCTGCAGGAAGCAAAGAAACTTACATATATGTTCATTACACATGATCTCAGTGTTGTAAAACATATCAGTACAAACATTATGGTTATGTATCTTGGTCAGTGTGTGGAATATGCATCATCCAGTGAACTTTTCAAAAATCCGGTGCATCCTTACACACAGGCTTTGCTGAATGCGGTACCGATTCCAAGTTTGCATGGAAGAAAACTGTCACAATCATTGATTGCAGGTGAACTGACAAGTCCTATTGATCCACCAAAAGGATGCAGATTTGCCGCAAGATGTCCTTATGCGACAGATAAATGCAGAAAAGAGGATGTTCCGTTGAAAGAAATCAGTCCAGGCCATATGGTTGCATGCATCCTATAAAATTCAATTAAATTACAGAACAGATGGTAAAAATCTGCCGGATAATGAGAAAGGAAAAGAAAGAATGAAGAAAAAATATTTATCTATCATATTAGCAATGGCAGCAGCAACAACTATGTTTACGGGAAGGGACGTACATCAAAATCAGATGAGGAAGTTGCGGCAGTTCTTGATGATCTGAGGGAAGAATTATGGAAAGAATGGCCGGTTATTCCGCTTTGCTCTTCCGGTATGAGATATGCGGCTTATGATTCTACAACACTTACCGGATGTAGAGTTGACTTTGATTTTGATTATGAATTGTATAACTGGAAAAAGGTAAACTGATCAGAGTATTAGTAAAAGAAGGTAAAATCTTATGAAAGTTATTATTATTGGGGCCGGAGCAATGGGCGGTCTTTATGGGGCATTTCTAAGTAAAAAAAATCAGGTGATCATGGTAGATACTTTTCAGAAGGTTGTTGACAAAATTAACAATCAGGGAATTACTGTGAGAGAACAGAATGGGGAAGAAAAAGTTTTTAAGAATAATATTTCTGCATGTGTTTCCGGAGAATGTGATGAAAGGGCAGATCTGGTAATCATGTTTGTGAAATCCATATATCTTGAAAATGCTCTGGAACAGAATAAGAATCTTTTTCATGATGATACTGTGGTTCTGACACTTCAGAATGGAGCCGGAAATGACAGAAAGATTGAGCGTTATGTGAGGAAAGAAAATGTTATTATTGGAACCAGTAAGCATAATGCCGTATCAGAAGAATGTGCGGTTATAAGGCATACAGGAAGTGGTGCTACCACTATTGGAAGTAATCATCATGCAGATAAGACATTGGAATGGCTGGGAGAAATGTTAAGAGAATGTTCTTTGGAAACGGTGATTTCGGATGATATCCAGCGTATTATATGGGATAAATTATTTGTTAATCTTTCAATTAATGCATTCACTGCTATCACACAGACACCCATTGGGTATATGATCAAAGATAAGTATGCCTGGGATTTTGCAAAAAGACTGATTTATGAAGCCGTGGAAGTAGCGGAAGAAGATGGTACATATTTTGACAGACGGCAGGTTCTGGAGTCAGTGAGACAAACTTGTATGAGAATCACTGATGGATATTCTTCTATGTACCAGGATCGCAGAAGAAAAATGAAAACAGAGATTGATGTGATTAATGGAGCAATTGTTGAGCAGGCAAAATTATATGGCGTTCCTGTTCCCTATAATTCTCTGATTGTCGATCTGGTTCATGCAATTGAAGGGGCGTATGAATATTATGGATAAGAGTAAGAGGATCAGGTTATGAATAGTGATATTATGAAATCCGGAGTGGAACGTGCACCTCAGAGATCTTTGCTCTATGCCGCAGGATTTACAGAGGAAGAAATCCGGAAACCATTGATTGGAGTAATTTCCGCACATAGTGAGATCATTCCGGGACATGTACACCTGAACCGACTGGCAGAAGCTGTAAAAGCGGGAATATATGCGGCCGGAGGAACACCGGTCGTAGTTCCTGCGATTGGAGTCTGTGATGGCCTTGTAATGGGACATAAAGGAATGCATTACTCGCTGGCATCCAGAGAGCTGATTGCAGATTCGGTGGAAACTCTGGCAGCAGCACATTGTTTTGACGGCATGGTGTTGATTCCTAATTGTGATAAGATCGTGCCGGGAATGGTTATGGCTGCGATGCGTCTGAATATCCCTGCAATTGTATGTTCAGGAGGCCCGATGTATGCCGGAAAGGTAGAAGACAGAAAAGTCAGTCTTTCTCAGATGTTTGAAGCTGTAGGCACTTTTAAGGCCGGAAAGATTAATGAAGAAAAGCTGAAAGAATGGGAATGCGGAAGCTGCCCATCCTGCGGTTCCTGTGCGGGAATGTTTACCGCAAATTCCATGAATTGTCTCTGTGAAGCACTGGGACTTGCTCTTCCTGGAAACGGAACAATTCCGGCGCCTGCATCGGCGAGGATACAATTTGCAAAATACAGTGGCATGAAAATTATGGAACTGGTGAAACAGGAAATTCGGCCGCATGATATTGTAACAGAGAAGGCATTAAGAAATGCAATAACTGTAGATATGGCACTGGGATGTTCCACAAACAGTTCGCTTCATATCCCCGCAATTGCTTATGAGGCAGGTATAAAACTGGATTTGAGAGTATTTAACGAGATCAGTGAAAAAACTCCGAATCTGTGTCACCTGGCACCTGCCGGCGAGTATTATATGGAGGAACTGAATGAAGCTGGAGGAATTTCCGCAGTTATGAAGGAACTGGCGGATGAGGGTCTGCTGAACGCAGAGGTATTAACGGTTACCGGAAAAACACTGGGAGAAAATATTTCTTCTGCTGTGAATAAAAAATCCGGAAGTAATCAGAACAATACCGAATGCATATTCCAGTACCGGAGGCCTGGCTTTTCTTTTTGGAAATATTGCCAAGAATGGATGTGTGGTAAAACGAAGTGCTGTAGCGCCTGAAATGCTGGTTCATACATGTGTTGCCAAAGTATTTGACGGAGAGGATGCAGCGGTAAAGGCGATTTATGATGGAGAAATAAAAAGTGGGGATATTGTTATCATTCGTTATGAAGGTCCAAAGGGAGGACCTGGAATGCGGGAGATGCTGGTTCCGACATCCGCACTTGCTGGAATGAAGCTGGACAGAGATGTAGCTCTGCTTACAGATGGAAGATTTTCTGGAGCATCCAGAGGTGCTTCTATCGGACATGTATCTCCAGAAGCAGCCGCCGGAGGAGAAATCGGATTGCTGGAAGAAGGGGATCTGATTGACATTGATATGATCCATTACAGAATCAATGCCAGAGTTACAGAGGAAGAATTTAAAGAGAGAAGAAAAAACAGAAAATGCCGGAATCCTGGGTAAAAGGAGGATGGTTGAAACGTTATCAGAAGCTGGTATCATCTGCGGATGAAGGTGCTGTTCTGAAATGAAGAAACAAGGGCGTTAGCGGTCGAAAAAACAATCGTAAAAAAATACGATTGTTTTTTCGACTGTTTTGAATATAATAATATAACAATTCTTAGGAATTGATGACTGTGAGAAAATACAATAATGCTTTCATATATTAAAAACATGATATAAAGGAGAACAAAAGATGGAAGAATGTGTTACACCAGATGAAGAGGAAGATCAGAAACGTATAATTCGGGAAATGAAGGACATGTTGCATTGGGATGAAGAAGAGGATGAAAGACGCTTAAAGGGACTTCTTGAGGAAGAGAAAATGCAAGATTCCTTAACCGATTAAGATGAATTGATGAATCAAAGATAAGTCCCCTGCGGGATTGCGACAAAGCGCAGTACGCAGGGGTTTTGCTTTATTTGGTAACTGGAAGTTTCTCAAATGCATCAACCGGAAGAAGGTAGCGCATATTACAGTTTCCTTTGTAGGCTGGTGAGTTTGGGTATTCTCCCAGGGGTACGTATTTGTTTCCGTATTTGTATCCGGATTCGATCAGCTGCTGGAGTTTGTCCAGGGTCATGGTATATACGTCGGTTCTGAGATTATCTTTATCTACGAAGATGATTTCATAATGGGACAGATCGATACCGGAACGGCAGGCGAATTCGATCATCAGGAAACAGAGTTCTTTGTTGAAGAGAAAGCTTGGACAGCCATAGGCTGGAACATGAATTGTACGACGGAATTTTGATTTATCCGGATTCTCATACGTCATATAGCTGTCTTTTCCGGAAATGGTGTTGTTAAAGAGAGAGTTTGTACGAAGCGTTGCCTGCATCAGTTTATCTTCCGTATAAATTGCACAGTCAGGATGTCCGATCATCCAGGGATTATCGGAGTTTCGGTCGCATCGGAAAGGCATTTCTGAGTCGTAGAAGTGAAGCTGACAGGAGGTGCCAATCTTGCTGGAAATTGCATTACAGATTGCCTGTTTGAGTTCTTTATTTGCCTGCTTCGATTCTTCATCCGTTTTATGCTGGTAGTAACTTGTCATAGGCCTGGAAACAGATTCGTTTAACTGAACGGAAACGGCATATTCGCAGATTTTTCCGTTTTTGTTGATGCTGTTACCTTTTCTGATATCAAAGGTAACGGTATCTCCAAGACGGAGAGAATGACAGCCAGGATCACCGGTAGAGAAATTGATGTCACCATGTTCATGTTCCGGGTCTTCACATAATGAAATGTATCCAAAACCATGTTCTTTGTTTAAGTATTTAACTTTTCCTGTATATTTATCCATAATAAAATTCTCCTTTTGGTTTGTATTATTTTGAAGTGTGTAGTGTAATTTTTATTTTGATTCTTTGCAGATCAGTATACCACATCTGCCAGTTCAGAGTCTTTTGTGGAAGTTTCCTTTGGATGGATAGCCGGAGCTTTTAAGACCATGTTGTCAGCCGCCGAAGCGGAGACCAGTTCGAGATACAGAGGGTCTTCTTCCAGACTGTATTTCGTAACCTGCTGAGGTTTCTGGCCTCTGACGAAAAGCAGAGCGGCATCAATTGGAAGTGTGAGGATAGTGTCTGCGGTTTTGTTTGCTTTTACGGCGATGTAGCGGGCGGTTTCCACATCCTGTCCGCCAAGGTACAGGCAGGAATCGCAGTTATTGATGATGGTCATGGCACGGTCTTTTCCATACATGGAGTCAAGCTGTGAAAGACTCTGAAGGATAAGGCTTACATAGATTTCTCTGGAGCGGATGACAGAGATGACCTTATCAAAATCAGGGATTACTGCATTGGATGCAAAGTCATCCATGATAAACCGTACCGGAACCTTAAGTCGTCCATCAGGAGAGCAATCTGCGCTGTCACAAAGCTCATGAAGGGCCTGAGAGTAAAGCAGATTCAGCAGTTTATCGTTGGAACGATCGGTATCGCTCACATTGATGAACAGGGCGATTTTTCGACGGCCCAGGGAACGGAAGTCCACCTGATGTGGATTGGAGAACATTTTGAGTGCTCCTTTTGAGGTATAGGAACTGAGCTTTTCTCCTACGAACATGCGGATGCAGGCGTGGGTTTTGTCAGCAGAATCCGTGCCTTTGTAGAGCTTCCATTTCTGCAGGGCATAGCTTTCCGGAAATGCGTCACCCCATTCGGTTATCAGCGATTTGAACATGGATTTTGCCATAAATTCCTGAATCTCTGCCACGGAGCCAAGGTGCTTTTCGTTCTCAGGAAGTGCTTCCATGACATAGGCGATCAGTGTTGCCATAAACATTCTTGCCGAATAATCCCAGAACGGATCTTTGCCACATTCGATAGGGCAGAGATATTCTGCAAGCATTTCGATGTCCTGTGTATTGTAAGGATAGGACTGGTCTGTGTAACGTTCTATGCAGGAGAGAGGGTTATATCCCATGGGAGACTGATCCATTTTTGCAAAGTTCAGGTTCCAGACTTCATAACCCTCCTTTTTCAGATGTGGAGACAGCTTCGGGAAGGGTATTTTTGTGTCTACGATGACCATGCTTTCGTTGGAATGGAGGATATTGGGTATTACATATCCTCTGGTTTTTCCGGCGCCGCTGACGCCGATTATCAGGTCATTGTTGTTGAGGCCTGTCTGCCAGGTATTGTTGTTTATGTAGCGGCCCTGTGCCAGGATACGGTGATTATCGTTCAGAGTAGTGCTTACCGGTTTCATAAGAGTTGTAGTTTTATTAGTCATTGTTCTGATCTCCTTTTTCTTCTGATGATTTTGTTGTGGATTTTGTTTCTGTTGTTTTAATGATCGTGTCTGCCAGGCCGTAATCGACTGCTTCTGAGGCAGTAAACCAGGTATCTTGAGCTGTTTTTTCGTAGATTTCCTCCAGTGTTTTGCCGGTGTGCCGGGCCAGAAGTTCTCCAAGTATCTGTCTGGTTTCCATGAGGGAATCTATTTTTGTATGCAGAAGCGTTGCGCTTCCGGTCAGCCCCTGACCTGCGATCAGAGGATCGTGGATCATTATTTTTGAATGGGGAAAAATCTCTCTGGTGTCACCAGCCGTGAACAGCAGTGCTCCGAAGCTGGCAGCAGTTCCCATACACACAGTGCGTATCGGGCAGGGTATGGTCTGCATGATGTCATAGAGAGCCAGTCCGTCAGCGACAGATCCTCCGGGACTGTTTATATAAAGAGTGATTTCTGCTTCCGGATCCTGGGCTGCAAGGTACTGGAGCTGCAGGATCAGGCTGCCGGCAGAGTCTGCGTCTATTTCTCCGAGGCAGTAGATTTCCCTTTGAGAGAGAAGGTCGTCCAGTACGGAGAGATGGAAGTAGCCGTCGCTGGTTTCTTTGATGATCTGTGGCATATTGTAAGGGTTCATTTTCATAGTGATATTCCTTTCTTTTGTTTGTTGAATTTGAGTTGTTACAAGTCTTCACCCGCTAACCCCGCAGGGGTTTTATTTGATTTTGTTGAAATCTTTTTTTTTATCAGTGCAGAATATACCTGTGCCATAGGATAAATGAAGAGTGCATAAAGGCCCTGTTCAAAATAGGTTCGGTCAAAATCTCCACAGGCATAGTATTCCAGGATAGCGGCATCCTGACCATAGCCGCTGTGGGACTGTTCCAGTCTGTTGTAAAGATTTCTTGTTGGAGTTATTTTTGTCAGAGACATACTTTTCAGGCACTCAAAGTAGTCACAGAATGTTGTATTGTTCAGAAACAGGCAGAATGAATATCCAAGTTCTGAAGGAATCATGGCAGGAGGAGTATTTGCCATATTGTAACAGTAGAATTTGGCCTTGTATTCCTTGGAGCTTTCTATACGTTGTATCCGTTCCTGAAGAGGGATCCTCTGTTTTTCACCATAGACGATATGGGTAGAACGGCAATGATTTACATATCTCCAGGCAGACTTCTGAAGCAGATCCTCTGGTGTATGGATTGAGCCATGAAACGGATCACCAGGGTCATAAACAGCCATATCGAAGATATCCAGAAATGGCTGATAGACAGCATTCAGAAGTTGCTTCCGAATGATCGCCTCTTCTCCTGTTGTAATACGTGCGGATGGCGACATTCCTGTCTGTTCTGCAACAAACTGAAATGCCATTCCTGTTGGGATTTCCGGAAAATTCCACTTTTGTTTGTGATTGGTAAATTCTTCCATTACAGAGGCATATTCTTCCGGATGGCAGAACATGAAATCCGAAAATGGCATCAGGACGATCTTTTCTATGATGTTGCAGATCGCCAGAGGTTCTGTTGTATGAGCGTTACGGATATTCTTTTTTCGCTGTTTGAGTGGAGTCTGTGTCAGAGTTATAGTTTTGTTGTTCATAGAGTTTCTCCTTTTCTGTTGAATTTTTTTGTTTGTTGATTTTAATGTGTTGCGTACCATACCATATGCAGACAGCGCGAAACTGTTTTTTACAGAAGACTTTTACATCATCATCACTTTGTATCACATATAGGAGTTATGGAAAATTATGAAGTACAATAAATAAAATCAATAATCAAGAAAGGAATTTGATATGTATTGATTTTCAGTTCCTGTTGTCTGCATATGGTGTGGTACGCTTTATTCAGTTTTTTATTATCATTGTTTCTCCCGACAGAGCAGCTGCGCTGCGATTTAGCTTTTTGTGTTTTCTGTTCTGTTGGGATTTTTGTTGTAAAAGGCAATGCAATGCCACAGCAGCAGGGACCGACGTGTCCTACTTCTTCACATACTGCGGATACCGATATCTGTACAGACAGCTTTAACCTGTGAGTTAAAGTGAGCGAAAGCGGGACCGAAGTGCCCTTTTTTGTTGAAAGAGAAAATTTAATGAAAAATTCAAACAACATGGAT
>ENA-OQAJ01000408-OQAJ01000408.1-human-gut-metagenome-genome-assembly--contig:-NODE-408-length-13603-cov-2.618878_pt1 | contig 13603 bp, 15 predicted proteins | sample MGYA00242736_ERZ504529 | MGnify/ENA primary metagenome ERZ504529 (study PRJEB26092, sample SAMD00036275) | human gut metagenome | host: Homo sapiens | study: EMG produced TPA metagenomics assembly of...
TCACCACATAGCTGGATCGTACCTCCCTTGGAAATATTTCCAGAAGAAGGACTCATGGAGATGATACATCCTTTTGCATAACTGCTGCTGTACTGTGAATCCGATACATTTGTATACAGACCATTCTGGGATGCCCAGCTCTTAAGTGCTGACTCCTGCTGTCCTACAAAGCTCTGGATATCAATCTTTTCTTCCGGTTTCGGTCCGTTACTTACCGTGATTGAAATGGTTGTTCCGGCTGCCGCCTTACCTCCAGGTGTTACAGTCTGGCTGATAACCATTCCTTTTTCCACACTGTCACTGTAATCATATGTTACAGTTCCTACATTGAATCCATAATTCTTGATCGTACTCTGTGCAGTTGCATCTGCCATACCTCTTACATCCGGCACCGTCTTCTTATCTGTACCCTGACTTACCAGCATGGTAACTGTAGAACCCTTTTCAGCCTTCGTTCCGACAGAAGGTGTCGTACTGATGACATTGCCGCTTGCTACACTGTCATCATACTGGAAACTTGAAGTCACCTTAAATCCTGCATCTTCCAGTTCTTTCTGTGCTTCCGTTTCACTCATACCACTGACATCCGGTACCTGCTTTTTACTTTTTACCTGTCCTGAACTTACTACAACTTCTATTGTTGTATTTTTTTTCACCTTTTCACCGGCTTCCGGCGTCTGTTTGGAGATCAATCCTGCTTTATATTTCTTAGATTCTGTTCTCTTAACAATTTTTTATTCCCAGATGCTTCTTATTCAGCACAGACTTTGCCTGCTCTTCTGTCAGTCCACGGATATCCGGAACGGTAACTTTTCCTGACGCATCTGCTTCGTCTTCCGTAGTAATTCCTCCAAATGACTTGAAGACACCCGCTGCTTTCCCCACTGTAAATACGAGGATCAGTGCAATGATTGCGATTACCACAACCGTCAGGATCTTCATGATCTTATGCATATGTGGATTTACTTCATCTGAATCTCTCCCTGATGCATAATCATCGTATTCGTCGTCACCATCTTCTCTGTCGTTATATCCTTTTCCCGAATATACATCTGCAGTATCATATTCATCATCATATTCGTCGTCATCATCGTAACCGTTACGGATATCATCCAAATCTTTATCTGTCATAATAACCGTATCGGAATCCCCGCCTGCCGACGCAATTCTTACAAAATCTCCATCCGGATCTACCAGTGAATGCTTCAGATCCTGAATCAGGGCTTCTGTACTCGCATATCTTCTCTCAGAACTCTTCTGTGTACATTTCAGAATGATCTGCTCCAGACTGTGGGGAAGCTCCGGTGTATAAACACTTGGAGGAACAATCTCTTCCTGAAGATGTTTGATAGCAATAGCTACTGTGGTATCTCCGTCAAAAGGAACCTTCCCTGTAACCATTTCATACATTGTGATACCCAGTGAATAAATATCACTCTTCTCATCACTGTATCCGCCTCTGACCTGTTCCGGTGAACTGTAATGAACAGATCCCATTACATTTGAGCTTATGGTATTGGAAGAAGCGGCTCTTGCAATACCAAAATCTGTTACTTTTACCTTTCCATCCATGGAAATGATAATATTCTGCGGTTTTACATCACGATGTACAATCCCATGGCTGTGTGCAGCTTCCAGTCCCATGGAGACCTGGATTGCAATACTGGTTGCTTCTTTTACAGAAAGCTTTCCCTTTTTGGAAATGTACTCCTTGAGAGTAATTCCCTCAATAAGCTCCATAACAATGTAATAACTCCGTTATCGTCACCAACATCAAATACATTCACTATATTCGGATGTGTCAGAACTGCTGCAGCCTGAGCCTCACTTTTAAACTTGCGGATAAACGTCGTATCCTCTCTGAATTCCGGCTTAAGAACTTTTACAGCAACAAACCGATTCAGCTTATGGTCTTTTGCCTTGTATACGTCCGCCATTCCGCCGGTACCAATTTTTCCTAATATCTCATAGCGTTCTGCTATGATCGTTCCCGTTTTTTAACATGCTTTCACCTCGTCTGCGAATGGTTCTACCAATACAATTGCAATATTATCCTTGCCGCCATTGCGATTTGCTTCTCTTATAAGTATCCTGCCTTTTTCATCCAGATCTGTAGATGTGTCAGAAATGATTTCCCTCAGCTGGCTGTCCTCAACCATGTTGCTGAGCCCGTCCGAACACATCAAAACTACATCTCCGGGTTCCAGTTTCAGATCAAAGAAATCAATATCCACTGTTTTCTCTGCTCCAAGTGCTCTTGTAATGATATTTTTCTTCGGATGCTTCCTTGCCTGTTCAGGGTCAAGTTCTCCCATTCTTACCATCTCCTGCACCAGTGAGTGATCCTTTGTTATCTGCTGAATCTTCTCTCCGATCACATAAAGTCTGCTGTCACCTACATTTGCCACATAAGCGTAATGTCCTACGATAGTAGCTGCCACTATCGTTGTTCCCATTCCTCTGAGTTTCTCATCCTGCTGTGCCTGGGTAAGAATCTCGGTATTTACACATTCAATGGCATGACGGATTACCTTTACCGGATTAAAATCCGCATCCTGCCGGATTTCCTCCACCATAGATGTAACCGCATGAGAGGATGCATAATCACCTGCATTATGACCACCCATACCATCTGCAACAACAAACAGATTCGGAAGATTTCCAACCGGGTCAGCAGTTGCGAACACATAATCCTGGTTCATCTTCCGCTTTTGCCCGACATCAGTAGCTGAATATATCCTCATGTCACTTCTCGCTTTCTGTTTTTTCCATATAACTTTTTTCTTAACTGTCCACAGGCACCATCAATATCACTGCCCATTTCTCTTCTAATAGTAACATTTTATTCCACATTTTTTTCAAGTTTTATTTTTGAAATTCTCCACAGCCTGTCTTGTTGAACGCACAAAGGAACGTTCCTTAATAGGGTTTACCGGGATCAGATTTACATGGCAGTTCATATCTCTGATTCTGCCGGAAAGTTCCCTTGCATCCTCATCGCTGTCATTAACTCCGGCTACCAGACTGTATTCAAATGTGATCCTGCGCCCGGTTTCTTTAAAATAATAACGGCAGGCTTCCAGAACCTCATCCATGCTGTATTTGTTTGCGATCGGCATCAGTTCCCGTCGCTTCACATCATTAGGTGCGTGAAGGGAAAGTGCAAGTGTCATCTGAAGCTTTTCTTTTGCAAGGTCATAAATCTTCGGAACCAGCCCACAGGTAGATACAGTCAGGTTTCTCTGACTGATATGAAGTCCTCCGTCTTCTGTCAGGATATGTATAAACCTGAGAAGATTTTCATAATTATCAAGAGGTTCCCCCGTTCCCATGACCACAACATTGGAAACTCTTTCTCCTGTCAGAGCCTGTATCCTGTATATCTGATCCAGCATTTCTGACGGGAGAAGACATCTGGTCAGTCCTCCTATGGTAGATGCACAGAATCTGCATCCCATGCGGCATCCCACCTGAGAAGAAATACAGACAGAATTTCCATGTTTATACCGCATGAGAACACTCTCTATCACATTTCCATCACTGAGACGGAACAGATACTTCTGTGTACCGTCAATCCGGGATGTCTGTACATCTACCATCTTCAGTGCTGTGACAGGATATTCTTTCAGTTTTTCCCTCAGGCTTTTGGAAAGATTGGTCATCTCATCATAAGAAGTAACAAGGTGTTCATGCAGCCAGCTGTAAATCTGCTTAGCACGAAAAGGCTTATCTCCCAGAGTGGTCATCAGTTTCTTTAATTCGTCGATCGTCATTGACTTAATGTCTGTCATTACTTATTTTCTCCTGAATTTTGCAATAAAGAAGCCATCTGTTTTGTGTACTCCCGGCAGAAGCTGAAGATAACCCAGAGCTGTTGTCTCAGAATGCAGTTCTTCCGGAAGATACGGATCAATACTCTCCAGTTTGAACGGATGATTATTCATAAACCACAACATGTTCTCTTCATTCTCTTCCTTTGCGATAGTACAGGTACTAAATACCAGCACTCCGCCCGGTTTCACATATTCTGCCGCATTGTCAAGGATTGTTCTCTGAAGGATTACAATCTCTTCCTGCTTCTGTGCAGTCACCCTGTATTTGATCTCCGGCTTCTTTCCAATTACTCCATATCCGGAACATGGGACATCTGCCAGAACGACATCTGCCTTGAGTTCTGAATCTACATCAAATACCGTAGCATCCATCACATGAGCCTGCACATTAATGCAGTCTGTTCTGTGAATATTCTCTTCGATCATATCCACTTTATACTGGCTGATATCGCGTGCATCTACTGTTCCGTAATCTCCCATTTTATCTGCAACATGGAGACTCTTTCCACCAGGTGCTGCGCACATATCTATCACATAATCCCCTTTTTGCGGATCTGCAATTTCTGCCACCAGCATGGAGCTTACATCCTGCACCTGGATTTTCCCCTGTATAAATGCATCCAGTGCAAGAATATGGTTATAATTTGAAATTTCATATGCATAGGGAAGATAAGGTGCAGGTTTCACTTCCACTCCCTGATCGACCAGGCTCTCATAAATCTCTTTCTGTGGATATTTATGAGTTCTGCAGCGTACTGTGATCGGTTTCTCAGTGAGAAAATCTGTAAGGATCTTTTCTGTTTTTTCTTCCCCGTAATCCTCAAGCCAACGGTTTACCAGTGTTTCCGGCATAGAATATCTGACAGACAGATATCTGACCGGATTTTCTTCCCTTGAAGGAAGTTTCAGATTTTTCCACTCTCTGGCAATCGTACGAAGAACACCGTTTACAAAAGGTTCAGGCTGTAAAAGCCTTTTCTCTGTGCCAGCTTCACCGCTTCATTACACACTGCGCTGTCCGGCACACTGTCCATAAACCTGATCTGATAAACTGCACTTCTCAGGATTTCCCTGATCACAGGCTTCATTTTATCTACAGATACTTTTGAATATGAATCAATAATATAATCTATTAAAATACGATATTCCAGTGTTCCTTCACAGACTCTGGTAATAAAAGCTCTCTCCTGTCTTGGAAGGAACTGATATTTGGAAAGAGCATTGCGGATTGCAATATGGCTGTGTTTTCCCTCTTCCTCAATTTCCAGTAATATCTGTAATATCAGTTCTCTTGTATTTATTCCATTAGTCACGGTCTCTTCCTCCGGCAAGTATGATCAATCTTAAAAGCTGCAGGATTGATGAAGCAAGTGCTGCAACATAGGTGAGTGCTGCCGCTGTAAGAACCTTCCTTGCACCTTTTACCTCATCGTTTCCAAGCATTCCTGAACTTCCAAGCATTTTCAACGCTCTTGAAGAAGCATTGAATTCTACCGGAAGAGTTACAAGCTGAAAAAAAGAACCGCAAATGTAAACAAAATGATTCCAACAGTCAGCAGTGGACGGATTGAGAAAATCAGTCCTGCCAGAAACAATGGCCAGGAAAGTGTGGAACCGATGTTTGCAACAGGCACAATCGCAGAGCGAAGATTCAATGGCACATAGTTAGTCGCATGCTGAATAGCATGTCCACATTCATGCGCAGCCACCCCGATCGCAGCCACAGATGTTTTATCATATACATCCTGGGAAAGTGCCAGTTTCTTACTTCCCGGATCATAGTGGTCTGTCAGGCTGCCGGATATGGGTACTACCGTAACATCCGTAATTCCCGACATACGAAGAATCCGTCTGGCAGCATCGGCGCTGTAAGCCCCGATGCACTGCGCACTCTGCTGTAAACAGAAAACGTACTCTTTACCTTTGCAGATGCCAGTAAAGACAGCACCATTCCGATAATGAGCAGTAAATACGTAGGATCAAAATAATAATATCCGTACATCTAATCACTCCTTATGATCTGTAAAAACAATTCCATTTTCAATGTGATATCCCCGGAGAAAGGCTTCTGTTTCCATACGCTTCTTACCTTCCAGCTGTATCTCTGTAAGAATCAGCACTCCTTCTCCACATGCTGTATGGATCCCCTCTTTATCTGCCAGGAAGATTGTTCCCGGAACAGCATCTGTTTTCTCAGTGCTGACTTTACATTTCCACACTTTCAGAGTTTTTCCATTAAGAAATGTATAAGCACTTGGCCATGGATTCAGGCCGCGTACAAGGCGTTCCAGTTCTTCTGCAGATTTTCTGAAATCCATCAGTCCCATCTGTTTGGTGATCATAGCCGCATAAGGTGTAGGACTCTCCTCCGGCTGTTTTTCAAACTCCGCAGTTCCCTGCTCAATAGATGGAAGCGTCTTGATCAGAAGATCCGCACCGGCCTGCGCAAGTTTTCCAAACAGGCTTCCACCTGTTTCTGTCGGAGAGATCGGAATCACTATCTTTGAAATCATATCACCGGTATCAAGACCTTCTCCCATCTGCTGGATCGTTACACCTGATACTTTTTCCCCGTCGATCACAGCCTGCTGGATAGGCGCTGCTCCTCTGTATTTCGGAAGAAGAGACGCATGAATATTGATACATCCAAATTTCGGAAGCTCCAGGATTTCTTTTGGAATAATCTGTCCATATGCAGCAACAACTATGATCTCAGGATTGATTTCTTTCAGAATCTCCAGAAATTCAGGGTTATTTCTCACTTTCTCCGGCTGATATACCGGAATATCGTGCATAACGGCTTCTTCTTTTACAGGTGTTGGCAATAATGTCTTACCTCTTCCTTTTGGTTTGTCAGGCTGGGTCACTACTGCTGCCACCGCATATCCGGCTTCTGTCAGTGCATGTAATGACGGCACTGCGAAATCCGGTGTTCCCATAAATACTATCTTCATTTAATTATCACTCCTCATCCTCATCATAGGAAACCTGATGAAGTTCTCCTTCTACCAGTTCTGTATACATATGTCCGTCCAGATGATCGATCTCATGGCAGAAAGCACGCGCAAGAAGACCTTCCCCTTCATATTCTACTTCATTCATATCTTCATCCAGAGCTTTTACCTTTACATAGTTCGGACGTGTTACCTGACCAGCCATTCCAGGTACACTTAAGCATCCTTCATCACCAGTCTGTTCGCCTGATGTTTCAAGGATTTCAGGATTGATCAGCACGATAGGACCCTCTCCTATATCGATCACAACAATACGCTTCAGCATACCTACCTGTGGTGCAGCGAGGCCAACTCCCATTGCATCATACATGGTTTCAAGCATATCCCCGATCAGATCATGAATACGTGGTGTCATTTTTCTACCGGTCTGCTGACCTTTGCAAGTACTTCGTCGCCCTGTAATCTGATTTTTCTAAGTGCCATTTCTTTATTCTCCTCTTCTTTGATTATGATGTTAGAATCAAAAGATATTTTGCCCCTAACCTGATATCTTGATTATTGTTATATCACGATTTCAGAAATTACTGCCTTCCGGATTTCCCTTCTGCAGCAGATTACTTCAGTAATGAGATTTTGAAAAAATCTGCCATAATTAACTGAAATCAAATTGTATGTATATTTTCCGGAAACCGGAATTTATCTCTATGTATTTCTCCAGCTGGTCTTTGATATGTACCAGCGTTTTATGATCTTTATGTTTTAAATAGATAACCTGTCTGTAAATATCCTTAACTTTTCCAACTGACGCATATGCCGGGCCAATGATATGCAGGTCATTTTCTCTGTATATCCTTTCTATATAAAGTTTCAGATAATACATTGCCTGAACCAGTTTCTCATCTTCCGGACCTGAACCCAGAACTGCCAGCATATGTGCCGCAGGCGGATAATCCAGAAGCATACGGTAACTCATCTCTTCCTCATAGAATGCCTGATAATCCTGCACTGCCGCCGCCTGAATACTGTAATGATCCGGATGATAGGTCTGGATCACTGCCTCTCCCGGTTTTTCCCCCCGTCCTCCCCGGCCGACTGCCTGACAGAGAAGCTGAAAGGTACGTTCCGCACATCGATAATCCTCTGCATTCAGCGAAAGATCCGCTGCTACTATTCCCATGAGTGTGACATCCGGAAAATCATGCCCCTTAACGATCATCTGCGTTCCGATCAGTATATCTGCCTCATGAGCAGCAAAAGCTGCAAGGATCTTTTCATAGCTGCCCTTGGTTCTTGTTGTATCAAAATCCATTCTGAGAGTCCTGACTTCTGGAAAATCTTCCCGCACTACCTTCTCGATCTGCTGTGTTCCTGCCTTAAATCCGCCAATATAAGGCGATCCGCACACCGGGCATATCCGGGGTTTTCCTGTCTCATATCCACAGTAATGACATAAAAGCCTTTCATTATTATGCTCCGAAAGAGAAACATCACAATGCGGACACTTCATCACATGTCCACAGGACCGGCAGGATACAAAACCTGCGTATCCTCTTCTGTTCAGAAAAAGCATTACCTGTTCTTTTTTCTCAAACCGGCCTTTCATCTTTTGCCGGAGTTCTCTGCTCAGTACAGACCTGTTTCCTGCTTTTAATTCCTCACGCAGGTCTACGATAGAAACCCGGGGCAGAGGTCTGCTTCCATATCTTGTTGTCAGCCTGACCAGACTATATTCCCCATTCATTGCCTTACTGTAGGCTTCCACTGATGGAGTAGCTGAACCCATTACCACATTTGCATGTTCTAAAACAGCTCTCCTGATTGCAGTTTCCCTTGCATGATAACGGGGTGTGCTTTCACTTTTATAGCTTGATTCATGTTCTTCATCAATAATGATCAGTCCCAGACTGGCAAATGGCGTAAACAGCGCAGATCTGGGACCGATCATCACCTGGACTTCTCCCTTTTTCGCACGTTTAAACTGATCATAGCGTTCTCCCTGAGACTGTCTGGAATTGATAACTGATACTTTATCCCCAAATCTGGCATAAAATCTGCGTACCGTCTGATATGTCAGAGCAATCTCCGGGATCAGCACGATTGCTTCTTTTCCCTGAGAAAGCGTCTGCTCGATCAGCTTTATATACACCTGGGTTTTCCCGCTCCCTGTCACTCCCTCGATCAGTACAGGCTTCGGCGATGGTTTTTTTCCACTCTCTCTGTATCTGCTTTTACTGCCGCTTCCTGTTCATCTGTAAGCGGCATTCGCCTTTCTCCGGAAATATCACCTGTATTCAGTGAAGTTCTCATTATCTCATCATATTCTATGCGGATAATCCCCTGCTCCTGAAATTTCTTTACAACAGCAGAAGTTGTCCCCAGTTCTTTCGCCGCATGTGTATAATCCAGTCTTTTTTTTCTCCAGAAGTTCCCTCAGAAGTCTTGTTCTGGCTTTAAACCTTGTTTGTTCAAGTTCTTTCAGCAACTGCGCTCCCGCCTCTTCGGAAATATCCAGGCATATATATTTTTTCTCTTTTGCCTTGATTTTCTCCTGGATAGGAAGTACTGTCCTGAGAGCCTGGATCATGGTGGAACCATAATTTTCTCTCATCCAGGCTGCCAGGGCGATCAGTCTGGATTCCGTAGTCTCTTCTCCACTGCAGATTTCACTGATTTCTTTAATCTTTTCGGGAGCAATTTTCGGTTTATCTGACAATCCGATCACATATCCTTTACGCACCCGGCCGGCATTTCCAAAAGGGATGGCTGCCACCATCCCTGCCTTTATTTTCTTCTCCAGCCTTTCCGGTACACGATATTGAAAACTCCGGTCCAGTTTATCACTGGAAATATCAATTATTATATCAGCATATATCATGAACTTATTCCTGTTTGACCCGCTACCTATTTACCAGCAAGAATATCTGCGATCAGGACACGTTCATCCATAGGATATTTCTTTCCTTTAATTTCCTGATAATCCTCATGTCCCTTACCTGCCAGAACTATAATATCCCCCCGGCTCTCCATGATGGATCGCATAGGCGATGGCTTCTTTTCTGTCCGGAATCTCTACATATTTTCCATCGGTTTTCGCCATACCGATCTTGATATCATCGATGATCGCCTGTGGTTCTTCATCACGTGGATTATCAGAGGTAATGATGGTAAGGTCTGCAAGCTTTCCGGAAACCTCTCCCATCTCATAGCGGCGAAGCTTTGATCTGTTGCCTCCGCATCCAAACAGACATACCAGTCTGTGGGGATGATATTCTTTCAAAGTGGTCAGAAGACTCTCCAGAGCCATGGCATTATGCGCGTAATCGATCATCAGAGTAAAATCATCGGATACTTTTACCATTTCGATACGGCCTTTTACCTTAGCTACTTTTAAGGCTTTGAGAATGTTTCTTCCGAAACCTTAAAATGACGGCAGATCGCGATTGCTGTCAATGAATTGTAGATGCTGAATTTACCGGGAATATCTATCTCCACATGAAAATCCAGAAGTCCTTTCAGATGGTAGGAAATACCCAGATATCCTTTACCTCCGACCAGCTTTGCATCTTCCGCACGAAGGTCTGCTTCCGGTGAAAATCCATAAGTTTCCAGGCTGCATGTATGACCTTCAATAATTTTCTCGAAATGTTCATCATCTCTGTTTACAATTCCTACCTTGCACTGTTTCAGAAGTAAGGACTTGCATCTGAGATAATCATCAAAATCCTTATGTTCATTTTGGTCCGATATGATCCGGCTCAATATTTGTAAAAATACCAAAATCGAAAACAAATCCCTGAGTTCTGTGAAGCATCAGTCCCTGGGAGGAAACTTCCATAACCACACAGTCACAGCCGGCTTCTGCCATCTCATGGAAATATTCCTGAATCACATAAGACTCCGGTGTTGTGTTCTTTGCAGGAATCACTTTGTCACCGATGATCGCTTCAATGGTTCCGATCAGTCCCACTTTATATCCGGCATTTTCCAGAATAGATTTTACCATATACGTAGTGGTTGTTTTTCCTTTTGTTCCTGTGATACCAATTGTTTTCAGTTTCTCTGCGGGATATCCGAAATATGCGGCAGAAATAAACGCCATTGCATATCGTGTATCTTTCACAAGAATGACTGTCACATCTTCCGGTGCTTCCACAGCTTCTTCCACGATCAGAACCTTTGCTCCTTTTGCAACTACATCCGGCACAAATTTATGGCCATCCACCACTGCACCGCGGATACAGATAAAAAGAGAGCCCTCTTCTACTTTCCGGGAATCATAAATCACATTTTTTACTTCCTGGTCTGTACTGCCCTGAAGACATGTATATTCCAGCTTTTCCAGTAAGGATATTAATTTCATTTTAATCCTCCATATCATTTCCTGCCTGCCTGAATTTTATACAGCCTCTACGGCCATTTCGTTACTGTTCACTCCGTTCACAGTAACGCAATTTCTTTAAAGTCAGGCAGAGGTGTTTTACTAAAGCGTATATTCTATATAAGAATAGCACACCTCCCCTGTCGTTTCAACGTTGTTTCTCTACTTCTGCTGTTTTTTTGTCTTCCTGTAACAGAATGCACTGACTCCGGACATGATTGCAAAAATCCCCAGTACAATATACAAAGCCGTTTCTGTCTCATCTCCTGTACGTGGTTTGGAAGCAGTAGTATAAGCACTTCCGGACTTTGAGTCATATCCATAACTCTGGGAAGCCAGAGATGCCGGTTGCGGCGTAACTGTAACAATATTATCAGTTTCCTTTAATTCTACGTTTGCCTTAGATGTCATTGCCTGTGTACCAGTCTCATCAGATGTAACGATTACCTCATTGATCAATTCCTGACTTGCCATATATTGTGGAACAGTCACTGTGGCGTAAAGTGCAAAAGCCTCTCCCGGTGCGATCTGCGGAATCAGAGCCTGTGTGCCTGTGCTGTTTAATGTTACGCCCTCTTTCCTGACAAAGTTTGCCTGAATACCGGCATTTTGGAATCTTTCTGTACTGAGAACCGAATGAAGTGTCCGCTCACCCGTATTCCTGATGCAGATCTGATATGTGATCGTATCTCCCGGATATGCCTGTGTTCTGTCCGCAGTTTTCTCCACCTCAAAAGCCGCCTTTAATGCAATGACTTCTGTTTCGACTGATTTCTGACATCCAATACTTCTTCCTTTCCCGGATATTTCGCTTTTACAGTTACTGTATGAATAAGCTCTCCTGCCTGCTCTTCTGTAAGCTGTACTGTCATCTGAAGATTTCTGATTTCTCCTGCCTTAAGACCTGAAATAATTCCCTGCATACCATTTGCAGTAAATCCCTCTTCCTGTTTCCATTCGGCTTTTATATTATCCTGAGAAAAAACACTGGATATCTCTATATTTTCCAGAGGTAATTCTCCTGTATTCTCTACAGACAATATATAAGTAAAGTTCTGCCCTGCACGTACCTCTTTCGTCTCCTGCTGTAACCGGGCTGTGATCCCTGTTTTTGCCTCCTGTACGGAAAGCAGAGCTGAAGGAGTTTCTGCAACAGTCCGGGTTTCATCCCCTGATTTCATCCAGAAATACGCACCTGTCCCCTCCCAATCTTTGCAAAGCGGTGCATCCTGGCACAGAGGATAATCTGTTTTTACAGAAGAAATACGATATTCTTCACGCAGAGACACCGGCACTTTCATGGTAAAGATATCTGTTTCCGCATCTGAAAGTGCAGTCTCACAGGTCAGCTTTGTAATCTGGGTTGTCTCACCTTTCTTATTTTGTATCTGTACGGATTCAGCCTGCAGATCATTCTTTAACGCTTCTGCATTTACCTGAAAATATTCTGAAATATATACAGTCAGAAAATATCTGGTTTTATCTTCCCTGATCTCATTTTGGTTCTCCTGCTCACTCTGTTGTGTCTGTCCGGTTTCTGTGTCAGATCCTTCTGCGTTTTCTTCTGCCTTCCGGTATTCTTCGCTTTCTATATCTTCTATATCTATTACTGCACTCTCTGATTCACACTCTGTATTTTCGGAATCCACTTCATCTGTCGTATTTTCTGCTGCTTCTGCTTCTCTCACTTCGCCATCCCATGTACTATTTTCCATCTGCAACTGTCCGTTCTCCGAAGCAGTATTTTCCTGTTGACTTTTGTACAGTTCTTTCAGACCGCTCACTTCCAGTGTCAGTTCTGCCTGAAATTTCTCTTCATCGATCCACTGTGCACTCTGCTTTAAACCCACAGCAGGAACATATAACTCTGCAGCTTCAAATTCTGCTGCTGATACTGCTCCTGCTCCCAAAATCCCGACAGCAGCCGTTATCATGACTGCTTTTTTTAACTGATTCCATATTTCTTTTTTCCATTCTCTCATTCTCCTGAATTTTTATTCTATGTCATCTGAGGTACTTCCACTGTCAGAATGATATCGGTACAGTATCTTTCGAGATTATAAGTTCATATCCACAGACATACGCATCTCTCCTCTCTGTTTTGCACAATAAATAAGATTTTCAGAGTTTCTGCTCAGGATTCAAAACCATCTCCCGGACTATCAATAAATAATTGGAAATTTTTGCACCGGACCGGTGCGTGAAAATAAGAATACTGATAACGGCTGTTGCCGATGAATCTACTTTAGCATGTCTATGCTATAAAAACAAGATACCACTTTTTTATTTTTCGTATTTGTTTATAATTCTTTTATAAATTTACCGATTGTTTCAGAAATTCGACATACTTTGAACATAATTTTCCCATATAATAGGTCTTGGATAGATGAAAACCACTCTCTATCTCCCCCTCAAAAACAAAACAGCTCTCACACAAA
>ENA-OQAJ01000409-OQAJ01000409.1-human-gut-metagenome-genome-assembly--contig:-NODE-409-length-13592-cov-3.746231_pt1 | contig 13592 bp, 16 predicted proteins | sample MGYA00242736_ERZ504529 | MGnify/ENA primary metagenome ERZ504529 (study PRJEB26092, sample SAMD00036275) | human gut metagenome | host: Homo sapiens | study: EMG produced TPA metagenomics assembly of...
CTTGCTTGTATCAGGAGGAGTGCAAGCAAGTCCTGATAAACTGCGGAGAGTTATTTTGGTGTAGAGCTGCGTAGCGAAGCGGATTGCGAATATCCGCTTGACATGCGACGATTGGGAAAAAAAAGAAGCGTGTACGTAATATACGGACAAATGTGTTTTTTACTTACTGAAATATATCGGGAATTTTACGGCTTTTTGGTACTTTTAGGGGTCATTTCAGCAGATTTACGGTGCGTTTTTCGGATGCTGTTTCAGGCAGTGTTCAGGGTGCATGTTACGGAAATAACAAAAATGAGTATCTTTTGCATTAATATTGAATAAGAAGATGGAAAGATGGAACATGGATTTATACCATAAATACGCTAATTACAAGAGCTTACACATCATATCTGAAATGCCATAAAATGTGAATAAATTAACACATAATTTTAAAAATATACTCAAAATATAACCACGCTATATTGACAAAAGTAAAAAGAAATGATAATCTGTGACCAGAACAAAACGAGAACGACAGAAATTTATGCAATGAAAAAATAAAAAGATAAACACGAAAGGGGTATCTTGAAAATGGCTGAGATCAAGAAAATGGGTTACTGTGTAAACGGTGAGTGGAAAGAGTCAAAAGCAGAGAAATACATGGATGTTACAGATTCCAGTACAGGTGAGGTGATCGCGCAGGTTCCTTGTTGTACACCGGATGAGGTAGAAGAGGCGATCGCTTCCGCGCAGGCTGCATTCCCGGAATGGTCCTCACTTTCTCTTGCAAAGAGACAGCAGTATATGTTCAGATGGAGAGACGTTCTTTTATGCTCATAAAGAAGAACTTTCCGTACTTTGCGCAAAAGAGCTTGGAAAGAACATCAAAGAGGCAAGAGGAGATGTTCAAAAAGCGATCGAGCCTACAGAAGAGGCATGTGCACTTCCGACAATGATCCAGGGCGATGCTGCAATGCAGGTAACTACAGGATATGACACAGCTACATATCGTAAACCACTTGGAGTAACTGCTGGTATTGTTCCGATGAACTTCCCTGCAATGATCCCATGGGGCTGGATGGTTCCGCTTTCCATCGCATGTGGAAATACAGTAGTACTGAAAGCAAGCTCTCAGACACCGCTGACAGCTATGAGAATCATGGAGCTGTTCTATACAGAGGGTGGATTCCCGAAAGGTGTTGTAAACCTTGTAACATGCAGCCGTGTAGAGGCTGATATCCTTCTTACAGATGAGAGAGTAAAGGCTGTTACATTTGTAGGTACAACAGGTGTTGGTAAACAGGTATATTCCAAAGCAGCAGCTCATGGCAAACGTGTTCAGGCACAGTGTGAGGCAAAGAACCATGCACTTGTACTTGAGGACTGCAACCTTGAGGCTACTGTTAATGCGATCATCAACTCCACATATGGATGCGCCGGTATGAGATGTATGGCTCTTCCGGTTGTATGCGTGCAGGAGAGTATTGCAGATGAGTTTGTTTCCCTCCTTAAGAAAAAAGCAGAAGCCATGAAACTTGGATGTGCATATGATGAAGCTACAGATCTCGGTCCTGTAGTAAATGCAGGCCATAAGGAGAAGATCTGCAACTGGATCCAGAAAGGTATCGATGAGGGCGCAGAGCTTGTACTTGACGGACGTAATGTAGTAGTTCCGGGATATGAGAACGGATTCTTCGTAGGACCGACAATCCTTGATCATGTAACACCTGAGATGACAGTAGGAAACCGCGAGATCTTCGGACCGGTAACCTGCATCAAACGAGTAAAAGATTATGAGGAAGGTATTGCGATCATGAATGCCAACCCATTTGCAAACGGTTCCTGTATCTTTACACAGAGCGGATATTACAGCCGTAAATTCGCTATGGAGACAGACGGCGGTATGGTAGGAATCAATGTAGGTATCCCGGTTCCGACCGCATACTTCCCATTCTCCGGAAATAAAGATTCCTTCTTCGGTGATCTGCATGTTCTCGGAAAAGACGGATATCGTTTCTTCACAAGAGCAAAAACAGTTACAACACACTGGTTCGATGAAGCTGCCGGAAAGAGAAAAGTCGGCACATGGGAAGGAAGTACTGAGGCATAAGAAAGCTTCGAAAATAAATCCATGACACTGTAAGGCAGACCATGTAAAGTCTGCCTCTCAGATAAAATCCTCTAATGAGATGAGCATATTCAAAAACGGTGCATCTGCTGAACTCCTGGCAGGTGCACTGTTTTTGCCTGGCTGAATATCTGAATGGTTTTGCGGCGGATCATAAAAAAAGTGTATCGGTGACAGAAATAAAGGATGTCACCGATACACTTTTTTGGTGCGTATGTTTTGTGCGTATGCTACCGGACTGGCGTATCTTACGGTATGCGGCTCATGATGAAAAGATCAGTCGATCGTCATAACACGGATGCCGTGTTCCTGGCAGAAATTATCGTATTCTTCCGGAAGTGCCTGGTCGGTTACGATGGCGTCCAGTTTTTCCATTGGAGAATAGGTCATAAGTGAGATCCGGCCGAACTTGGAATGGTCAGCAAGAAGGATCATGCTGTTGGCGTTCTCTGCAATGGCTTTCTTTGTGATGTATTCTTCGGCACTGGCGTTGGTGAGTCCGCTCTTCATCGTTACGCCTGTGCAGGCCATAAAAGCCATGGAAATGTTGTAAGTCTGCAGATAATCGTTGATATCAGGGCCTGTGAAAGACAGGGTCTTGCGGTTCAGTCTTCCGGGAACGGAAATGATATCCAGGTTCGGATAGGATGCTGCCTTGTTGAAGATAAGCAGGCTGTTGGTAAGGATCGTGCAGTGCTTATCCGCAATAAAATCAACCAGATTCAGACAGGTTGTACCGGTATCGATATAGATGGTGTCGTCTTCTGCCACAAGTTCTGCGGCACGGCGGCAGATTTCTTTCTTTTCTTCAGGAAAACGTCCGCCACGCTCTTCGTAAGACAGAAGGGGGAGAGTCTGTGGAGTTTCAAGTGCTGCGACACCACCGTATACTTTCATGATACTGCCGCGTTTTCAGAAGGATGTCGACATCTCTTCTGATGGTGTTTTTTGGATACGTTAAATTTCTCACATAATGTATCGAGAGAAGCGTTCTTATGCTCCAGCACATATTCTTCGATCATGTCCAGTCGCTGTGATTTCATAGAGGTCTACCTTCTTTCTATTGGTTAAGTCTTGGTTATATTTTATCATAAAAGAAGGCGGAGATAAAGTGTTTTTATGAGAACATACCAAAAAAATTGAACGCAGATCCTGTGCGGGACCTGCGTTCAGAAATGACTGGTGTAAGAGCATTGCAGATGATCAGTTTATATCGGGGATTATTTTCCGAAAAACAGTTCCATATCTTCTTCCACGCTGCTAATTCCTGCAATACCAAAATTGTTAACCAGAATTTTGGTTACATTTGGAGAAAGGAAGGCCGGAAGTGTTGGTCCAAGGTGAATATTTTTTACCCCGAGGGAAAGCAGCGCCAGGAGAACGATCACGGCTTTCTGCTCATACCAGGCAATGTTGTAGATGATCGGAAGCTCATTGATATCCTCAAGGCCAAAAACTTCCTGAAGTTTCATGGCGATCACTGCAAGGGAATAGGAATCGTTGCACTGGCCTGCATCCAGAACTCGTGGGATGCCGTTGATATCTCCCAGATTCAGTTTATTGTAGCGGTATTTTGCACAGCCTGCGGTGAGGATCACGGTGTCTTTTGGGAGCGCCTGGGCAAAATCGGTGTAGTAGCTTCGGGATTTTGCCCGGCCGTCACAGCCTGCCATGACTACGAATTTACGGATGGCACCGGATTTTACGGCATCTACGATCTGATCTGCCAGGGCGATCACCTGATCATGGGCAAAACCACCGACAATTTCACCATGCTCGATTTCGGTTGGAGCTGCACAGCGTTTGGCGTGGCTGATGATTTGTGAGAAATCTTTTTTGCCGTCAGGCCCGGGTGTGATGTGGGTGCAGCCTGGATAACCGGTAGCACCTGTGGTGTAGATCCGGTCTTTGTAGCTGTCCTTTGGCGGAACGATGCAGTTGGTGGTCATGAGGATGGGACCGTTAAAGCTTTCGAATTCTTCTTTCTGTTTCCACCAGCGTTTCCATAGTTTCCTGCAAAGTTCGGATATTTTTTGAACGCCGGATAGTAGTGGCCGGAAGCATCTCAGAGTGGGTGTAAACGTCAACGCCGGTTCCTTTTGTCTGTTCAAGCAGCATTTCCAGATCGTGAAGGTCGTGGCCGGAAACCAGGATTCCGGGATTTTTGCCTGTGCCGATATTTACTTTTGTAATTTCCGGATTTCCGAAAGTTTCGGTGTTTGCCTGGTCGAGAAGGGCCATTCCACGGACACCGAATTTTCCGGTTTCCAGAGTGAGAGCGGTCAGTTCCTCTGCTGTGAGACTGTCGTCCAGAGTTTTTGCCAGGGTGCTCTGGATAAAAGCATCCAGTTCCGGATCTTCACGGAGAAGTGCGTTTGCATGGCTGGTGTAGGCGCAGAGTCCTTTCAGGCCGTAGGTGATCAGCTCGCGGAGGCTTCGGATATCCTCATTCTTTGTAGACAGAATGTTGGTGACATATCCCATGGCTCGTAATCCGCAGGGCTTTCCGGGTGCCAGAGTGCGGCAGCGGGAAGGCTTTTTCTGTCAGAAAGCTGAGAGAGAAGCTGTTCTTTGGCCGAAAGGGTTTCGCTGATCTTTGCAACGATGGAATCTTTGTCGAAATTTGCGTTTGTGATGGTGGTGAAAAGATTCCGGATCACCATATGATTGATATAAGAAGGGATTTCTCGGCCTTCGCCCCGAAGTGCGGTGGTGATGGCGGAAAGTCCCTTTGTTACGTAAACGAGAAGATCCTGCATGGCAGCTACGTCAGGCTTTTTGCCGCAGACACCGGAGATGGTGCAGCCGGAACATCCGGCGGTTTCCTGACACTGATAACAAAACATTTTTGGTTCCATAATGTATACCTCCTGTGGTAAGTGGGTGGGCCTTTGAAAATAAAGACCTGCTTTTTTTAGTGTGGTTTATTTTGGATTTTTTATCCCTGAAGTCATTGGAAAAGGCTGCATCGCAGTGTTCTCAGATGTGAATCTCTGTGTCAGACGGAAACTCTGGAGTCAGAGGGGAATGTATCTCTGATATGGAACACGGATCTGGATATCTGGTATGCTTTCAGGTGATGGAGAAAGGATAGCATGTGCCGGTGGAAAAATCGGTAACATATGATACGAAAAAAGACCTTGACGGAATTCTTTTTTAAATGTAATATGAAAACGGTTTTCAAATTCATATTGATTTAACCAAATCAAGCAAGTAGCGAAGCGGATTGCGAATATCCGCTTGACGTATGGATGACTGACCGGCCATAAAGCTGTGTATGAAAATACAGACGATGAAAAAATTTGTTATGGAAGGTGCAGTTGACGGAAGAGAGTGAAATATATGGAAGAAAAAATGAAATACAGTACCAGGCAGCAGAAGCTGATCCTGGAGTGTCTGCAGGAATATGGAGATACGTTTTATACGATTGACCAGTTTATGGAGATCCTTCGTGGAAAAGAGATCCGGATCGGAAGGACAACGGTGTACAGAGGTCTGGGAGCGTCTGCAGAAAGAAGGGGCTGTGGCTGAAAGTTCCGTCTGTGGAGGGAGCACCGGCACAATATCGGTTTATCCGGGATGAGGAACGGAAGAATTATGGTAAGCTTGTGTGCCTGGAATGTGGGCATACGATTCCTCTGCAGTGTGGATGCATTGACCATTTTGTGGGACATGTGCTGGATGAGCACGGGTTTGAGATTGATCAGAGCCGGACGATCTTTTATGGATATTGTGATGAGTGCAGGAGGAAGAAATGAATTTTAACAGAGGGAAGATGGCTGCGGCAGCGGTTCTGGCGGCAACGCTCCTTGTGGTCGGAGGTGTGACCGGTTATGGATTGCACAGGGCCGGAACAGTGGGGCAGCCGTTTGTGGATGATGGCCGGCTGAAAGTGATGGCCAGCTTTTATCCCATGTATGATTTTGCCCGGAAGGTGGGCGGCGATAAGATTCAGGTGAAGGATATGGTTCCTGCGGGAACGGAGCCTCATGACTGGGAACCTGCGGCGACGGATATCCGGATCTTGAGGATGCGGATGTTTTTTGTCTACAATGGCGCGGACCTGGAACACTGGGCGGAAGATGTGCTGGACACTCTGGAAAATCAGGATCTGGTGGTGTCTGAGGCATCGGATGGTGTGGAGCTTCTGGATGGAGGTGAGGATCATGCTCATGGCGATAATGGAAAAGATCCCCATGTCTGGCTGGATCCCATGCGGGCGAAACAGGAGATGGCGAATATTAAGGATGCTTTTGTAAAAGCGGATCCGGAGAATAAGGATTATTATGAAGCGAATTATGAGAAATATGCCGGTGAATTTGACGAGCTGGACCAGGAATTCCGGGATGGCCTGAAAGATACAAAGAGCCGGGATATCATCGTGGCTCATGAGGCGTTCGGATATCTGTGCAATGCCTATGATCTGACACAGCTGGCGATTGAAGGCCTGACACCGGATTCAGAGCCTGATCCTGCCAAGATGCAGGAAGTGATCGAGTATGCGAAAAAATATGACATCCATACCATATTTTTCGAGGAACTGGCAAGCCCAAAGGTGGCGAAGACTGTGGCGAAGGAAGTGGATGCTGTGACGGCTGTGCTGAATCCTATTGAGGGATTGAGTGAAGAAGATATAGAAGCCGGCGAGGATTATTTTTCTGTGATGAGGAAGAATCTGGAGGCATTGCAGAAGGCACTGAACGGAAGCCGTGAGGCAGCAGTTGCTGAGAACAAAGGCTGTTCTGAAATGTAGAACTGCTGTTGCGATAAAAGGAGAAATTATGGGGAATTTTTGATAGAAAATCTTTCGTTTTACTACACAGGAACGCAGTGCTGGAGCAGGTGAACCTGGAAGTAAAGGATGGTGATTATGTCATTCTTACCGGTGAAAACGGAAGTGGAAAAAGTACGTTTCTGAAGCTTCTTCTGGGTGAGCTGAAAGCCCAGGAAGGAAGCATTACCGTAAATGGAAAAGATATTTCTGCCACATTTGGAAAGGGAGATCTGGGATATGTTCCGCAGAACAGTATCAGCAGAAATCAGAATTTCCCGGCCACGGTAGAGGAAATCATGATGACAGGCGTGTATTCCTCTTCATGGAAAGCACGTTTTCAGGTGAAAAAAGAGATTCCACGTCTGAAAGCCGCACTTGCGGAGATGGAAATGGAAGAGTTCTGGAAAAGAAGGATCGGAGATCTTTCCGGCGGGCAGCAGCAGAGAGTTATGCTGGCACGTGCACTGGTGGGAAATCCGAAGATCCTGATCCTGGATGAGCCCACCACAGGTATGGATACAGTTTCCGTGAAAGCACTTGCAAAAGTCCTGCAAAAGAGGAATGAGGAACAGGGGCTGACCATTCTTATGGTCACTCACGGAAATTCCGGTGAATTCAAAGGGGCCAATCGGTTCTTCAAGGCAGAAGAGGGGAGGATTGACGAGGTATGAGTATTTTACAGTATGGATTTATGCAGAGGGCTTTTCTCGTGGGAATCCTTCTGGCTGTGATCACGCCCTGTATCGGGATCACCATTGTTCTGAAACGGATGTCCATGATCGGAGATGCGCTTTCCCATTCTTCTCTGGCCGGTGTTGTGCTGGGACTGATCCTGGGAGTGAATCCGGTAGCCGGTGCGGTAGTGATGTGTATTGTGGCAGCCCTTGGAATTGAAGCGATCCGTAAAAAAATCCCACGGTATTCTGAAGTTGCAATTTCCATCGTCATGTCCGCCGGGATCGGACTGGCAGGTGTGCTGTCCGGTTTTGTGGAAAACGGCGCAAGCCTGAACAGCTTTTTATTTGGAAGTATTGTGTCCATCAGTGAAGGAGAGCTGGCATTGGTAGTTGTGATCAGCGTGCTGGTTCTGGCAGCGGTGCTGTTTTTTTACAGAGAACTGTTTTATATTGGATTTGATGAAAATGCGGCAAGGATTTCCGGCGTTTCCGTGCGGAATATTAATTTTCTTTTTACCATTTTGACGGCGCTGACGTTTCCATTGCGTCCCGTACGGTAGGAACGCTGATCGTTTCTTCCATGCTGGTGGTTCCGGTGGCATGCGGGATGCAGATGGCGAAAAGTTATAAAGGCACGTTGGTGTGTGCCATTGCTGTGGCGGTATGTACTACGGTTATTGGTCTGTTTCTTTCTTATTATGCGGGACTGAAACCAGGTGGAATGATCGTTCTTCTTGAGGTTGCATGGTTTGTAATTGTGATGGCCGTGAAAAGTTTTAACAAATAAAACACATTTTTCCCACAAAGTAAACACAATTAAAATCTATACTTTGAAGCATCAAAAGGAAACAGAGAAGAAATTTTTTCCAGGGAGGGACTTAATCATGAATAACAACAGAAAATTAAAAATAAAGAAAATGATGAAAAAAGGTGCAACCATCAGCCTGTGTGCAGTACTTGCAGGTGGCATTGGTGTTGGTGCATATGAAGGTGTGGATTATTTTACAGGAGCACAGTCTGTACAGGCAGCTACAGATAGTTCCGAGAAGCTGACACTTATGAAATCTGATAAAAAGTCAGATAAGAGTACCGAAGATACAACAGATACAAAATCTTCCGATACCAAGGGAAGTCTTGATGTATCCGAGGTTGCTGAGGAGGCAATGCCTTCTGTAGTTGCGATCACAACCAAGTCTGTTCAGGAGGTTCAGAATTATTACAGCATGTTTGGCTCCCAGTATGCGCCAAGCCAGGAGCAGGAAGTTCAGGGCAGTGGTTCCGGTATTATCATCGGAAAAACAGATTCTGAGCTGCTGATCGCAACAAACTATCATGTTGTAGATGGTGCGGATACTTTATCCGTTGCTTTTGCAGATGGAAGTGCTTATGAGGCTACTGTAAAAGGCTTTGATGAGAACGAGGATCTTGCGGTTGTGTCTGTTGCAACCAAAGATGTTTCTAATGACACGATGGATGCGATTTCTGTTGCAAAGATCGGAAGTTCTGATGATCTGAAGATTGGTGAGCAGGTTGTTGCTATTGGTAATGCACTTGGTTATGGCCAGTCTGTTACTACTGGTATTGTCAGTGCAAAGAACCGTAAGACAGATTCTTCAGGTCAGATTGAGTCCAGTGATTCTACAGATAACAGCAGCAGTATCAATAAGGGTGTGAATCTGATCCAGACGGATGCGGCTATTAACCCTGGTAACAGTGGTGGTGCGCTTCTGAATATGGATGGTGAGGTTGTTGGTATCAACTCTTCCAAACTTGCTTCTACGGAGGTTGAGGGTATGGGTTATGCCATTGCAATCTCTGATGTTGCGGATTCTCTTGAGAATATGATGAATGCCAAGGCAAGGGATAAAGTGGATAATCATGGTATTCTTGGTATCACAGGCAGCACGGTCAGTGATGAGGCTGTTCAGATTTATGGTATTCCGCAGGGTGTGTTTGTTTCTGAGGTGACTGAGGGTGGCCCGGCTGATGATGCGGGTATTACCAAGAATATGGTTATTACGGAGTTTGATGGTAAGACCATTACCAGTATTGATCAGCTGGTTGAGCTGCTTCAGTATTATGAGCCGAAGGAAAAGATTGATGTGACGGTTGCGGTTCTGGATGGTAATGAATATAAGGAGAAGACGCTTACTGTGAAACTTGGTAAGGATGATAGTGCTAGTAAGGATAGCTCTGAGGAGAGTGCGGCACAGGATAGTCAGGATTCCCAGGATTCTCAGGATGAAAGTATCGAAGGTGGACAGGATGGTTCTGATCAGGGAGATGCAAATGCGTTTGCGGATGATGGTGAGGCCAGTCTGTTCAGGGATTTTGAGCAGAATGGGTTGAGGGATTGATACGGAAACCAGTTGTGACAGACATAGATGAGCATGTGAGATAGATATACATATAAAATGAAGGCTTCGTGGCTGACCCGGGATTGGGTGGCTGCGGAGTCTTTTTTTGTGTGGGGTGTGGGGCGGATAAGGGACGCCCGTGAGGCGTGTGCTGCCTGTCGCCGGGGCTTCGTCGGGGGCTGGCTTCTAAGACGCTGGAAATCTGCTAAAACCGTTTTCCAAAAGTCCGAACTCGCTTCGCTCAAACAGCGAACTTTTGAAAAAACAACGCAGATTCCCACCGCCTAAGAAGCGCTCCCCTCCTGCAGAGTCCGGCGACAGGCAGCACACGCCTCACGGGCTGGCTTTTCCGGGCGGGATGGGAGAGTGGTGAAGTGGTAGTGTGGTTCAGGAGGATGGTTGAGTGGTTTCCCGGGAGTTGGATGAGCCATCAGCGCTGCGCTGGACGGCTTTTATCGCATACGGAATCTCAGGAGTTCCCAGCGGGAGGTTACGTTGGTTTTTCGGAAGATGTTCTGCAGGTGTTTCTGTAGGGTGTTTTCGCGGATGCCGAGAGACCCTGCGATTTCGTCGTTGTTGCGGTACTGGTAGATCTGTTCGGCAATCTGGAGTTCGCGGTTTGTGAGGTGGCAGGTGTTTTTCAGGCGGGCGAGGGTTTGTTTGAGGTCGTTGGTCTGGGGCAGGCTGTGGGTAATCTGGTAGAGGACGGCGTTTAAGTGCATGCCGATGGCCTGGAGGTAGAACATGTCTTCATTGGTGAAAGGGCCGTCTTTTTCGGTGCGGAAGAGGGTGAGGATTCCCAGGAGTTCCTGCTGGTAGACACTGGCGTATTGCATGGAGTCGAAGATGTTGTATTTGCGGTAGCAGTGGACGTAGAGGGGGGAGTTGAGGCGCTGCTGGTCTTCCAGGAGATCGCTTTCGCGGACGAGGCGGGGTTCCCGGGAGTGGAGGAGCCAGAGGAGGTGGTCTTCTCTGCGACATTCATGTATTCGTTTTCTGCTTCAGTGAAGGCTTCGGGGATGCAGATTGGGGTGGTGAGGCGGATGGTGTCCGGATCTTCGGTGGTTTCGTGGAGGAGGATGCTGGCGTAGCTGTAGGGGATGACCATTTTCAGGCGGAGCAGGAATTTTGCTTTGATTTCGTTAAGGCTGGTGCAGGAATAGAGATCGTAGATCATGTCGTTGATCATAAGAAAGGTGTTTTTTTCCATGGTTTTTCTCCTTTTTTTGGTACAGTGGTTGCTGTTTTTTAGTTACAAAGAGATCAGGGTTATGGATATGCAGTGGATTGTAACCGTAATGTTTGTCTTATTTTTGGATAAATCTTACTGGTTTTCCAGATTTGTGAGTACTGATTTCATTTGAAGTTAGTATACTATCACATATACTTAAAATCAAGTATATATACTTAAAAAACATTAATTTAACTACCGAAATTAAGCATTGTATCAGAGTGTGAAAAATAATAGTATATCAGTAACAAAATAATAAAAAACACGAAAACGTACGATGGTGTATTGATTGCGGAAGCGCAATGAATACGCCATTTTTTTGTTTCACGAAAAAGTCTGTTGATGCAAAGGGGCATATCCGTTAAACGGGTATGCCTCTTTCTGGTTCACAGAGGGAAAGGGGAGAAAAAAATGAATACTGGACTGATTGCAATTTTTATTCTTCTGGTTATTATCGTCGGTGCTATCGCAACCAGGAGATGTGTGGAGTTTCTGATCGGAGGTTCTCTGGTGGCGGCCATATTCATGTATAGGAAGGATTTTCTGCCTCAGTGGTGTACGTTGATCCAGGATGTGCTTGCCGAAAATGTGTGGATCGTTCTTGTGTGTGGCCTTTTTGGCAGTCTGATCGCACTTCTTCAGGAGTCGAAGGGTACTTTTGGTTTCCAGAAACTGGTTTCAAAATTCTGTAACACGGAGAGGAAAACTCTTCTTACTACTTTTGTTATGGGTATCCTGATCTTTGTGGATGATTATCTGAATGTGCTTTCCATTGGTGTCTGTATGAAGGGTGTCTGTGACAAACGTAAGATCCCCAGGGAGGCGCTGGCGTATATGCTGGATGCCACAGGTGCTCCGGTGTGTGTACTGCTTCCGTTTTCTACATGGGCTGTTTTTTACGCAAGTCTTTTTTATTGACCAGGCAAGTGTGAAGGCGCTGGGATTTAAAACCGGTATTCAGGCTTATATCCGTGCGATCCCCTATTGCTTTTATCCGATCCTTACCATTGCTATTGTTTTCCTCTTTGCGCTGGGTGTGATGCCAAAGCTTGGTGCTATGAAAAAAGCCTATAAACGTGTGGAGGAGACTGGCAAGGTTTACAGCGATGCCAGCAGAAAATATAACCACGATGACAGAAAAGGTTATGAGGAAGAAGGTAACATCTGGAATTTCGTGATTCCCATGGGTGTGTTGGTTGCCATTGCTATTGCGACAAGCAACCTGCTTCTGGCTGTTGTGGTTTCCCTGATCGTTTGTTTCGTGCTTTATGTACCGCAGAAAGTGGTTGCGCTGGATGATTTCTTTAATCTGGTTGTCCGTGGTTTTGCAGATATGCTTCCGATTCTGATCCTTCTGGTCATTGCCTTTGTACTTCAGAAAGTAACGGAGGGAATGGGAATGACAGATTTTATTATTTCTGTTGCAAAACCGCTTCTCTGGGGCCCGGTTTTCCCGGCAATCGCTTTTGTTCTGGTTGCGGCACTTACCTTTACTACCGGTTCTCTCTGGGGCATGAGCGCGGTAGTTGCACCTATCGTATTTCCACTTGGTGCAGCCATCAGCGCAAATCCGATCCTTATTATGGCAGCGATCATTTCCGGTGGTGCATTTGGAAGCCATGCCTGCTTCTATACAGATGCGACACTTCTTTCCTCCCAGAGTGCAGGAATTGACAATATGGAACATGCGCTGACACAGCTTCCATATGTAATCATTGCAAGTGTACTTTCTGTTGTGGGATTTCTGATCTGTGGTTTTGTGATGTAGGAGGTATGGCTTATGGGAAAATTTATTCTGAGAAGTAAAGCTGTTTTTACAGGTCTTGAAGATTTCCCCAGACCGGCAGCCATCGCAGTAGTGGACAAAAAGATTCAGGCAGTTCTTCCCTGGGATTTCCAGAGAGATAAGGATTATGCAGACTGGCCTCTTTACGATTACGGAGAAAAAATGATCATGTCTTCTTTTCTGGATGCACATACCCATCTTTTTTCCGGAGCCATTGATGGCAGCAGATATGTGTGTTCGGATCTGGGAAAAGGATGTTCTCAGGCGGAATGTGTGAAGATCATTAAGGAATTTGCAGATGCACATCCGGATTACAAAAGAATTCGAGGTTCCGGATGGTTTATCACCAACTGGGGAGATGAGCCACTTCCGGATAAAAAGACTTCTGGATGAGGCCATTCCCGACAGGCCGGTGTATCTTTTCTGTGCGGACTGCCACAGCATGTGGCTGAATTCCAGAGCACTGGAAGAGGCAGGGATCGATCCGGACCGGAAAATGGATAACGGTGTAAATGTAAAGTTTGAAAATGGTGAATTAAGCGGCCTTCTTCTGGAACCGGCAGCGTGTGAACCGGCCCAGAAAAATATATGGAATTTTCGGAGGAAGAGATGCTTGAGATCCACCGGAATTTCCAGGATGTTCTGGCTGACTACGGAATT